>Ga0247727_10007428_pt1 | contig 20878 bp, 23 predicted proteins | sample WisWelCaveWW1625_FD_202498 | JGI IMG/M metagenome (GOLD analysis project Ga0247727, IMG submission 202498) | Biofilm microbial communities from Wishing Well Cave, Virginia, United States - WW16-25 | ecosystem: Environmental > Aquatic > Deep subsurface > Groundwater > Cave microbial mat | place... | reverse complement strand
CGGTCAGCAGATAACCAGCTCTTTCCTTCGATCCACGCATTGTCAGCCTCCCTGTTTCCAAACGGCAACGCTCTGAAAGAAGCAAAACCGAAATACGTACGGATGCCGCGCGCCACTCTTGCTGGTGTGCCGCGGGAAAGGCTAGGGAAAATTGTTGGAAATCAAATACGAAGGGGCGGGGAAGTCGAAGGCACGTCGGACGACGAACAACTTAGAGCGTGTTGCCACGGCTTGCCATAGCGAACTGCATAAGCTGGAAAGAGCGCCGAGGCACCAAGGTAAAACGCGGATTCGGTCTGAACAGCGATTGATTGCTCAGCCGAAGGAGGCGCTTTAATGGCAACGACTTTGAACGTATCACAATACTCTCGTGCCGGTCCGGAATGCTGCGAGGAGCAGTCCGCTCCCATATCCAGTGTCGAGTCTGGGAACAACGGCACAAGACACGCGTAGGCATTAAAGGTGAGCGCCAACAGGAGAAGCACTAACACCACGGCAAGCGAACGAAACCACCCCATGCGTGAGTGTAGTACTGGCAGTTAACCCAACGCAAGAGCGCTCAGCGCGGACGACCGGGAAAGAAAAACAGGGACATTCTACTTTTTCTCCTGCGTGCAGAGTCGCCCCATTACTCGCGCATCATACGCCTACGATCTGGCCCTGTGAAGCAGCTTAGGCACCATAAAGAAAGCCTCCGCTCGCTTGACACTCCGAAAAGCCCTGTGTTACAAAACAGGGCGCTAACGGACTGTTGAAGTCATTTCGGCCCTCCAGTCACCGTAGCACTAAAACGAACAGTCTCAGAACCCTGCTAAAGGGAATAAATGTACGCGATTGTCCAAACAGGCGGGAAGCAGTATCGGGTTCAGCCCGGCGAAGTCGTCCAGGTCGAGTCCCTTCCGGGGAATGTCGGCGGGACTGTCGAGCTGAAGCAGGTCTGCCTCGTCCACGGCGACAAGGGCCTCCAGATCGGCAAGCCCTGGGTGGACAAGGCCAAGGTGACGGCTGAAATCGTCGAGCAGGGCCGCACCCGTTCGATCATGATCTTCAAGAAGCACCGGCGGAAGAACTACCGGCGGACGAAGGGCCATCGGCAGGGCTTTACGCAACTCCGCATCACCGACATCACAGCGTAGCAGGTCAAAGAGCCTATGGCGTATAGCGAATAGCAGGAATCAAGAACGCTCCGACCATAAGCCATATGCAATAAGCTATAAGCTCTTCGGCAAGGAATAACCCATGGCAACAAATAAAGGCGGCGGGTCATCGAGAAACGGCCGGGACAGCAATCCCCAGTATCTCGGCGTCAAGGCGTACGGCGGCGAAATGGTGCCGGCCGGCTCGATCATCGTCCGTCAGCGCGGCACAAAGTTTTTCCCGGGCTTCAACGTCGGCATCGGCAAGGACCACACGCTCTTTGCCCGCGTCACCGGCGTCATCAAGTTCGAAGGGAGGCGCACCCGGAAGCGGGTCAGCGTCTACCCGGCTGCTTCCTGATCCCGTCCCGCACGCGGTTTCTTCCAGTTTCTAACTAATTACGGTATTCTCCTCTTCCAGCCGCGTTCAGGCGGCGAGATCGGTCTATTGTCGTGTTGTCTCGCAGGATGTTCAAAAAGGTCTTCCAGCGAGGCCGCAGCGAGCGAACAGCCGAGACGTACTGTTTCTATGTACGTCGCAGGATGGAAGCGATGCGAGAACAAAGCTGGAGGCCTTTTTCAACATCCTGATACTGGTGAGCCATGTTTGTTGATGACGTTAAAATTCATGTCAAAGCGGGGCGCGGCGGCAATGGCGCCTGCAGCTTCCGCCGGGAGAAGTACGTGCCCCGCGGAGGGCCTGACGGCGGCGACGGTGGCAATGGCGGCAGCGTGGTGATGGTCTCCTCGCGCCGGCTGACGACGCTCCTGGATCTTCGCTATCAGCAACAGTACGAAGCCATGGACGGCGAGCCGGGTGGAGGCTCCCGGTGTCACGGAAAGACTGCGGAGGACGTCGTCATCCGTGTACCGCTGGGAACGATCGTCAAAGATGAACATACCGGCGAACTGCTGGCCGATCTGACCGCCGAAGGACAGGCCCACATCGTCGCGCGCGGCGGGCGCGGCGGGCGCGGCAACTCGCATTTTGCGACGTCGACCGTTCAGGTGCCGACCCGCGCCGATCCGGGCGGGCCCGGCAAGGAACGCTGGCTGCATCTGGAACTCAAGCTACTGGCCGACGTCGGACTGGTCGGGTTCCCGAACGCGGGCAAGTCCACGCTGATCTCAGCTATTTCGGCGGCGCGGCCGAAGATTGCCGACTACCCGTTCACCACGCTCGTGCCCAACCTCGGTGTGGTGTCATGGGGCAAAGAGTCCAGTTTTGTCGTGGCAGATATTCCCGGTTTGATCGAAGGCGCGCACGAGGGCAAGGGCCTGGGCGTGCAATTCCTTCGGCACATCGAGCGGACGTCGTTTCTGCTCCACCTGGTGGACATTTCGGAATGGGCCGACGATCCGGTGACGAGTTTCGAGACCTTGCGGCACGAACTGGCGGCCTATGCGTCCGCCTTGAAAACGCGGCCGTTTGCGGTCATCGGCACCAAGCTCGACGTCAAAGGCAACGGGAAGCGGCTGGAGGAGTTGAAAGCGTTCTGCAAAAAGAAACGCATCAAGTTTTTTTCGATTTCGTCTGCCACACGCGAAGGATTGGACCAGCTGGTGCAATTCGTAGGCGAGCGCGTGGCGACATTGAGGGCCGCATGAGAGACCGTATCCTGAAAGACGCGAAGCGGGTGGTCGTCAAGATCGGAAGCAGCCTGGTGGCTTCCAAGGGCACCGGCCTGCGCCCCGAACGGATCGAGCAGCTCGCCACCGACATCGCCGCGCTGAAGACCAGCGGACGAGACGTGCTCGTCGTCTCGTCCGGCGCCATCGTCTCCGGCATCCAGAAGCTCGGCCTCACGGCCTATCCCAAGAACCTGCCGGAGAAGCAGGCGGCCGCCGCGGTCGGCCAAAGCCGTCTCATGTGGGCCTACGAAAAAGCCTTCGAGTCGCTGAATCAGAAGGTCGCGCAGGTGCTATTGACACATCAAGACTTGGCGGATCGGAAACGCTTCATGAACGCCCGCCATACGCTGGCGGCCCTGATCGGGTTCGGGGTGATTCCGATCATCAACGAGAACGACACGGTCGCCGTGGACGAGATCCGGTTCGGCGACAACGACAACCTGGCGGCGCAAGTGGCGCATCTGATCGACGCCGACGTGCTCGTGATTCTCTCCGACGTGGCGGGGCTCTATACGGAAGACCCCCGCACGAACAAAGCCGCGATACTCATTCCCCTTGTCGCCGATGTTACCAAAGACATCGAACGGCGCGCCGGCGCCTCGCAGAGCTTCGAGGGCACAGGGGGGATGGCCACGAAGATTCAAGCGGCCAAGAAAGTCGCCGAGTATGGCGGCGCGACCCTGATCATGAGCGGCGAGCAGACCGGTCTCCTCCCTTCCGTGTTCGACGGAACCGAGGCCGGCACGTTGATCCTGCCGAAAGGCAAGCGGCTGACCAGCCGGAAACATTGGATCGCTTTCACGCTCCGGGTCAAGGGCCAACTCACGCTGGACGACGGCGCTATCGAAGCGCTGGTGCAGCGCGGCAAAAGCCTGCTGCCCTCCGGCATCACCGCTGTCAAAGGCGACTTCAGTGCCGGCGACGCCGTGGCCTGCACCGACCGCCGGGGGAAAGAGATCGCGAAGGGGCTGGTCAATTTTTCATCGGACGTGCTCAAACGGATCAGGGGACTGAAGACCGCCGACATTCAAAAAACGGTCGGGGCACAGGAATACGAAGAAGCGATTCATCGGGACAACCTCGTCATTCTGTGACGCATGAAAATCGGCCTGTTCGGCGGCACGTTCAATCCCATCCATCACTGCCACCTGACGATTGCGGCACAGATCAGGGAACGCCTGTCCCTGGATCAGATTCTGTTCATTCCGGCCGGCGATCCGCCGCACAAGCCACACGACGACCTGGCGCCCGCATCGCATCGCCTGGAGATGGTCCGGCTGGCCATCGCCGATCATCCCGAATTCGCCGCGTCCGATGTGGAAGTACGGAAATCGACGAAATCCTATTCGATCGAGACGGTCCGCACGCTCCGCGACCACTACGGACCGACCGCGAACCTGTCCTTCATCATCGGGCTCGATGCCTTTCTGGAATTTCCAACTTGGAGGCAGGCTCCTGATCTGCTGAAGCTCTGCCACTTCGCCGTCGTGTCGAGAACCGGCATGGCCTTCGCACCATTGACTGATCGTCCTCCCCTGCCGGCCATTTCACGCCAAGCGCTCGAATCGCTGGACCGCCGGACGCAGGACCGGCTCGACGTGCCGGTCCCGGGAGGCACGCGCCTCACCTTCCTCTGCCTTCCGCCCTGCGACATTTCGGCATCGGACATCCGGCAGCGGATTCGCAGCCGGACGAGCGTCGCCTCGTTGTTGCCTGCCTCTGTTGAATCCTATATAATGGGCCACAGGCTCTATCAGGAGGAACCCAATCGTCCCGGATTCAAGGGTTAAAGCTCTCGCCATCGCCGCCGCGTCGCTCGACAAAAAGGCCGAGGACGTCGTCGTGCTTGACGTCGGGAAGCTCACCTCCGTGGCCGATTATTTGATGCTCTGCTCGGGCGGGTCGGAGCGGCAGGTTCGCGCCATCGCGGATCATATCGACGGGAACCTGGCCCAACAACGCATCCACCCCCTCAGCATCGAAGGCACCTCGACGTCGCAGTGGGTCCTGATGGACTACGGAGACGTGATCGTCCATATTTTCAGGACGGATGTTCGGGCCCACTATGCGCTGGAGCGGCTGTGGGGGGATGCCAAACAGATCCGGCTGCCGGACAGTCCTCCGGCGCCTGCAGTAGCCAACGCAAGTCCCGCGCGAACCAAGCCGGCGCGGGCACGAGGATAACGAGCCCATGTTGCGATTGCTCCTGACAGTCTTCCTCGTCATCGTCGCCAGCGTGCTCTACGAGCACTTCCGCGAGCTGAATCCCGGCGCCATCACCTTGCGCTTCAGTTCCGCCGAGGGACACGAATTCAGCCTCGCCTCGCTGGTCCTGCTGGCCATGGCCGTGGGCGCCGGGCTCGTCACGATGATCGTCGGCATCCGGGAAACCGCGCACGCCATCGTGAACTGGCGGAGCGGACGCCTGCGCCGGCGCGAGGAAAAAGTGACCGCCCTGCACCGGGAGGGCACGCACGCGTTCCTGTCGAAGCGCACGACCGAAGCCATCGGCCTGTTCCAGAAGGCGCTGGCGCAGGATCCCAACCACGTGGATTCCTTGCTGTGGCTGGGCAATATTTACCGGACCGAGAAAAATTATACGGAAGCCATCCGGCTGCACCGCAAAGCGCGCAGCATCGAAGACGGCAACATCGAAGTCCTGCTGGCCCTGGCCAAGGACCTGGAAGGCGCCAAGCGCTTCGAGGAGGCCCTGCAAGTGCTCCGGGACATTCTCAAGCTGGATTCGGCCAACCTCACCGCGCTCATGGGCAAGCGGGACCTGTACATCCGGCTGGAAGCCTGGAACGACGCGCTGGAAATCCAGCACCGCCTGATGAAGGCCCACCTGTCGGAGGCCGACCAGCAGAAGGAAGGCGGCGTGCTCGTCGGGCTGACTTACGAAGTGGGCCGCCATCTGCTGGAGCGCGGGCAGCCGGACAAGGCCCGCCATTATTTCCGCGCCGCGATCAAGCGGGACAAACAATTTCTGCCGGCCTATATCGGCATGGGTGAGATTCTCGTCCAGGAAGGCAAGACCAAGAACGCCGCGGAGATTCTGGAGAAGGTCCATGCCAAGACCGGCAACGTGATCCTCCTGCACCGGCTGGAAGAGCTCTATCTGGACATGGGAGAGCCCGGCGAGATCATCCGCATTTACCAGCAGGCCACGCAGCGCGATCCGCGCAACCCCGTGCTGAAGTTTTATCTGGGCAAGCTCTACTACCGCCTGGAGATGGTGGATGACGCCTACGACCTCCTGTCCAGCCTGGAAGGTCCGTCGGACCAGATGGCCGATTACCACAAGATCATGGCCAATCTGTATCTGCGCAAGCAGCACATGGACCTGGCAGTGGAGGAGCTGAAAAAAGCCCTGGGATTCAAGAAGCGGGTCGTGGTGCCGTATCTCTGCACCCACTGCCAGCACGAGTCTTCGGACTGGTCCGGCCGGTGCAGCCGGTGCGGCGCCTGGAACACGTTCGTCGCGCTGCCGTGGGTGGATGCCTCCAGCACGGCTGCGCGCGCGGAAGAAACCATGCCGGAAACGCGCTCCGTCGCCTATCACGGCTTCGGAACGCCATTCGAAACCGTGTGAAGGGAATCTGCTGATGACGTCGTACGATCTCTATGCCGAGAAAGCCCTCCGGGACGAAGTCCTGACGCGGGACGAATGCCGCGACGTGCTGGCGACGCCGGACGACCGCACGATCGAGTTGCTGGCCGCCGCCTACAAAGTCCGCGAGCGGTATTTCGGGAAAAAAGTCCGCCTGCAAATGTTGCTCAACGCCAAGAGCGGCGCGTGCCAGGAGGATTGCGGCTACTGTTCCCAATCCGCCATCTCCACGGCCGACATCGAGCGGTACGGCCTGGTGTCCAGGGAACAGATGCTGGACGGCGCGCGGCGTGCCGCCGCCTCCAAGGCCCAGCGCTATTGCGTCGTGATCAGCGGGCGCAGCCCGCTCGATCGCGAGATCGAAGAGATTTCGGACGCCATACGCGCGGTCAAGAAGGAGATTCCGATTCAGGTCTGCTGTTCGCTCGGCCTGTTGAACGAGCAGCAAGCGCGATCGCTCAAGGCCGCCGGCGTGGACCGGATCAACCACAACCTCAACACGAGCGAAGCCTACCACGCGGAGATTTGCACCACGCACACCTTCCAGGACCGGCTGGCGACGATCCGCCATGCCAGGACGGCTGGATTGGAAATCTGCTCGGGCGGGATCATCGGCATGGGCGAGCAGGACGACGACGTGATCGAACTGGCGCTGGCGCTGCGGGATGTCCGGCCGGATTCGATTCCGCTGAACATGCTGCATCCGGTCGAGGGTACGCCGCTGCAAGACTGCCGGCAATTGACGCCGCAGCGATGCCTGAAAATCTTCAGCCTGTTTCGGTTCCTGCATCCCCGCACGGAGATTCGCGTGGCGGGCGGGCGGGAATTCAACCTGCGCTCCCTGCAGCCGCTGGCTCTCTACGCGGCGGACTCGCTGTTTGTGAACGGCTACCTGACCACGCCGGGCCAGCTGGCTCCGGACGCCTGGAAGATGATCACCGATCTCGGCTTCGAGATCGAAGTGGATTATCAGCCCGCCGCAAGCAACGCCTAACGCGCGCTACTCGTAACGCAATCCGTCAACCACAGGCTGACGTGCTGCCCACAATGCCGGCAGGTAGCTGGCCACCAGCGCAGCGCCGAGCGCCAGCCCCACACCCTCAACCACCAGCCACGCAGGAAACTGGAAGTGGATCGTCCATCCAAACGATTGCTTGTTGATCACATGGATCAAGAGGAACGACAGCAGCACGCCGCCCACGACGCCGAGGCAGGCGCCTAAGAGGCCGAGATAGAGCCCCTCCCAGAGCACCAGCCGGCGAATCTGCCCGGCGCTTGCCCCGATGGCCCGCAGGGTGGCCATCTCCCGCTGCCGCTCCAACACCGACGTCAACAACGTGTTCACGATGCCAAGTAACGCGATTACGACGGCGATGAACTCCAGCGCATAGGTAATGGTGAAGGTCCGGTCAAAAATCGCCAGGATCTCCCGCTTGATCTCCCCATTGGTAATGACGATGATCTGCCCTACCTGCCCCATCGTGTCGGCCAGTCGCTGCCGCACGACACCGACATCGGCATCCGGCGCCAGGTACACGGCGATGACGGTCGTCGTGTCGTCGTCCCAGAGCGTCCGGTAGAGCGACCGGTCCATGACGAGTTTCCCGCCATCGGTCGCGTAGTCGTAGAACACGCCGATCACCGGGAACGACCGTTCCCCGGACGGCGTCATCAGCGTGAGCAGGCTCCCTTCCTGCAGGCCCAGACGGCCCGCCAGGACTTCCGAGATCACGACGCCGCGCGCCGTCACGGTTCGAGACAAGACCTCGGCGGAACCTCCGTCTACAAATAAATACCGGCTTCGCTCGCCATGCACGTGAAGATTACGCGAGACCAGCGAGACGGGACGGCCGTCTATTTCAACCGTCAGGTCGCGATAGGTATCCACCGCCGCCACGCCAGGAACCGCCGCAGCCCGCGCCATCCAGGCCAGCGGCATCCGCTTGGCCTGCATGCCGCTCTCCTCTCCCGTCAGCCAGCCCGGCGTGGCTACGACCAAATCCGCCATGACCGTCTGGTTGATCCATGCATCCACCGTCTGCCGGAAGCTTTGGATCATGATGCCCACCCCGATCATGATCGCGATGCCGACCATGAGCGCCGAGACGGTGATGGCGTTCCGGCCTGGCGCCCGCGCGATCTGTTCGGCTGCAATCAGGCCGAGCGCGCCGACCCGCCGACCCGCCGACGTGCCCCGCCCGGTCATCAACAGTCCGACGCCAGACACCAGCAACGGAGCAAGGCAGGAGAGACTCAGCAGCAGGCAGAACGCGGAGGCATACCCGAACAGGGGAAGCCCTCCGACCGGTCCCGGCCACGCCAGCAATCCAGCCAGTGCGAAACACCCGCCGCCGAACCAGGCCAGGGGACCGGCACGGAACGTCTGCTCATCCTCATATTCGCCTGGGGCCAGGGCCCGCGCCGGAGCCGTTCGGCTTGCATCCCAACTTGGCGCCAGCGCGCCCAGCATCGCCACCACCAACCCGAAAACTCCCCCCTCGATCAATAACGCGGGAGTCATCAAGGAAAGCCCATCGGTTGCCACGCTGACAGGCGCGTAGAGATCGGAGACCGTCCGGCTGAGCAACGAGACCAGCCGCCTGGCCAGCAGGACGCCGAAGATGCTCCCGACCACGCCGCCGATCAGCCCCATGGCCGCCGCCTCGCCGACAAACAGCGTCATGATTCCAGGACGCGAGAGACCCAGCGCACGCAGGATGCCGATCTCACGCCGATGCCGGACCACCGAATAGGCGATCGTGTTGTACACCAGCAGCAACCCGACCAGGAGACCGACGCCACTCAACGTCGCCAGGTTCAACTGGAACGCTCTGACCATGCGCTCCACCTGCTCGTTGCGATGGGCCGGACGATGGATCGTCAGCGGCGGAGGTAGCAGCGGCTTGATCGTCCCGGCGACCTCCTCAACAGGGCGGGCCGGATCGGTGACCAGGTCGATCCGGTCGAGTTTGCCGATTGATCCGAACAGCGCTTGCGCCGCGGCGATGTCCATGACCGTCAGATGCTCCCAGGCCGTCCGGACCCCGGTGCTCGATTCGACCACTCCGCGCACCACCACCCGGTGGGTCGAAGTCCCGACTAACAGGTCCAGCGGACTTCCCACCGAGAGCGACCATTCGGAAGCCAGGCGGGCACCGATGAACACGGCGTTCGGTTCCAGCAAAGGATCGAGTGTTGGCTCCGTTCCCGTTTCGGTTTTCAGGCGAAAGTTCTGATGATCGGCGTCGTCGAGCAGATCCAGCCCCATCACTACCAGCGACTTGCCGCGATGCGGTCCCCCCGCCACCTGCGTCTGCTGCTGCAGAACCGGCGAGGCAGAGACCACACCTGGCAGGCTCCGCAGCGCGGCGATCACACGCTCATCCAGGCCCAGTTCGCCGCCTGAGACTTGCAAGGTCGCCCGGCCGGCCACCGTCAGGACAGCCTCCTCGAAGGACCGTAGCACCTCCACATTCGCCGTGCGGATGGCAATCGACACCGCCACCCCCAGGGTAATCCCCAAGATGGTCATGACGGTGCGGACAGGCCGCTCCACCACGTGGGAGCGGGCGATCATTCGAAGTGCATGCAACATTTGTCTGGAAAAGGATTCAGTATTGATGCGTATTTACCGATGAAGGAACGCGTGTTAAAGTACACGTACTCACCACAAAGGAATTCTGCTATGCCCCGCGCGACACAGAGAACGAACCGCGGCGGACGTGCGACGAAGAAAAAGGGCTCCCCGGCCCTGACCCCTCGTCAGAAGCAGATTCTCCGTCTCGTCGCGGAAGGCCTGACGAACAGGGAAATCGCCCAGCATTTCGGGATCAGCGTGCGGACCATCGAGGTCCATCGGTTCAACCTGATGCGGCGACTCAAAGTGCGGAATGTGGCCCAACTGCTCCGCCAGGCGCTGGTGCTGCGCCTCCTGCCGAAAAGTTTCCTCTCGTAGCCGGGCGGCTCCCTCTCGTCAGAGTTCTTTGAGCTTCCCGATACACGCCGCCGGTGACGAATAGCCCTTCTTTTCCAGGACTGCAGCCAGTTCCTTCTGAAGCCGGTCAAACACGCCTAATCCTTCCTCGACCAACACCGTTCCGATCTGAACCGCTGTCGCCCCGCACAGGAGATGCTCGAAGATATCGCTTCCGGAGACGACCCCTCCTGTGCCGATAATCGGCAACCGCCCCTTAAACAGCTTCCAGAAGGCGCGCACGTTGGCCAGAGCCACCGGCTTGATGAGCGGCCCGCCCAACCCGCCGAATCCGCCCTTCGGTTTGATCACCACCGTTTCGCGCTCAGGGTCCACGACCAGCCCGTTGCCGACCGAATTGATGAGGGAGAGAAAGTCCACCCCGACCCGTTCGATCACCTTGGCCGTCTGCTCGTGATGCGCCGGATCGAAATAGGGCGGAAGTTTCACACCCATCGGGACCGAGATGACCTTTCTCACCCGCTTCATCAGGCGCTCCGACGCCTCCAGGTCGTAGCCGATCTGCGGCTTGCCGGGAATGTTGGGGCAGGACAGGTTGACTTCGATGAGGTCCGGCGCGCTGGCGTTGATGGCCGTCGCGATCGTGATGAAATCATCTTCGCAGAGGCCTGCCACGCTAGCGATGACCGGCTTGCCGAATTTTTTCAGTTTGGGAATGAGCGCGGCATAGGCGCGATAGCCCAGATTCGGCAGCCCCATGGAATTGATCGATCCGCCCGGAAATCCATGATACCGCGGCTCCGGATTCCCCTGGCGCGACTCGAGCGTCATGGATTTGGTGACGATGGCGCCCGCGCGCGAACGGCCCAAGGCTTCCAGTTCTTCGCGCGTCACGCACAAGGCGCCGGCCGCATTCATCATGCAGGTCGGGAAGCGTACGCCGGCGATGGTGACTGAAAGATCCATGATATTAGGCCGGTGCCCCCTCCAGTTGTCCGTCCCGCATCGTGTGAATCCGGTCGGCGGCCCGCGCCGCCTCCTGGCTGTGCGTGACCAGCAGGACGGTCTGTTTCAATTCTTTCGACAGTGATTGCAGCAGTGCGATGACGTCCGCCCCGCTACGCGAATCCAGATTGCCGGTCGGCTCGTCGGCCAGAAGCAGGCGCGGCCGATGGACCAGCGCTCGCGCAATCGCCACCCGCTGCTGTTCGCCGCCGGACAATTCGCCCGGCCGGTGCCGTGCCCGCGGTTCCATCCCGACGCGCGCCAGGCTCTCGGCCGCGCGCCGGCGGGCCGACGAGCCCTGCTCTCCCTGCAAGAGCAGCGGCAGCGCCACGTTATCCTCGGCGGTCAGCGTGGGGAGGAGATGAAAAGATTGGAAGACCATGCCGATCAGGGACCGCCGCAGCCCGGTCCATTCCCTGTCGGATAGATTATGCGTGGGACGTCCATCCAGAAACAGGCCGCCCGACGTCGGAGCATCGAGCCCCGCGACGATGTTCAGCAGCGTGCTTTTCCCGCATCCGCTTGGCCCCATCAATGCGCAGAACTCGCCTTCCGCCACATGCAGACTGACATCCCGGAGCGCCGCCACGGCGGCCTCGCCCCTGCGATAGTCTTTCGAGACTTGATCGAGCCGGACCACGTTGCCGCCTGCGGTGAATGGATGCATTTCTCCTATACCACAACCGTCGGCGGGCCCACAACCGCGCCTGGCCCGCATTATACATGGAGGTTCGCAACGAAACTGCGGAGACGCCACGCGAGACGGGCGCGTGGAGCCCCAAGGGGCCGAGGCGTACTTGAAACAGTACGTCGAGGCCGCGCGGGGCGAGCCCGCCCGCCTGGTCGTGAGAAAGCCACGGCCAGGCTTGTCGCAGCGGCGTATACGCAGTTGCAGTAGAAGCTTCCATGAATAATGCGGGCTAAGCTTGACTCTCCCGCAACGACACCGTACAAACGGGCCGAACACATGGACAGCGCCACGCAGACCACGGAGCTTCCAAGACTCAGGCCTTCCTGGGCCTCACTCGTTCGGCGCGCCCTGCACGCAGTGCTCCCCGTTGAATGCGCCGCGTGCGGCGTGGCGCTGACCGACGATCCCGTTCCGTTCTTTTGCCGAACCTGCTGGGCGACTATTCGACCGCTCGCTCGACCCTCATGCCCACGCTGCGGCCTGCCATTCGCATCGGACGTGGCGCTGACCTACAGCCCCGATCATCGCTGTCTCTCCTGCCGACAACACCCGCCGGCCTTCACCCGGGCCTGGGCATGCCATATCTACGAACCGCCGCTCCAGAACGCCATTCACCTTTTCAAATATCGCGGCAAGGTCGCTCTGGCCGAGGCGCTGGGCACGCTGTTGCGACACGCGTGGCACCGGCCGACGGATGCCGATATCCTGATGCCGGTCCCACTCCATCCATCCCGGCTGCGTGAACGCGAATACAACCAATCGCTCCTGCTCGCCGACGAGTTGAACCGCGACCTCCGCCTGCCGCTCATCTACGACAACCTCGTGCGCTTGCGCGCCACTCCGTCGCAAACGGAGCTGAGCCGGTCGGAACGGCTGGCCAACCTCCGCCGCTGCTTTTCCGTTCAACGGCCAGCGGACGTCGCCGACAAACGCGTGCTGCTGGTCGACGACGTGATGACAACAGGCACGACCGTCAACGAGTGCGCGAAGGTCCTGCGCAAAGCCGGAGCTGAAGATGTCTACGTCGTCACGTTGGCACGAACGGTGTGAGGAAAAGAGCTAATGGCTAATAGCTTATAGCGAATAGCTAGATGCTCCGGCCATTGGCAATAAGCCATATGCTATATGCTCTTAAACAAACATCATTGGCAGGCATTGACATGCATTGTCATGCAGAATTGCTTGACATTTTTTCGATCTGCTTCTATCGTCGGTTTCAATGATCAGATGGGTTCTTATGAGCGGGAGCACCGATGGGAGCATCCACACAGAGCGAACTGTTGACGGCAGCCGAAACCTGCCGCTACCTCAAGGTCACGCCGAGGACGCTCTACCGGTATATCCAGGACCGCCATATGCCAGCCTTCAAGCTGGGCAAGGAATGGCGATTCGTGCGCACCGATCTGGACCAGTGGCTGCGCCGCCGGTCGGTTCACTCGCAATCGTAACGGAAAGAGGCGTTCATGTTTGCCGGTGAGTATCTCTGCAAGCTCGATGAAAAGGGGCGTTTCATCGTCCCAGGCGCCATGCGCGAGCGGCTGGAGACCGAAGGCAACGGCGTCGTGTTTCTCAAAGGGCCTGAGCAGGCGCTCTGGGCCTATTCCCCGGTCGAATGGGAAAAAGTCCTGGAACGGACGCGCACCAAGCTCGACGAAGACCAGAGCCGGCTGTTCATGCACTTCGTCGTCGCGGAGGCCGGCACCTCCGATGTGGACAAGGCCGGACGCATTCTGATCCCCGGCAAGCTCCGCAAGCAGATTCCCGTGGAGGACGACCAGGAAATCGTCCTGGTGGGCCTCTACAATCACCTGGAAATCTGGAACCCGGCCGAGTGGCGCCGGTACGTCGGCAAGTCCGAAGAGAAATACGAGCAGCAGCTCAGCAAGATCCTGAATCTCCTGTGATACGACGCGCGCCACAGCGCCGCCCCAAACACCTCTCGCGACTGCCCGCGGTGTCCCTTCGATTGACGTCCTATCGAACCGGCGCGCCGCCACCTCGCTATTCGAGCATGGCGAGCACGCCCGTGCCGCTCCCCGCGGGTAAACAGCCGACCCGGCGGGCATTTCCTCTTGCCGTGCTCCGACGCCCCGGATCGCAGGCTCAACTGTCGGCGCTTCCGGAACTTTGCGCCTCGATTACCCCGGAACGCCTGACGCTCAGCCTCCCGGTGCCCCCGAGCATCAACCACCAATATGCCACCGTCAATGGACGCCGCTTACTCTCCGCTGCGGGACGCCAATACAAAGCCGTCGTCGGCCAGCAGGTTCTTATTGCGCTGGCTCGTTCCCCCCACCGGGAACCTCTTCTCAGAACCCTGCGGGCAAATGATCTCGCGCTCTCCATTCGTTTTTACTTTGTCTCGCCACTCCGGCGTGACGTGGACGGGGGCCTGAAGATCGCGCAGGACGCCCTCTGCGAAGCGCTCGGCCTGAACGACAACCGAGTTGCAGAGATCCATCTGTACAAGACACGAGACACTCACCGTCCCCGCATCGAGATGACGCTCGGCACGCTTTCTCACTGAACCTCGCGGTCCGTTCAATCCCCCTATGCTCGCCAGCCGAAGACGGAGCAGCCTGGTTGATCCCCTTGCTCGCGCAACGCGTGGCCTCAGAAGGCCCTCGTTGGACGCGCGCAGTTGGGGATCAACCAGACCGCTCCTTCAAACTAAAATAAACTGGAACGGGGACCGGTCGCTTATAGACCGGTCCCCGTTCAACGCTTCGCCACCTTCAGTGGGCTACACCAGTAGTGAGTGCCTAATTAACTTTGAATGCCCCTGTTTTCTTCCTCTCTCGTCTCTTATTTCTCTGGCTTCATTCCTTTGGAAACTGCAGGTTGCGCTCTATGAACGCAGCCACAATGCCGATAACCTGCAGCTGACCAATAATGAAGCAGATGCAAGATTCCGCTATTCTAGCTGGCTCGGTTGGCTTCACATACTTCGGAGGTAGCGGCTCATCTTTCAACTCACACATACCCTGCAAGGCATGCAAACGTGACTCCAACTCCTTGGGCTCAAGGTTATGAATGAGCGAGTTACGAATTCCGTTAAGAAGGTTGATTGCCTCCCAGCAACTATCCCCAATCGGCAGCTTCACAACCGCCCGCACAACATAAAGCAACTGAGAGAATGTCAGCTTCGCTTTGACCAAAGACTCAGGATCGGCGCAATGCTCTTGCGCGATGGCATAGAGCATCTCTTCAATGATGAGATGACCCTTGAGAACAACGAGAGATGTATCATCTGATTTTGGCAAAAGCTGACGATACCGATCCCACTGCTCGTCGCTGATCTTATGGAACTGATCAAGCTGTGTTTTGGCATCCATTTTCATCATCCTGTCTATTCGTAGCGAAGGGCGTCGATGGGATTGAGGCGTGAAGCCTTGTTCGCAGGATAGAGGCCGAAGAACAGTCCGACGAAGAGGGAGAATAAGAACGCGGCCACGATGGATTCCAGCGAGATGATCGTGGGCCAGCCCGCGATGACCGTAGTCGCGCGCGCGGAAAGAATCCCCAGCACGATCCCCAGCAGCCCTCCGAACAGGCTCAGCGTCATCGCTTCGATCAAGAATTGCAGCAGGATGTGCCTCCGCTTGGCGCCGACGGCCATGCGCACGCCGATTTCCTTCGTCCGCTCCGTCACGGACACCAGCAGAATGTTCATGATGCCGATCCCGCCGACCAGCAGCGAAATCGAGGCGATCGCGAACATCATCAGGGTCAGCGTTTGGCCCGTGCCCTCCTGCACCTTGCCGATGTCCACCTGGGTCCGGATCGTGAAGTCGTCCGCCTGCTCAGCCTGCAGACGATGACGGGCGCGCAGCACCTCCCGGATCGCCTCCACGCCCTGAGGCAGGTCTTCGGTGCGATCGGTGGAGGCGAAGATGGCTCCAATCGAGCCGAGAAACTGCGTGCCCAGCACCTTGCGCTCCGCCGTGGTGAAGGGAATGAAGACGACGTCGTCCTGATCGGTCCCCTGTGACGACTGTCCCTTGGACGCCAACACGCCGATTACGGTAAACGGGACGTTCTTGAGGCGGATCGTCGCCCCGACCGGCTCCTCGCCCGGCTCGAACATATTATCCACGACCGTCTGCCCCAGCAAGGCGACACGAGCGGCGACATCCATGTCCGTCTGCGTGAACGACACCCCGCCGGCAAACGACCAGTCGCGGATCGTCAGGTAGCTGGGAGAGATGCCGTTGACCGGCGCATTCCAGTTCTTGTTGCCGTAGACGATCTGCATCACATCCCGCTTGCCCCACCCCGTATCGGTCAGCAACGGGATCTTCTTTTTCAGGTCCTGCGCATCCGCCACTGTCAGGTTCGCCGCGCTTCCCTGACCGCCCCGCACGCCGCCCGTCGTGGTCGCGCCGGGTAGAATAATAATGACATTGGTCCCCATGCTCGCGATCTGCGCGCGCACGGCGGCCTTGGCGCCCTGCCCGATGCTGACCATGGCAATCACAGCGGCCACGCCGATGACGATGCCGAGCACCGTGAGGCCGGCCCTCAGCCGGTTGCGGCCGAGAATGCGAAACGCCGTCGTAACGGTGAGCAGCAGGAACGCGCCCATCTTATCTGCCCCCGGCAGACACCGCCGCCTTGGCGCGATCAGTGACGATCTGCCCGTCCTTGATGATAAGCTCGCGCGACGTGTAGGCCGCAATGTCGGCTTCGTGCGTCACGACGATCACCGTAATCCCCTCGTCACGGTTCAAGCCTTCCAGCACGACCATGATCTCCCGGCTGGATTCCGTATCCAGATTCCCGGTGGGCTCGTCGGCCAGCAGAATGGACGGGGCCGATACCAGGGCCCGCGCGATCGCGACACGCTGCTGCTGACCGCCGGAGAGTTGCGCCGGGTAATGCTGCTCGCGGCCGGCCAGACCGACCCGCGCCAGCGCCTCGCCCGCCCGCGCGCGCTGCTCGCGCAACGGCAGCCCGCGATAAAACAGCGGCAACTGCACATTCTCCAGCGCGCTGGTGCGGGGAATGAGATTGAAGTTCTGGAAGATGAAGCCGATCTGCCGGTTCCGGACCTCCGCCAGCGCATCAGAATCGAACGATCCGACGTCTGTATCGCTCAACCGATAGGTCCCCTTTGTGGGGCTGTCCAAACAGCCGATGATGTTTATGAGCGTGGACTTCCCCGATCCCGAGGCACCCATGATCGCGAGGAATTCCCCGCGCTGGATCTCAACCGTGACGCCGCGCAGCGCCTGGACCTGCACATCCCCCAGACGGTAGACCTTCCAGAGATCCCGGCACTCGATCAATGAACCCATCAGCGCATCTCGTGAAGCGTGAAGCGTGAAACGTGAGGCGTGAGGAGAAGACAGAAATCGGTGGCAACCGCGACTTTACGAACGACGAGCGACGAACAACACTTCACGGTAATTACAGTCCGCGATCGCGCCCGCGCGGGCGGCTGTGCGAGCTGCCGCCGAATCCCGGTGGAAGCTCGGACCTGGCCGCAGTACGGGATGTATCGAGACCGACGATGATCTCGTCGCCTTCGTTCAACAATCCGCCGACGACTTCCGTGAAGCTGCCGTCGGAAATACCCGACTGCAGGGTCACCGCTTCGGGATCGCCGGATGCGCCCATCTTCCACAGGGTCTTGCCCGCCACAGGATCGTTTCCACCCGTAACCTGGTGGGCCGTTCCAGCAGACGTCGTCACAGCAGCCTGGGGAGGCTTGAAGCGAAGGGCGGCGTTCGGCACCTTGATGATCCCATCCTTGCGGGCGACGACAATGGAGACGTTGGCGGTCATCCCCGGCTTCAGGCGCAAGTCCGCATTGTCGACGCCCACGACGACATCGTAGGCCACGACATTCTGCACGCTGATCGGCGAATTCCGTACCTGGCGGATGCGGCCCAGAAACCGCTCGCCCGGATAGGCATCGACCGTAAAGGCGGCCTCCTTGCCTTCCATCATGCCGCCGATGTCGGCTTCGCTGACGTTGGCATCCACCTGCATTTTGGTCAGGTCCTGGGCAACCATGAAGATCATGGGGATGGACACACTGGCGGAAATGCGTTGCCCCACTTCCACCAGGCGGGAGATGACGATGCCGTCGATCGGCGACTTGATCACCGTGTACGTCAGGTCCAGTTCGGCTGCTTCGAGCACCGCTTGCGCCTGCTTGACCGCCGCGTCCGCCACGGCCAACTGCGCCGCGGCCCCTTCGGAGGCGGTCACCGCCACGTCCACGTCGTTCTGGGAGACAAACTGCTGCTTGATGAGCGATTGCACGCGGTCCAGCTCGCGCTTGCGTTGAGACTGGTCGGCTTTCGCTTTCAGCACGGACGCCTTCGCGTTGGCGAGGCTGGCTGCCGCCTGGTCGCGCCGCGCCCGATAGGGAAACGGGTCAATCCGCGCGACGACCTGATTCTTCTTCACGACGGAATTAAAGTCTGCATGCAGGCTTTCGACCATCCCCGTCACCTGGCTGCCGACTTGCACCATCGTGACGGGATTGATCGTGCCCGTCGCGTTGACCACCGAGATGATGGAGCCCCGCTCCACCGGCGCCGTTTTATAGCGAATGGGAACCTTCCGCTCGCCGCCGAAAAACACGTAGCCTCCGATGGCGACGCCCACCGCCAACACACCGATGATCCACACCGCTTTTCGTACCATGGCCTGTGCTTCCCGTACCCCCCTGTACCCTCGGACTTATTGTGCGGCTAAATCGTCACAAACGCAACAGGCCATCCGTCAGGTGACGAATGGCCTGTTGGCTTGCTCTGTCCAGCCGTTTACGTCAGTCGATGCGACGACATCCCAGGCTACTGCGAGATGCTGATCCGGTCCTTGATCGCATCGAACTTGGCTTTCGGCAGCGCGTTCTTCAAGACAATCTCTTGCGTGACCTTGTAGGGCCGGCTTGCCACCACCTTATCGGCTTCCTCTTTGGTAACCCCAAGGAACAGCACCAAGTCGGTGGCCGAGGCCGTATTAACATTGACGGGGGCCAACCCTGCCTGCGGAGCTGCAGGAACAGGCACGGCCGGAGCCGGATTGGCTTGCGGCACGGCGACCGCAGGAGCGGCAGGCACCGAGGGAATCGCAGGCGGTTTGGGCGGCACCGGCGCAGTTATCGGCACCGAGGCCGGCGGCTCCTTGAGCGCCTTTTGATAGCGGGCCACGGTTCCCTTTAACGATTCATTCTGTTTCTTCGTCAAGTCCAGCTCTTGCTGAAGCGCCCGGTTTCTGGCAGCGAGATCACGGCTCCGTTGCTCCAGATCGCGGACACGCGTGTTGGTTCCGCCCCGCTCTTTGCCAAGGCTGTCCTCCAATCGCTGCTTCTCGGATGACGCCAACTCGAAATCCGCCGTCAGTTTGTTCTTTTGCTCCCGTAGGCTTTTGACTTCTTCCTCCAAGGCTTTCTTCTGAGATTGAAGCTTGTCCGCCTTGATTTTCGCTTCGTCAGCCTCTGCAACGGCCTGCTCGTATTTGCCGGAACCGACACACCCGCCGGCCGCCAGCGCCGCCAGCATCAGCACACCCACCACGACTCCGCTTCTCATTCCGCCCTCCATCATCAGTTGAAAAATAGTCTCACACGTCTGTGTGATGTGTAGTGCATCCCCTGTACGTTGTCAATAGAGGCAAGGATTTAGAGGCGTTCATGGCGCAAGATGCTTGACTCTGTGATCACGACTTTGTGATTATGCGCCGCCCATGCAATCCTGGGGACCAGAGCTGGCCATCATCCTGGGAATCGTCGAAGGACTCACCGAGTACCTGCCGATTTCGTCCACCGGACATCTCATTCTGGTCGGCCACTGGCTGGGCTTTACCGGCGAGGCTGCGGCCAACGTCGAAATCTCGATCCAGCTTGGCGCGATTCTGGCTGTGATCGTGTACGAACGAAACAAGTTGGCATCCTTCCTATCCCTGGCGGCAACCGAACAGGCCTCACTCAGGTCGTTGTATGGGCAAGGCTCCTGGGCGGCAGTCCTCACCCAATCCATGTCCCAGCACAAAAACCTGTGGTTTCTGATCGGCCTGTTCATCGCCTTCCTCCCCGCCGCCGTGATCGGCTTGCTGAGCCATCACTGGATTGAAACCCATCTCTTCAATCCGCACACCGTCGCCATCGCGTCGATTGTCGGCGGGCTGATCATCATGGCGGTGGAAGCGATGCCGCAAGAGGCTCGCATGACCCAACTGGAGCAGGTTGGCGTGAAGACGGCCTGGTGGGTCGGCGTGGCCCAATGCGTGGCGCTCATCCCCGGCACGTCCCGTTCCGGCGCCACGATCATCGGCGCCCTGCTGGCCGGCATGGACCGCAAGACGGCAACCGAATACTCGTTCTTTCTGGCCCTGCCGACGCTGATCGCCGCCACCGGCTACAAGCTGGTTAAGTCCGCTGCGCTGTTCTCGACGCAGGACCTGCTGGCCCTTGGATTGGGACTGATCGTGGCGTTCCTGGTCGCCTGGGCGGTCATTGCGGGATTCCTCAACTTCGTCAAGCGGCACAGCTTGCAAGTGTTTGCCTATTATCGCATCGCGATGGGACTCTTAGTGTTGTGGCTGATTCCGTAACGGAGAGGACGGCGATGTCGGATTCGGACACAGTGCACGTCTACGATACGTGGGTGAAAGGGAAGAACGGCACCATTCATTTCGACGTGATGACGACCGATGAAACGACGGCGCTGAAGCTGGCCAAGGCCTATCTCGCGAGCATAGACGAGGCCGGCTCGACGATCACCACGAAGGAATGCCGGTTCTGCCACAGCGAGCCGCTGGTCATGTTCTCCGCCGAGCAGCAGAAGCAGTTTCGCGAACAGGGAGGATTCATCCTGCCCCTCCCCACGTAATGCTCATGCCCTTCAACTGTTGAG
>Ga0247727_10007427_pt1 | contig 20882 bp, 21 predicted proteins | sample WisWelCaveWW1625_FD_202498 | JGI IMG/M metagenome (GOLD analysis project Ga0247727, IMG submission 202498) | Biofilm microbial communities from Wishing Well Cave, Virginia, United States - WW16-25 | ecosystem: Environmental > Aquatic > Deep subsurface > Groundwater > Cave microbial mat | place... | reverse complement strand
CTAACCCGTTTTTCATTTCTTGTGATCAGCTTATGCTTCGTCGGCAAACCTGATCCCGCCTTTTCACAAACGGTATTTTGGGAGCCAGGTGGCGGACCTTTTGGCGGCTCATTCTACATGCTCGTCACCAACAGTCGCGGCGAGATTTTTATTCAGGAATGGGGCGCGATTTTCCGCTCCATTGACCATGGCGCCACCTGGACTGCGGTCAACCAAAATTTCTCGAGCATCGGCGCATTTGCCATTCATCATAATGGTGAGTTTTGGATTGGATTGCACGATGGCGGTTTGTTTCGTTATCGGGACAGCGGCGGAAACTGGACGGAAGTCTATGCGGCTCTGCAGCATAGGCGAATTATGGGGATTTTTATTAATCCGCGCGGGCATATCTTTGTGAACACGTTGGATCACGGCGTCTTGCGCTCAACTGACGACGGCCAAACCTGGACGCCGATTATGACCGGTCTGCCGAGTCCGGCCGTGCTCGCCATTGCCCCGAATGGGCGCTTGTTTGGGCGAACGAATGATGGCCTGATATTCTCAGTGGACAACGGTGATACCTGGCGTATGAACAGTTTGAACGTGTTCGGGCTGCACCCATTGGCCATCAATTCCGCCGGACACATTTTTGCCGGCGCCTTCAATGTGATTTATCGCTCCACCAACGACGGCGAAACCTGGTCGCGAGTCGATTCGACGTTTGGCCGGTCTTACCGCGATTTTGCCTTCGCCGCGAGCGGCGAAATTTATGTGAGCTCGAATCACGGCGTTTTCCGTTCGGCGGATAATAGCACAACCTGGGAGCCAACCGGATTGAGCGATGTCGAGGTGGGAAAGCTGGGCATCAATACGCAAGGTCATCTCTTTGCAAGCCTTGCGGGCGGCGGTATTTTGCGCTCAAAAGACAAAGGTGAAAACTGGCTTGCAAACGGCCTCGGCACATTCGACGTGCTCGCACTCATGATTAATAGGAACGGACAACTTCTTGCGGGCGCGCGCGGCGGCAGCATTTTTCGTTTTGCGCCGCAGCGCAACCATGCGCCAATTTGGCTGCCGCAATTTGCATCTTCGGAAGGTGTGAACGGGAGCATTCTCACTCTTGCAAAAAATTCGCGCGGCGAAATTTTTGCCGGCGCCACGCGCTCTTTCGGTTACCGCGGCGGCGTTTATCGTTCCGCCGACAATGGCCGGCGCTGGCAAGCGCTTACCAACGGCATGCCGTCAACCTCGGTGCGCGCGCTCATCTTTAATGCCAACGGCGATTTCCTCGCGGGAACGCGCCACGGCGGCGTTTATATCTCCGCCGACAACGGCGACCATTGGCAACAAAGCAATACCGGTTTGCGCACCATGGATATGCGGGCGCTGGCCATCAATGCGCGCGGAGATATTTTTGCGGGCACACAAAACGCGGGGCTTTTTCGTTCCGCTGATCATGGCGCAAGCTGGTCGCCGGTCAACAACGGTCTGGCCGACACGACGGTTTACACGATGGCGATTAATTCGCGCGGCCGGCTCTTTGCCGGAACGCCGCACGGCGTGTTTCGCTCCGCCGACAATGGTGACTCGTGGCAGGCCGTCAGCGCCGGCCAGATTGACCGTTTGGTTTATTGTTTTGCCATTACACCCAACCACCATATTTTTGCCGGAACCGTTGCCGGCGTCTATCGCTCCGTCGATCATGGCGATCACTGGGAAGCCGTCAGCGCCGGTTTGCCTGAAAACAGCGCCGTGCAATCGCTGATGCTCGATGCGAACGGCTATCTTTTTGCCGCTACGCCTTTTGGCGTGTTTCGGAGCGTGCAGGTGATCACGAACGTTGATGAAACTTCCACCGCGACGCCACAGCGTTTCCATCTCGCCCCGAATTATCCAAATCCATTTTGGAGCGCAGCGACATCCCGCTTTGCGGGAAATCCATCCACAACGATTCGTTTCTCGCTGCCGCAACGCGAACAGGTGACGATGCGGGTTTTCAATGCGCTGGGGCGCGAAGTGAGAATACTTGTGAACGGCGTGCTGGAAGCTGGCGAACATCGTGTGACCTTCGACGCCACCGGCCTTTCGAGCGGCGTGTATTTTTATCAAATCAAAACCCCGTCGTTCTCACAAATGCGGAAGGCGGTGTTGCTGCGATAAACAATTAAGAAATGCTTTTGCGTTCATCTCGAGCCGGATTGGCGCCATGACAGCTTGACGTAAATTCGGCTTTGTTTTTTAACCGCAAGTTTTTATCATGAAAGTTGTCTAATCGAAAGACAACTTTTATTTTTTCTATCCCTGATGATGAACGACAGCGCGCTGATTGGCGAAATTAAAAGCGGCAATGCACTGGCATTCAAAGACCTCGTCGAGCAACACCAAGACCTGGTGGTGAATACCTGTTACGGCTTTTTGCGAAACCGGGACGATGCCGATGACATGGCGCAGGACGTCTTTGTCGAAGTTTATAAAGCGGTGCATGCCTTTCGCGAAGAAGCGAAGCTGTCGACGTGGTTGTATCGCATTGCCGTGAACAAATGTTTGAATCAAATCAAGAAAAACAAACGCCGGCGCTGGATTAAAAGCCTGCAGGCGGCGTTTGGCGGGGAGGAAGAGGAGCAAGAAATTGTCGATGAGAGTAGCGCAAATCCGCAGTCCGATTTGGAGCAGCAGGAACGCGCTAAAATTCTACATCAAGCCATTGAGGCGCTCGCCGAAAATCAGCGCATCGCGTTTACATTGAGCAAATTTGACGAGTTGAGCTATCGGGAAATTGCTGAGGTGATGGGTACGACGATTCCGGCGGTGGAGTCGTTGTTGAACCGCGCGAAGAAAAATTTGCAGAAGAAGTTGTATGATTATTATAGTGAAAAGTGAAGTCGGACTTGGTCAGGGAAATTCTTTAAACTTGAAAAATCTTCGCGACCAAGTCCGACTTCGCCTGCGGCGCCGCAAGTTTTTTACAACCTCGTTGTCTAATTCAGGGAAAGGTAAAATATGAAAGCTCGGAAACGAGACCGACAAGCCATCGAAACCGAAGTGAAAAAAACTCTGCAGGGCCTCGACCATATTGCAAAGGTGAAAGCAAAGCCGTTTTTCTTCACGCGGCTGCAACACCGTTTGGATACACTGCGGGCGCAGCAGAGCCAGCTAGAGGGGAGTTCCATTTTTGCAACATTTCTCCGGCCCGCGCTAATACCGTTACTCATTGTGGTCAGTATCGGCGCGGGAATTTTGATCGGCTATCAACCGGCAACAAGCAGCCGCGCTGAAGCCGCCAGTGTTCTGGTCGAAGCTTATGGATTGAGCGCGCCGGATTTGACGCAGTACACTTTAACGGGCAATCAATAACCATGGATTATTTTACGAAAAAACGTTTGGCATTCTGGGGCGCCGTTCTTTTGATCATTATGAATCTCTCGGCGCTGGCCACGGTTTGGTTTCAGCGGCATCGCCCGCAAGAGCTTGCACGCCGGCCGGAGCCGGAGCGGCGCGGACCGCCGCCAGAACGCGTCAGCCAATTTTTAAAAGAGGAATTGGGATTGACCGAGGCGCAAACGGCACAATTTGCCGAATATCAAAACCGGCATTTTGCGCGCGCGCGAGAGATTCGCGAGGCGATGAGAGATTTGAAACAGGAGCTTTTTCATGAGCTGTCTTCGCCGGCACCGGATACGATGAAAGCAGAAAGACTCGCCGCCGCAATTGGCGTCAGGCAAAGTGATCTGGAGAAAACGACGTTCTATCATTTTCTCGGCTTGAAACGACTGTGTACGTCCGAGCAACAGACGAAACTCGATGCGTTGTTTGGTGAATTGTTGCGCATGCTCGATCCTCGCGACAAACCGCCGCCGGGAGAAGGTCCGCCGCCGCGTGATGGCGAGCACCGGCCACCGCGCCATTGAAATGTTGTTGTTGCCCTCACCCAAATGCGGCTTGATGGATCAAGCCGCATTTTTATTTATATCATTGCGCGCATTTTGAAAACGACCGCAAGTTTTTGACATGGGCGTTGTCAAATAATTAAAATGGCAATCGCCAGCAGAGTAACAAAATGATTGACAAATTTTATTGGAGAAGCAAATTATGAAAAAACCACTGCAGCTTGTTTTAACCACACTCGTGGCCGCGTTGAGTTTTATCCACTGCTCAAACGCCACGGAGCCCGCGCCAGAGGATAACGATAATGCGGCTGTGACCGAGATTCCAGCCGTCTTTAAAAATTTTACCAGCAATGTGAAAGTCAGCCTCGACGGTGATTTCATCGTGCTGCAAACGGATGATCTGCCCAATCATCCCAGCCCATATTTTAGCGCCAGCGATTCGCGCTATGAAGCTTATAATGGCAACAATCCTACTTTTCAACTCAATCCCAATCGCATTGCGACGCAGAATATTGTGTTGCGCATTCCGCTGAACCCGAAAGTCGCGAGCACGCATCAAAGCACGAGCCTTGGGCCGTTTGGCCTCGCGCTCAACGGCGTGGTGCTCTTTAATCAATTTGCCGCGGGTAACGCGCCGCTCACCAACGAGATCAATGGTTTTGATCAATATAACGGCCATCCGCAGCAAACCGGGCAATATCATTATCACGTTGAGCCGCTTTATTTAACCGCGAAAAGCGGCAAAACCGCTTTGATCGGATTCTTGCTGGATGGGTTTCCGGTGTATGGTCCGCAGGAGAATGGCAGTCCGGTGGCGAGCAGCGCCCTGGATCAATATCACGGCCATTCGCACGCCACGGCGGAATATCCCAACGGGATTTATCACTATCACATTACCGATGACGCGCCGTACATCAACGGCGGCCAGTATTACGGCACACCGGGAACGGCAACGCGGTGAAAATCGAATCCGCGCAACATGCCACACGGATGAAAAACAACACCGATAAATCCGTGTGTTGCTTTTTATCCGTGTGAAAATCTGACTTCGATGAGTTCCATTTCAGTTGGCAAAAAATTTTAGAATTTTATATGCAACGATCTTTCGGGTTAATTTTAGTCGCAGGAATTTTTCTGCACGCTTGCCATTCGCCGCAGCGTGAGTCTTCAACCACGATTCCCTCGGTTACTGTTGCGGCTGGCGATCCGAACTTACGTTTAACGAACGGCGTGTTGTTGTATGCCGATCAACCTTTTTCCGGCGCGGTCGAGGAATTTTATCCCAACGGTCATTTGAAAGCGAAGACGGAATATTATCAAGGCCGCGAACAGGGCGCGAGCCGGATGTGGTACGAAGACAACCGGTTGTTGTGGGAGCGCCGGTATGAAAACGGCAAGAAGCACGGCGAGCACAAAGGTTGGTGGCCGAATGGGCAACGCAAGTTTCTCTATTATTTTGCGAACGGCGAACATGAGGGCGAGGCGCGCGACTGGTACCCGAACGGCCAACTCGCGCAATGCTATCAATATGAAAAAGGGCAGGAAGCCGGTCTGCAACAAGCCTGGCGCGAGAACGGCAAGTTGTATGCGAACTACGTGGTTAAAAACGGGAAGCGATTTGGTTTGGTTAATTCACGGCTTTGTTATACGGTTAAAGATGGCGAGGCGCAAAATGAGTAGGCGAATGATCGAAGTTTGCACCGTCAATAAAAAAATACACTGTCATTCGGGAGGAATCCTTTTTCAATACAAGATGGGTGCTGGAGGGAAACAAGATTCTTCCGGAATGACACTTGGTGACACCTTTGCAAGTCTTGGCAAATTGATGATCGCAGCCGCATTGCTATTTGCCTGCAATTCCGATTCACCCGAAACCGAAACGTTACCCTATTACGCGAGCGCCGATTTTACGCCGCACTGGATTGACAAAAATTCCAGCGCAATAAATTCCATTCCGCAAATTGCGCCGTTTACTTTGATCAATCAAAACGGCGACACGCTCACCGAGCGGAACTTTTCGGGAAAAATTTACGTGGCCGATTTTATTTTTACTTCCTGCGGCGGTATTTGTCCAAACATGACGAGCAACATGCGCAAAGTGCAGGAAGCGTTCAAAGATGACGGCAGCGTTTTACTGCTCTCTCACAGCGTCACGCCGGAGTTGGATTCGGTTGCGGTGCTGAAAAACTATGCGACGCTGAACGGCGTTGTCACGGGCAAATGGCACGTGGTGACCGGCGACCGCAAAATGATTTACGATCTGGCGCGCCATTCCTATTTCGCCGACGAAGATCTGGGCCGGCCGCGCGATGAAGATGAGTTTCTCCATGCGGAAAACTTTTTTCTGATTGATCGGCAACAACGCCTGCGCGGCGTGTACAACGGCGTGATGCCGGCGGAAATCGCGCGGTTGATCGAGGATATTCTTGCTTTGAAAAAGGATGCGGCGATATGAGCGGAAATTTGTTTTCGCAAACACGGAGAGCGTTATTTATTAGATAGAATCTATTTTTATCCTCACCCAAGCTTCGAGCAAACTCACCCCGCCGAAAACCTTCAGCATGGCGCGCCCAGTTTTTCCAAATTGAGTCAGCAGAAAGAAACCGTCCGGACGCTGGGAGCGTCCGGACGGTAATATCAAGCTGAGATCAAAAAACAATTGACTTTTCCAATAAATTATCGAATCTTTTCAGGGACTGTGTCCCGGGACTGAACCTGAAATTTTTGATTATTCAATGGTTGTATTCGTCTTACGCGCTCTTAGTGGGAGAATGATGAGTATGTCACGTTTCAAAAACTGTATGGTCACGGCCCTACTGTCTTGCGGCTTCTCACCGCTTGGCGCCCAACCCGCCGGTTTGGATCTCAAAATTTTTGGTTACTTTCAAGTTACATTCGGCTACCGTAAAGATATTGGCCGGCCGGTGCAGGTCAAATCCTTCAGCTTGCAGCAGCTCAATTTGTTTCTGCAAAAGGATCTGACGCCAAACTGGACGGCGTTTGTCAATTTTGAGTTTGTCAATTCTTACTCGTCCTTTCGAAACTGGGGCGCGCAAAATCTTGAAGAAGCCTGGGTGAGTTATCGCCGCAGCGAGCAATTCAAATTAAAACTGGGCCTGCAGGTTCCGGCATTTAACAATCTCAACGAAATAAAAAACAAAACGCCGCTGCTGCCGTATATCATCCGGCCATTGGCTTACGAATCTTCATTCAATGAAATCATTGCGCTCGAAGAATTTACGCCGACACAGGCTTTTGCGCAGGCGTATGGCTTTATTTCCGCCGGAAAGTTGAAATTCGATTACGCGATGTTTGTCGGCAACAGCCCGAATATCAACGACGATTTTCGGCGGGGCCAAACGGGCGTTGACACGACAAAGTATTTTCTCATGGGCGGGCGTTTCGGCATTCGCACCAATAATCTCAAACTCGGCATTTCCAGCACGATTGATCGAGTCGATTTTTATCATGTCGCCGTGTTCCTGGGATATGATCTTGCCAAATTCAATCGTGTGCCGCGCCTGCGTTTGGGCGGCGATTTTTCTTTGAATGCGGGAAAATGGTTGTGGGAGTCGGAGGCCATTCGCGTGACTTACGATGACGATCATCCGCTATTAAATTTGGATAAAGAGTTCTATTACGGCACCCTTGGGCATCAATTAACCGAACGTTTTTTTGTTTACGCGGGTTACTGGGTCCTCCGGGAGAATGCCCTGCCGGTGCGGGATATTGATCTCGTCGCGTTGACGGCGGGCGCCGCCTATAATATCAATGAGACGATTTCCGCCAAAGCGCAATATGGCCGCGTTCGTTCTGAATCTTCGATCTCGCCCACAGAGGCCGAGCGGGCGAATTATTATTTTCTGGCGATTTCCGTGGTGTTTTAAGTGAGACGTAAGTTAATTCGAAAGATGATGATGAGCAAGCATATAATCCAACTAACGATTTTTTGCCTGTTCGTTTGCGCGCGAATGGCTTTCGCGCAGGTCGCTATCATCGCCCATAAAGCCGCGCCGGAAGACACGCTCAGTCATGCCCAACTCCTGGATTTCTATAGTTGCGAAATTAAAACCTGGCGCAATAAAATACCGGTGGTGGTGTTTGATCTCAAACCGGTTAGTGAAATTCGCGAGGCTTTTTATAAACTGCTGGGGAAGACGCCGTCCCGCATGAAATCCATTTGGTTGAAGAAACTGCTGATGGGCGAAAGCAATCCGCCGCTGGCGTTGGAGTCTGAAGAGGAAGTGTTGAAAAAGGTTGCCGCCACGCGCGGGGCGATTGGCTTTGTCGGCAAAACCAAAGTTACCGGCGACGTGAAGATTATCATGGTTATCGAGAAAAAAGAAAAATAGCGTCATGAAATTCAAAGACCTCAAATTAGGCGTCAAACTGGCCGGCGGTTTCGGCGTTATTCTCGTCATCATGGCCGGCAGCAACATTTTTTCAATCCGCCGCATGAGCGCGATTAAAAACGAAATCGACGACGTCACGGCCAACCGTCTGCCGCGAGCGCTGGCCCTCGCGGATTTGAACCTCAACACGGCGGCGTTGCGTATTAGCCAATTACAACACGCTTTTACCCGCGAGCCGGCAGCGCGACAACAGCAGAAGGACATCATGATCCGATTGATTGATCGAATCGAGGGGAATAAAGACGCCTACGAGCGGCTCAAAAACGAGTCCACGGTGCGGCAATTCGATTCCGCCGAGGAAGACGCATTGTATGCGGCCTTCGAGCGGAAATGGGAAACGTATCAAGACTTAAGTTTTACCTTCTTCGATTTGCTCGGGGATAATGCAACCGACAAAGCGATCGCGCTGCTCAACGGCGCGGCGCAGAACATTTTCGATAATTTTAGCGCCGATTTAACGGCGTTGGTCCAGGTCAATAAAAGAAATTCCTCCGAGGCCGCGCGCCGGGCTGACGTGGCCTTTCAATCGGCTCGCGCCATCACGCGAACGCTCTCGGCCGGCACGATTTTGTTCTCGGCTTTTCTCGTGGCGTGGCTGGCGCGCTTCATTGCGGTTCCGGTTCGACAACTCGTCGGCGCCGCGAAAGGCGTGGCCGGCGGCGACCTCAATGTGCATTTAAACATCGACAGCAAAGATGAAATCGGCAATCTGGCGCATTCGTTCAATTTGATGACGGCATCGTTGCGGGAAGCGCGGGAACGCATGCAAAAGGCGCAGGTGCAACTCGTACAATCCGAAAAGATGGCGTCGCTGGGCCAGCTCACCGCCGGTATCGCGCATGAAATTAATAATCCGGTTAATTTTATTTCGGCGAATGTCAATCCGTTGCGCCGCGATATTGCCGAAGTTCTGGCGGTTCTGGCGCAATACGACGAGACCGTGGCGACGCAACAATTGCAGGAAAAATTTAATACTGTCGAGACGCTGAAAAAAAATCTGGATTTGCCTTATTTAAAAGAAGAAATCAACAATCTGCTCGACGGCGTTCAGGAGGGCGCGCAGCGGACTTCGGAAATTGTCAAAGGCCTGCGCAGTTTTACGCGTCTGGGCGAGGATGAACGGAAGCCTGCCGATATCAATCAAGGGATCGAATCGGCATTGTTGATGTTGAAACATCAGCTCAAAAATCGCGTTGAAGTTATTAAGGATTACGGCAACGTTCCGCCGGTCGTATGTTATCCCGGCAAGCTCAATCAGGTTTTTCTGAACCTGCTGGCCAATGCCAGCCAAGCGATTGCCGGTGCGGGCAAGATTTTCATCAAAACTTCTTGCGATGGCGAGATTGTCACGATCGCCATCAAAGATACGGGCATGGGCATGACGCCGGAAGTCCGAAAACATATTTTCGAGCCGTTCTTTACGACTAAGCCGATCGGCGAAGGAACGGGCCTCGGCCTGCCGATCACTTACGGCATCATCGAGGCGCACGACGGCAACATCGAAGTTTACAGCGAGCCAGACCAAGGCAGTGAGTTTGTGATTACGCTGCCGGTCAAATAGAGTCCGAAGTCGAAAGTCCGAAGTCCGAGGTCAAATGTCCGAAGTTTAAGGAGCAGCGATGGATAAAAAAAAATTTACCATTTTGTATGTCGATGATGAAGAGCATAATCTCGTTTCGTTTAAGGCGGTTTTTCGGCGCGAGTATGAAATTTTCACCGCCACCAGCGGCGAAGAAGGCCTCGCCATCGTTCGCAACAATCCGATTGATTTGATTATTACCGACCAGCGCATGCCGCAAATGACCGGCATTCAGTTTCTGGAGCGCATCGTGCCCGAATATCCCGACACCATTCGCATGATCCTGACCGGATTCAGCGACGTGGAGGCGATCATCGAGGCGATCAACACGGGCCGGGTGTTTCGTTATATCGGCAAGCCGTGGAACGAAACCGAATTGCGCATGACCATTGAAAATGCGCGGCAATTGTCGGATTTGATCAAGCGCAACAAAGCGTTGCTGACGATTCTGCAACTAACCGTGGAAGAGCAGCAGAAGACGTTGCGGCTGTTTATGAAATACGTTCCGGAGTCGGTGGTCGAACAAAATCTTCGCGCCCCGGAAGATTCCATTTTCAGCGGCGAGCTGAAAACCATCGCGCTTCTGTTTTGCGATATCCGCGGCTTTACGCCGATGTGCGAGCAGCTTTCGCCGCGCGAGGTGGTTTCCTTTCTCAATGATTATTACGCCACCATGTCGGAAGCGGTCAAGCGGCACAACGGCACGGTGATTCAATACGTCGGCGACGAAGTTTTTGCGGCTTTCGGCGCGCCGGTGGAAATTGCCGAGATGGAGCAGAGCGCGGTTTTTTGCGCGATGGAAATGATGCGGCGGCTGGAAGGGCTTAACAACAAATATCGCGAACGCCTCGGGCGGGATATCATGGTGGGCATCGGCATCAATTACGGCGAAGTGATCGCCGGCAATCTGGGCTCGGAGCACAAAATCGGCTATGCCCTGACCGGCGATGCGGTCAATACCGGCAAACGCATCGAAACCATTACCAGGAATTTTCCCAATTCGATTTTAATGAGCGACGCAATTTACCAAAAAGTTAAAAACACGGTGGCGACCAAAGAATTTGAACCGCTGAAGGTGAAAGGCAAGAAGGATCAAATTCGGGTTTATCAGGTTTTGCTGAATTGAATTTTGAGATGACGGGCAAAAAAGCATAAGTCAAAATAATTGCAGTCAAAATCATTAACCGCGGTTCAATAATTTTGACTTTAATCATTTTGACTTTTTCAAACCCGACGTTGCGGAACACTTACTCCGCAATCACAAATTTATTCCCCTCATTTTTATACTGCAAATTCATCGTCAAACAAATCGAGGCGAGCACGGATTCAACCGGCTTGTTTTGAAATGAGCCGGTGATGGTATTTTGCCCAAGTGCCGGATTGGACAGTTCGATCGCCACGTTATAAACCCGCTGCAATTCGGCGACGACTTCGGTGAGCGGCGTTTGCTCGAAAACGATTTTGCCTTCCACCCAGCCCAACGCCTGACCGGCATCGACCGTTGTCGGTGGAGCGGGCGCGTATTGTTGTTGGCAAACGCTCGTTTGATTGGCGGTTAATTCTACCGCCGTTGCTGCCGCTGTTTTTATTCCCCGCAAAGAAACGCGGCCTTCACGAACCGTGACGCGGGTTTCATCGTTGCGCGTCCGAATGCCGAATTTCGTTCCCAGCACGCGAATCTGCGCATTGCCGGTGTTCACATAAAACGGGCGATGGTCGTGGGTCACTTCAAAATACGCCTCGCCGGAAAGCGTCACCAATCTCGCCGAGTCTGAAAAATTTTCATAAAACTGAATTTCGCTGCCGCTGTTCAATTGCACCCGCGAACCGTCGGGCAAATCGATGCTCTCGCGTTGGCCGTTTTGTGCCATTACTTTTCGCAACGCATTCGTGTCATAAAAGAATTGGTAAATGAGTGTTGCAAACCCCAGCAACAAAACCGCGGCTGCCGCCCAGCGATAGCTATCACTCCGGAAAAATTTTCTTGCCGTCGGCGGCGCGGGTTTTTTCATGTCCAGAATTTTCGCCGGAGCCGGTTGCTGCGGCAGACCGAGTTGCGTTGATAATTCCGCCCACGCCTGATCGACATTAGGAAGACGCGGCGATTTTTCTGCGGCGCTTTGCCAGAGTTTTTGAAACTCCGCAAACACGCGCTGAGTTTCCGCCGCAGCTTTTCGCCACGCTTCGACCTGCGCGCGTTCTTCGGCGGTCGCTTCGCCCGCGAAATAGCGGGGGAGCAATTCGTATGGATCAAAATTATTCATAACGTCAACTTGCGATTAGTAACTAACACTCATCTGTTTTCCTTGATTTACGAATAAATTGACCGGTCACTGCCAGTGACCGGTCAATAACTCAACTTAACTCAAATCGACCTCGAACTTCGGACCATCGACTTCGGACTATTTCACTTTCAAGAACACGCGATCATCCGCGCCGGCGCTGACGAGAATTTTGCCGAGCGCGGTGTCGGTGTTTTGATTGAGCGTGCCCTGGGACAGATGCACACTCAACGCTTTGGCGCTGGTCTGGCTCAACAACGCCTGCACCGCCTGCGCTGTGAAGGTGTAACTGCCGGCCGTGGCGCTAACCGCTTGGAAAAGCGGAGTCACCGACTGCGGACCGCGCCCACGTTTCAGAGCGGGCGCCAACACCAGCACGGTGTTATTCGCCGAGGCATCGCCGTCCCACGTAATCGTCAAATCTTTGGTTCCGTCGATTGAGTCACGATCGGCGAATCCGGTAATTTGCACCAGCTTGGAGGGCGCTGTAATATTCAGTGTCCTCGCGGCAACTTTGGTGGAACCAGTTACATTGAATTGATACGCGCCGCCGCCGACAAACGGAACATTGACGATCTTTAATTGATTAAGCAGGGAATCGCCATGGCCGCCACGAGGCCCATGACCATTGCGCGGACCACCATGTCCACCGAGAGGCCCTTTTGGACCGCCATGTGGGCCGCCAAACAAACCATAACGCACGCCGAACACGGTGCTTTCCAGTTTGGGAAGATCGTATTTATTCTGGCCGATCAAAACCGACACCGTTCCCATATCCAAACCCAAGGCACTGCGACCACGCAACGTCGTCGGATTTTCGTACGCCACTGCCGAGGCATGTCCAAGCACCGTATCGCTGTTCTGGAAACGTTCCATTCCTCTGGTCCAGCGCAAGACATAAAAAGCGTTCGCGCTATCCGTATTGACGCCAGCGGATTTGAGCAAACTGGTTTGGCTATCCAATGTGGTCACATCGAAACTCTCGGTCAAACTCAGTGAAGCCTCAGCCGCCGAATCGGGGCCGTTCAACGATTCGCAGCCGACGAGCAACAGGCCCGCGCCCACGAGCAAAACGAGCAATGAGACAAGAAGATGCTTCTTCATGTAAACTACCTCCTGTTAGTTGGTTTTTACGGAAATTCATTTTGATTATCTTTGCACGCACTTCCCGTCATCGTTAATCAGCGCCCAGGATTCGTGACTCGTCGATGCGGTTCGTTTGTGCGTTCTGTAATCTAATACGAGACATTCCATAAAAACCCTATCGAGAATTTCATTCTTTTGCAATCACCTGTCCAAGCATTGGAAATTTTAAATTGCAAATTTGCAATTTAAAATTTTCAATAGGGAGAAAAAACAACAGGCATGTCAAAAACGGCGCGAGCTTCTCCCGCAAAATCGCCAATGCTTTGCTCATCCGCGCCTCGACGGTTTTCACGGAAATGTTTAATACCTTGGCAATTTCCGCGTACTTGACGCCGTCAAAGCGATTCATGGCAAAGACAAGGCGAACCGGCTCCGGCAGGGCGTTAATGGCCGTTTGAATTTTATCCTGCAGATCAAAAGGTTCTTCTGTCGAATATACTGGCTCTATTTCAGGATGCGCCTCGAGCGAATCAACCGGATGAACGTTTTGCCGCCGATGATCAATAACTAAATTGTGCCCGATGCGATAAAGGTAGGATTTGATCGGTTGCTGCGGATCGAGATGCTCGCGGCTGCGCCACACGCGGCTGAAGAGTTCCTGCAAAAGATCTTTCGCCAGCTCTTCGTTTGCCGTCTGCCGCCATAAAAAACGGAATAAAGCCTCGAAGTAACGGTAATAGAGCGCTTTAAAAGCGAGGTGATCAGCAACCTTGATCGCCTCAACTAATTGAGGATCGGGCGTATTGAGAGAAAATCCTGGCATCGCTTATACTTCTTTAATTCCAGCGCTTAAACGATTTAGCAAAAATTCCAAAGATTGTCAATTTAACTAAATCCCGGCCATAGCGCAATAACAAATTTCCTGAAACACAACAATGAGTCGCTGGAAACTTTGTGGGCGTGCAGGAGATGTTGTTGAACGGAAGTGAAACATATTGTGTAACACGATAAATCAAACACGGGTTGCCTCGCCGATAAAAAGCGCGGCGATCCATTTTTGTTAATAAAACAATCGCTCCGCGTGTTTCCCTCGCTTCGAGTTCTGTCACGCCAATCTTATATTCTGCAAGCTCACCCTAACGTCAGTACTTTCCCGTTATATCGTAATCGGATCATATCTCGTTTTATCATCGGGAAACTGGGCATGCTGCGTTTCTTTTATTGGGTCTTTGTTTTAGCATTTTTTCTGAACCTTTTCCTGGCCGTCAAAAGCGCCGGGCAAGCGCCGAGGTCCGTCGCAAAAATCGTATTGCAAGATCCGCTCCGCCTCAACACCAAAGGACTGCGCTACGGCGGCCGATTTGTGGCAGGAGGCGGCTGGCAAGTGACGGGCAAAGAGGATATGCTCGTTTACGATCTCGGGCGGTATATTGAAAACGGCGCACTCACCGTACGCGTGCGCAACTTCAAACCGAGCGCGCAAAATGCGTTTCGCCGCCACCACATCCTCAGCATGTTTCGCAACCCGTGGGGCAATCATCAGTCTACGGAGAATTACGAAAACCTTTGGGATTTCCACACCGGTTACAATTTTAGCCCCGGCATTAAGCTCCTTTCCTACACCGACAATCGCTACGAGCATCAAACCGTCATTCGCGATGATTGGGATGCCAAAGCCGAGCATCAAATCACCATGATCTGGCAGGGCAACCAATTGCTCTATCTGCGGAACGGTGAATTGGTCGTGCAGCACGTACACGAAGGGCCGATGCAATTGCGCTACGTTTTTCTCGGGCGCGATCGCACGGTGAGCGGCGATTATATTACCAACTTTCAGCACAATCAATATTTTGCCCAAATCGGCCCGATTTATTTTGATCTCACCGTAACGGAACTGCTGCCGGACAACGATACTCAACGGCCGCAAGTGCTGAACGCGCGCGTGGAAAACGGCTATGCCAATGCCGCGCGCTTGCAATGGGCGACGGATGAACCGGCCGTATGTTACGTCGAATATGGAACCACGACAACGTATGGACGGCAAACGCCCGTGCTCGGCCTTCCCGGCAAAAGTTTTTCAACCACATTGGCGAATCTCGCCTCGCATCAAACGTATTATTATCGCATCATCGCGCGCGACGCTGCCGGCAATGCCGGCGTCTCGTCCGATCAAACTTTTACGACGTTGGCGGGCGGAGATTATCTTTTCACGCCGGCTGCCGATGCGTTCGTCGAGCGCGCCGGTGTTTTTGGTGAAACGCGCGATCAGGGCAATTATGGCTTCGTTCATCTCGCCGCCGGCGCGAGCTGGGAATCATATTTGCGTTTTGCGGTCACCCACGTGCCTGGCAAAATCACGCAGGCCACGTTACGGTTGCACGGCCGGCAATCCGGCCCACTCAACGGCGTTTTGCGAGAATTGCTTGCGCCGTGGGATGAAATGAACGTCACGTGGTTGAGCAAGCCGAACGTGGAGGGCAAAGTTCTTGCTCGGCTTCCCGTGGTGCAAGCCGCTCAATGGCATGAGTTGGCGGTCGTTGCGCATGTGAAAGGGAACGGCGTTTACAACTTCGCATTGCAGGGCGACAGCCGCGATCCGGTTTCGTTTGACAGCCGCGAATGCGAAAACTTCCAACCGGAACTTATTGTCTCGACGCGCCGCAAGCGATGAGCCCTTTGCATTCCCCCCCTTTTTCCGCTGAAAAGAAAATATTCTAAAAAAAATCTCCAACTTTTTCCCAATCGCCTCGTCTGATTATTTGAAAAGCAAACAGCCGAGTTGATTCTGCAAGACAGAGCGACTCAAATTTGCAAATAATGTAACGTAACAACGTAATGTTAAGGAGATCGATTATGAAACGCTTTTCTTTGATGGCGCTGGCCATGCTGGTCATGGCCAGCACAGCGATGGCGCAACCCCCGCAAGGCGGGATGATGAAGCATCGTGAGATGATGAAAGAACGCCTGGGCAAGGCGCCGCTGGAAGAACTCGGTTTGTCCGACGCGCAAAAATCTCAGATTCATCAAGCGATGTTGGACACGCGCAAGAAGAATATCGACGTCGAAGCCAAGCTCAAGCTTGCGGGTATTGAGTTGCACGAGCTGATGCGCGCCGAGGCGCCGGATCAAGCCAGGATCAATGTGAAGATCAGCGAAGTGAGCAAGCTGCGTGAGACTTTGATGCGCAATGGAATCGAGACGAAATTGGCCGTGCATAAAATCTTGACGCCCGAGCAACGCAAGAAAATGCAAGAGTTGCGGGGTTCTCTGTTCGGCAGAAGCCGTCACGGTGCTCGCCCGTTCGGCGGCCCCGGCATGATGCATCGCGGCGGCGGTTTCGGTCCCGGTGATGATGACGCGCCGGAATTTGAAGAAGAATTTGAAGAAGAACTCTAAAGTTCTTGCTTTTGTCGCGACTGATTCGTTTATTGACGAATTGGCATGAGACGATAAAATAACAACAGGTTGCTTTGCCAACGGAAGGCGAGGCAACCTGTTTTTTTGAAGCATATTAAGCCCAACGCGAACGAGCCGCAACCCAACAGTATAAAAACAATTTCCAACGGATAGAAAAACCCAACGGATTTTTTTATCCGTTGGATTTTTCTATCTGATGGAAAAAAGCCTCCGCACTTTTCTTTTGACGATTTTTATTATCGGGCTTCTCGGCGCCGGCGCAGAGTTGTTGCTGCTCGAACACACCGAAGAATTCCGGCAGTGGATTCCTCTCGTATTAATGGCGATCAGCCTGCTCGTGCTCGGCTGGCATGGCTGGTCGCACAGGTCAATCAGCTTGCGCGTCTTTCAAGGGACGATGCTTCTTTTCGTGTTCAGCGGACTCATTGGCGTTTTTCTGCACTATCAGGGCAATGTGGAATTTGAATTGGAGATGTATCCGACTCTGGCGGGGTGGGAATTATTTGGAAAAGCGATGCAAGGCGCAACGCCGGCACTCGCGCCCGGCACGATGATCCAACTCGGCTTGCTGGGATTGGCATATAGTTATCGGCATCCGATTTTGCGCAAGGCGATCAGAGAGAATTAGAAACGGAGTGCAAAGCTTCAGCTTTGCAGTTCATCAAAAAACCAACGGGGAAACAGAATGAAACCAATTCGCACAGTCGCAGTGATGTTGATGTTTTTCGGCGCGGGCTTCGCAGCCACGGTCGAGGCGCAAGTGGGAAAAAATACCGGCGTGTTGAACCCGAATCTCGCCGGCGAGAAAGAGCTGCTCGTACTGCCGCATCTTAATGCGAAGCTTGTCAAACTCGTTGTCGACAAACGCCCGTTCTTGCGCATTAGTGAGCTGCACACACTGCTCAAAGATTCTCTCAAGGTGGAGCAGTTGACCGAACTGTATGCGAAGTTGTTCGTTCCGATCAATCTGAACGCGGCGACGCGCGAAGAGATTCTGCTCGTTCCCGGCGTCGGCAAACGGATGGCGCATGAGTTTGAAGAATATCGCCCGTACCGCGCGATGGCACAGTTCCGGCGCGAAATCGGCAAATACGTGGATGCCAAGGAAGTCGCGCGTTTGGAGCAATACGTCTTCGTGCCGATCAATTTGAACACGGCCAGTGACGAAGATATTCTCAGCATTCCCGGCGTCGGCAAACGCATGCTGCACGAGTTCAAAGAATATCGCCCGTATAAAAATATCGAGCAATTTCGCCGCGAGATCGGCAAGTATGTGGATAAAAAAGAAGTGACGCGACTGGAATCCTATGTGACGTTGGAATAAAAGCTCGTAGTGACGCCTTCAGGCGTTAGAGCTGCGGCGATGATAACATATTACGCAAGGGCAGAGCCGCACCGAACAGGTTGAAAAACAAATTTTTCCAACGGCTAGATGAACCCAGCGGATTTAGTTTTTTTAAAACTATTAGGAGATGACGAATGAAACGCATAAATGGTTTTTGTCATGTCGCCTTCTTGTGGTGTCTTGTAAGCATATTTTTTTACGCGAATGATAGTTTCGCCCAACCTCCACAAGGTCGCGGCTTTCCCGACTCCACCCGTACGGCGGCAACGGTGGATTCGCTTGCCAAAAAACTTGCACTTTCCAAAGAGCAGAAAGAGAAGGTCGGCAAGATTTATTTTGCGGCGTTTAATGAAGCGCGCAAAGCCTTTGCAAATAACAGCGGCGATTTTCAAGCCATGCGTGAAACGCGGATGAAGATCAACGAGAAGCGCGACACCGAGGCGAAGCTGTTGTTAAACGACGAACAGAAAAAGCTCTATGACAAATTTTTGCAGGAGCAGCGCGAACAAATGCAGCGGCGCATGGGCGGCTGGTCGCGGCCCAATCAATAAATATCTGCAAAAAATCAAATAGGGTTTGGGGCGAATTTTACGTATGATTTAAGTGAAGATCGACAGTAGAAACAATTGCTGCAAATTATCAATAAGGAGATTGATTGCATGAAGAACACGGAGGTTCAAACCCGTCGTGAGTTTTGTGTTAACGCCTGTCAGGCCGCGTCGCTGGTTGCGTTCGGTGGCGCCTTATCCACGATTTTGCAAGGGTGTTCGTCAGAAGATCCGCTTTCAGCAAGCGCCAATTTGCCCAGAATTCAAGCCACGGCAACCAGTGGCGTCATTACGCTCGCCATTGATGCCAGCTCACCGCTGGCGACAGTCGGCAATGCGGCGCAGGTGCAATATGGCAGCGGCACGCTGTTGGTCGCCCGCACGGCGCAGGATACTTTTGTGGCGGTCACGGCGATTTGCACGCATCAAGCTTGCACCATCACCGGCTACAGCAATCAAATTTACACCTGCCCCTGTCACGGCTCCCAATTCAACACCAACGGCCAGGTCAAGAAAGGCCCGGCCAACAGTGCGCTGCGCCAATATCAAACGCAATTCGCCAACAATCAGTTGACGATTACGCTGTAAGCAGGCGAAGTCCGCCGCCTTTCCCAATGGGTTGCTTCGTTGTGCCAAAGCGAGGCGACCTATTTTTGTTTAGGTGCAACTGAGAATCGCGTAGGGTTTTTAATTCTGCTCACGTATTAAAGAAGAATGACCATAACGGAGCATCTCATGAAAAGACGATTTATTCCTTTAGCCGTTGCCACTGGCCGTCCTTATGCGACTGGTGTTACGGCAGGAAAAACCCTGAGTGTCGGGTTTGAAATGGGCACCATGGATCGTGAAAAGATGCGCCAGCGAATGGGACAGCGCGGCGGTCCAATGGGCGGCGGCGGCCGGCCTCCCGGCGGTGGAATTCCTGGTGGCGGCGGGCGACCCGGTGGCATGGAAGGCGGTTTTCCCGGCGGTGGCCGGCCGGATCAAGGTGAAATGTTCAAAGCTTTCAAAACCTGGATGCGCGTGACGTTGGCGGCCGGCGCTGAGGAAACTCGTTGACTTTCACAAAAGTCTAACTCTTATTATTCCATGTAAACTCCTTGCTTTGATTTTGGCGCTTATGAAAATAGGGTATTTCACCGAAATGACGTATTCTTAATCAGGCAAAGCTTTGCGCGGCCAGTGTTCAAACTTTATCACCCATGACTCGTCCAACAAATGTGTGCAATAGAGAGAATACCCCATGAATTCAAAGATACGACTCCTATTCTCCATACTCTTTGCAGTTATTCTACTCGACCCCAACCTCTCCCGCGCGCAAACGCCGGCGCTGGATTCGCTTCGCGTGAATTTGGAAGCGAAAGATCTCGCCCTGCGCGAAGCGCTGCAGCAACTGGTGTCACAGACGAAAGTGCAGTTGGTTTATCACGATGCGCTGGTGGCCGGTGTAAAAACAAGCGTCTCATTTAAAAACGTCACGCTGCGCGAAGCGCTAACGGAAATCCTCGCGCCCGCCGAGTTAACTTACGGGGTGATGGAAGACGGGCAAATTGTTATCATGTGGCGTGGCTGGCTGGAACGCCGCGGCGCTGCCAACGCTGCTGCCCCGCCTTTTGGCATCGCCGGCCCGCCTGATTTCATTGCGACGGCGCTGCAAGAACTCGCGCTTACCGAAACGCAAAAAACTCAAATCGATTCCATTCAAAAAGTGCAGCGCGAAAAAGCCGCGGCGCTTTTTCGGCAACGCCAAACCGGTGCGCTTGATTTCGAGGACTTTCGCTCGGCCCGCGAGCAGATGAATGACGGCATGATGAAACAAATGCAGGCCGTGCTCACGAAAGCGCAATATAAAAAATTTAAAAAAGAGCTCGAGCAAAATCGCCCGCCGCGTGAAGGCTTTCGTCCGCCACCGCCACATCATCGACCTGAAAGCGGCCCACCGCCGCACGGGCGCCCGCCGCGGAGAAGGTGACTTAAAACTTCAGCTATTAATTACCAAGACGCAGAAAAATTTAAGTTTTTTGACAGGATCAACAGGATTTACTGGATAAGAGCCTAATCCCGTTGATCTTGTAAATCCTGTCAAAGAAAGCGCTTCTTGCGAAAACAAGAGAATTTATGAGGTAAAAATGAAACGAACCGGACGTCACGTTCTTCTCTTCTTGCTTATTTTAACCAGCAGAACTTTTGCCGACGTCATCGCCGCCGACAAAGCCAATCTCGATTCCATTCGCGTGAGCTTCGAAGCCCGAGACGTGGCGTTGCGCGAGGCGTTGCAAAATCTCATCGCGCAAACAAAGCTGCAAATCGTTTATCACGATGCGCTCGTCAAAGGCTTGAAAGTGAG
>Ga0247727_10007426_pt1 | contig 20882 bp, 19 predicted proteins | sample WisWelCaveWW1625_FD_202498 | JGI IMG/M metagenome (GOLD analysis project Ga0247727, IMG submission 202498) | Biofilm microbial communities from Wishing Well Cave, Virginia, United States - WW16-25 | ecosystem: Environmental > Aquatic > Deep subsurface > Groundwater > Cave microbial mat | place... | reverse complement strand
GCGGAGGACCGGCGACACGGGTCGCCGACGGTATGACGCACCTTTGGCAGCAAGGACTTCGCCGTTGCGTCAGGGAGGTCAGGCCGGCGACACGGGTCGTGCTGGAAGCACGCCTCCGGCATGACGACGGGATGACGGACCTTCAGCAGCAAGAGTCGCGGCGTCGCGTAAAGGAGTTCTGGCCGGCGACACGGGTCGTGCTGGAAGCACGCCTCCGGCATGACGACGGTATGACGCGCCTTTGGCAGCAAGACTCTCACCGGCGAGTCGGCGAAAGTCTTTGTGTTCTGGTGACATTCGCGGAGCGCGGACAATCGATGTTGCGCACGTTGATGGCCGGCGACACGGGTCGCCGAAGGTATGCCGTGCGGTTGGTCGTTTCTCTTGCACCCGGTTCTTGCATTCCCGGCCGGAGCGCTCGGCAAGGAGCGCGTAGAGCCGGGACCCTGCCGGGTGCGATCGATCATTGACGCGGGAAGGTCCCGGATGGCCTCCGCGAAAGCGTCGGCCTCCGGGAATGCGAGGGTGAGCGGCACGCGCGCTAATGCTTGAACCTCGGCGGGGTGCGCACTAGCCTGGGCCGCGATCGCCCCCATCACACCGCAGCGGAGAAGCCCCCATGCAGGACCGGCCGACCAAGCTCAAGGAGTACCAGACCTACATCGACGGCAAGTGGTGCGACGCTGCTTCCGGCAAGAAATTCCAGACGCACGACCCCTACACCGGCGAGCCCTGGGCGCTGATCCCGGAGTGCGATGCCAAGGACGTCGACCGCGCCTGCGAGGCGGCCTGGCGCGCCTTCGACAAAGGCCCCTGGGCGACCATGACCCAGACCGCGCGCGGCAAGGTGCTGCGCCGCATCGCCGGCCTGATCGAGGCGCACGCCGAGCACCTGGCCCAGATCGAGGTGCGCGACAACGGCAAGCTGATGTCGGAGATGCACGCGCAGACCAAGTACCTGCCCGAGTGGTTCTACTACTACGGCGGGCTGGCCGACAAGATTCAGGGCGCGGTGGTGCCGGCCGACCGGCCCGACCACTTCACCTACATCCTCAAGGAGCCAGTGGGCGTGTGCGCGTTCATCACGCCGTGGAACTCGCCGCTGATGCTGGTGGGCTGGAAGCTGGCGCCGGCGCTGGCGGCGGGCTGCACCGTCGTCATCAAGCCGTCCGAGTTCACGTCGGCCTCGCTGCTCGAGTTCATGAAGCTGGTGATCGAGCCGGCCGAGCTGCCGCCCGGCGTCATCAACGTCGTGACCGGCTATGGCGCGGTCGTCGGCGAGCCGCTCGTCACGCATCCCAAGGTCGCCAAGGTCGCTTTCACCGGCGGCTCGGCGACGGGCGCGCGCGTCAACGAGCTGGCGGCCAAGACCTTCAAGAAGGTGTCGCTGGAGCTCGGCGGCAAGTCGCCCAACATCGTGTTCGACGACTGCATCATCGATGATGCGGTGAGCGGCGCGGTGTCCGGCATCTTCGCCGCCACCGGGCAGACCTGCATCGCCGGCTCGCGCCTGCTGCTGCAGGAGACGATCCACGACCAGTTCGTCGACAAGCTGGTCGCCATGGCCAAGACCGCGCGGCTCGGCGACCCCGCCAAGCTCGAGACCCAGGTCGGCCCGGTGACGACGCCGCCGCAATACCAGAAGATCCTCTCCTACATCGACATCGCAAAAGGAGAAGGGGCCAAGTGCGTGCTGGGCGGCGGGCCGGCGACGGCGGCGGAGGGCGGCGGCAAGTATTTCGTCAAGCCGACCATCTTCACCGGCGTCAACAACAAGATGCGCATTGCGCAAGAGGAGGTGTTTGGGCCGGTGCTGTCGATCATCAAGTTCAAGGACGAGGAGGAGGCGGTGGCGATTGCCAACGACATCGCCTACGGGCTGGGTGCCGGCATCTGGACGCAATCGGTGCGGCGGGCGACCGGCATCTCGAAGCGCATCCGTGCCGGCACGGTGTGGGTCAACACCTACCGGGCGGTGAGCTTCACCATGCCGTTCGGCGGCTACAAGGCCTCCGGCCTCGGGCGCGAGAACGGCATCGAGGCGATCGAGGGCTACCTGCAGTCCAAGAGCGTGTGGATCAACAACGGCCCCGGCGGCGGCAACCCCTTCATCATGAAGACGTCGTGACCATCAACAGCGTCGGCATCGTCGGTGGCGGGGCCTGGGGCACCGCCCTGGGGCAGACGCTGCGTCTGGCCGGCCGCGACGTGGCGCTATGGGCGCGCGAGGTGGAGGTGGTCGCGGAGATCAACGACGCACACGCCAACACGCCGTTCCTGCCGGGTGTCGCGCTCGATGCCGGGCTGCGGGCGACGCCGCGGCTCGCCGACATCGCGGCGCAGGACGTGGTGCTGATGGTGGCCCCGACGCAGCACGTGCGCGCGGTGGCCGGCGAACTGGCCAAGCATCTGCCGCCGGGCAAGCCGGTGGTCATCTGCGGCAAGGGCCTCGAGCAGGCGACGGGCAAGCTGCTGGGCCAGGTGCTGGCCGAGGCGCTGCCCCAGGCGACGCAGGCGGTGCTGTCGGGCCCGAGCTTTGCCGCCGATGTCGCCCGCGGGCTGCCCGCGGCGCTGACGCTCGCCACGGCGGACGAGACGCTGGGCCAGGCGCTGGCGACCGCGCTCGGCTATCGGCACCTGCGCATATACTGGTCGGGTGACCCGACCGGCGTGCAGCTCGGCGGCGCGGTCAAGAACGTGCTAGCGATTGCCGCCGGCATCGTCGAGGGGCGGGGGCTCGGCGCCAGCGCGCACGCCGCTCTCGTCACGCGCGGCTTCGCGGAGCTGCGGCGGTTCGGCGCCGCGCTGGGCGCCAAGCCCGAGACGCTGATGGGCCTCTCGGGCCTCGGCGACCTGCTGCTCACTTGCGGCAGTGCGCAGTCGCGCAACATGAGCTTGGGCGCCGCGCTGGGCCAGGGCCAGACGCTCGAGGCCGTTTTGGGCAGCCGCCGCTCGGTGGCCGAAGGCGTCTACACGGCCGCCGCCGTCGTCCGCGTCGCTGCCGACAAGGGCATCGACATGCCGATCGCACAGGCCGTGTCGGCCATCGTCGCCGGGCAGCTCACGGTCGACGCCGCCATCGAGGCGCTGCTGTCCCGGCCGCAACGGGCGGAGGGATAGGCTGGTCCTCCCCCGGATTTGCAAAGCGGGGGAGACCTGAGCCCTCCCTTCTCCAAGGCAGGGAGTTGTCCTACCTTTCGCCAAAGTAGGACGACTGCCGAGATCGAAAGGTGACCCATGGCAGCAGGCGCCAAGAAGACTAGCAAGGCAAAGTCCGACAAGCCGGCGAAGGCCGACGCGCCCGCGGGCCCGGCCTACTGGCTGTTCAAGACCGAGCGTTGATCGTTGCGTGGATTTTCAATGGGCTAGCGCAGGAATTTTGCTGCCCTTCGGATTTCATCACACGCTCATCACACGGCATTTCGGCCTTTGAATTTCTCTGGCTCCGTCTTGATGAAGACAGGAGGGACGCTTGTCGTCAATGGGTGATGCGAGCCGAGGTGATCACATCTGAGACCAGATGAGATGTGGCGTCGGCCGATGAGAGTCTCGACTAGGGAATCCTCGTCTTCAGTTGCGAGCGCGTATGGGGACGAGATCGCCACCGAGGAACTGGTTGCCGTCTCAGCGACGATTCCAGCCACGATCCTGTGCTCAGCACGCGCTGCGTTCTTCCGCATGTAACAGGACTATCATTGCTCTGCTTCGGAGGCAGAGATCGAAAAGATTTGCGGAGCCGTGGCGACGAAGCTGGGTTTGGCGCCCGACCAATCCCATGACACAGGAGCAGGTTGATCGTTACGCGCATGACTTCTCGCACAGGATGGCCAGCTGGACGATCGGGGGGGTGCCCGTCGAGAAGACTTTATCCCCCCTTAGGATATCTCGGGGCGGCTTTGCATCCAAGCCAGCACTTCCGACGACAACCAGGCGATCCGTCCGGGCCCGACGCGGCGTCGCGGCGGGAAAAGGTTGCGGGCGACATATCTGTAGATCGACGCGCGTGACAGCCCCGTCTTCTGAACCACTGTCTTAATGCTCCAAAGCTCGTCGCCGTTGGCCTGGGAGAACGGGCGCAAGTCGGCACTGTGCGTCTTAGCAGCTGGCGCTTGGACCTCGGCGTGTGCCCTACTAGAGCGTGGCATCTGAAGTGGTTCTATTCGGCGTCATCTCACGGTGCGGCCGACCGAGTCCACGAAAGGCCTGTACGACTTCCTCTGAGAAGTTGACCGATCGGCGGGTGGCAACGTGCGTCAGCACGACGATAGACTCAGCTGACGCCACGCAGCGCTGGTTGACGAAGAGGCCTTGCGCCAGCGTCACGGACGATTGTCCAATGCTTTCCACCCGCGTGCCGATCTGGACCGAACCGGGCCAATGCATCTCCGCGCGAAAATCGAGCACAAGTCTCGCAATGAGGAACTGTGTGTTGCGTGGGATCGGCACTCTCTTGGGGTCGCAGAGGAGCTCCATACGCGCGTTTTGGCAACAGACCGCGAATACCGAATTGGTGATATGACCGTTCCGATCCGTATCGGCGAAGCGCAACTTCTCGACCGTCCAGACGGGAAACTCGCCGGCGCTTGGTGTGGGGCTCCTCGACGCCATGCGTAGAGCCCGGAGCTCTGCTTGGGTCGTCATCGTGGCCTCACGGTGTCTGCCAGCATGACCGGCATTGGTCTGACGATGGGCTCTGGCCACATCAATGCTGACGGAAGGTTCGACGCTCGCCATGGCGGACCTTCAGTGACGCGAGCGGACTCATCGATCAGCGCAACGCTTGCGCGCCGGTGCTCGGCCAGGTTGCGTCCTGACCAATCGGCCTCGAAGATGTGCACAGCAACTGCCGGCCGACTGATCGTCATGGAAAGGGCTGCTGCCAGGCCGAGGCAAAGCATTGCCGACCCGACTGCGGCCAAACGCCAGCTCGTGGCTTGCCTGCGCGCAAGATCCAGATGCTGTGTCCACGCTGCCGCGGCGGTTGTGTAGCGGGTCGCCAGTATCGCTGGCCGTGCACCGGCTGACAGGAGAGATCGGCCAGCGGCACGCGCCATTGCCGGTACGGGCAACCGCTGCGGCATAGCGAACCAAGCCAGGGCTGCCAGCTGCAATATCAACGTGGTGGCCATGGCCGCCTGGTGCGCCTCTCCGGGATAGGCCCCGCGTGCCTCGGGCCACCGCGCGATGGTGAAGCCGGTCGCGCACTGGAGAACGAACGCCGCGCCCACATGGAGCAAGTTGAGGGCCGCGTTGGCGCGTCCGGACATCTCCTTCGGGAAGTACTCCGCCAAGATCGCGAAGCTCAGAACGGTGGCAGCGCCTCCTGCCGCGATGGTCGTCCACACCAGAAATGAGGGCACTGGCCATCGCAACACCAATGCCGCCTGAGCCGCCATGGACGCCATCAGCGTCGACGCGAGCACCAGCTCTGTCCTGAGCCCCAAGCGACGAAGGCGATCCGCCACGATGCCGAGACAGAGGGCGCTGGCGCAGACGGCTAGCGCCATCACGCCCAGATGCTGGACCACGGCCGCGCGATCAAGGCCATCGACGTCACGAAGCCAAGGGGCGGCCCACAAGCCTTGCAGCGACCAAGATGTGCCGATGCCAATCGCGGACAGCGGAGCAATGCGCCAGAAGCGTCGATCCCCGTAGATGGCCCAAAGGCCCCTGGCCGGCGCGGCGCTCTTGGCCGAGCCGCCGGGCCCCCGCTCGGGCACGGCGAACAAAACCAACAGCGCCGCCAGCGCCGACAACCCCGCCAGCACGGCGAACAGCCCGCGCCACCCAATGGCGTTTACCACGAGCTCGGCAGGCGCAGTCGCGGTGACGGCGCCCAACGCGCCCAGCATCACCAACCACCCGTTGGCGAGGGCAACGCGCCCCGGCGGAAACCAGACCACGATGGCCTTGAACCCGGCCATCAGCGCCAAGGCCACGCCGAGACCCAGCAGCGCGCGGCCGACCACTAGGCCGAGCAAGCCATCGGCGAGAGCGAAGAGGAGCGCGCCCGCGCTTGCCAGAAGCAGCAGAGCACTTTGAATGATCTTGGGGCCGTGCCGATCAAGCAGGGCACCGAACGGCAACTGCGCTGCGGCGAACACCAGGAAGTAGATGGAGGTCAAGAAGCCGAGATCGGCTGCCGTCAGGTTGAGCTCAGCTGTAAGGTCGCCCGCGATCAGCGCGTTGATCGTACGGAACAGGTACGAGAGGTAGTAGCCGGCGGCAAAGGGGAGGAGCACACAGACGATGAGACGCGCTCGTGACATGAAGGACTCCAGCAAACGGGGCTACTCGTGATTTCTCGGGCGTCGGTTGAGGATTGCGGCGTGATTCGCCCGCGTCTTGGCGGCAGGCACACGCTTCAACTCTCCTCTTTTCTTTCCCGTCGCCAGATGAGCCGCACGACGCCATCCTCGGTCGCCTCGAGCAGCGCGCCCCAAATGGGTTGGGGAAGCGTGGGATCATCCAGCTTGACGCGCAGGTAGGTCTCCTCGGTACCCTGCTTGGTCTTGCGCCAGGCGGCCCCGATCTCGGTGGCACCCGCCATGATGCGGAAGTCGGGCGCCGCCTCGCCCTCCTTGCGGTCGTTGGCGATCATCCGCACCTTCGTGCTCACGGTGAGGGTGCGGATGGTGCCGGCGTAGCCGCCCTTGACGGCAGAGAACGTTCCAATCACGGGCATGTCGATAATCCTCCCTTGCTCATTCACTTTGATGCCGTGTCGCGATAGGGGCGCAGCACGATGTCATATGCCGACTGAAAAACTATGCCGACATCGAAACATGAGGAGAGGGCAAAGGCTTGGGAAACATGGGGATTGGCGATGTTCAATGTCGGCATAGTCTCGGCTCCTTTAGCTGGGTGAAGAGTGCACAAGGCATCGCCTTGGATACGTTTCTGCCCTGTTCTCAAAGAGAACTTCTTCTTTCGGTGTCGCCCTCCATCAACCTTCCCATTCTCGCTCGGGTAAAAACTATGCCGAGTGATTTCAGCGATTTCATCAGAGAACCGCGTGAGATGCATCCAGAACACGGCATAGTTTTTCAGTCGGCATATGATCTCGTATTCCGCTCGCGGAATATCAGGTCCTTGTGCACGATCACGCGCAGCGGCCAGCCCGGGCGGACGGTGATGGTCGGTTGCACGTTGAGATTGCGTTCGACGAGGCGCTGGCCGGCACGGTTGGTGGTCGACTGCGTCGACTGCTGCAGCGCCTTGACCAGATCGCTGTCGGATGAGCCGAACGCCAGCTGGCTGCTGACGCCGAGCACGGTCGCCAGCGCAATGCCCTTCAACAGCTTCCAGGTATGAAGGTCGACCTCATCGGCGAGGCCGGCATAGCCGCCCGTATCCGTTGCCGGCAGATTGTCGATCACCATCGATGTGCCGTCGGGCAGGATGATGCGCTGCCAGACCACGAGCGCGCGCTCCTGGCCGAAGGCGATGACGTTGTCGTACTTGCCGACCAGACGAGAGCCCTGCGGGATCAGGAGAAAGCGCCCCGACACCGTGTCGTAGACGTGCTCCGTCACCTGGGCGATGACGAAACCCGGGAGATCCGAGTTGAGGCCGCTGACCATGCTGGCGGCGATGATGGTGCCGGCCATCAGCTGGTACGGCGACGCCGGCCTCTGCAGGCCGTGCGGATTGTAGATGTCCTTCTCGGGCCTGGATTTCAGGAAGGAGAGCTTGCGCGTCTGGTCGGGGGTATTGTCGTTTGCCAGGCTATCGAGATCGCCGGCGGCGATGGCGCGAGCGCGCTCCGCCGCGCGCAACGCGGACAAGGTCGTCAGATCGCCGTCCGCTGCGATCGGACTCGGGCGGGGAATGGCATCGGGACGAACTTCGGCGGCGGGCGCCTCGCGCGGCTGCGCCTTCAATGCCAAGCGGAAGAACACTTGGCTCTCGCGCGCCTGGCCGGCCATGCGGGCGAGACGAGCCTTCTCGACGCGCTCGGCCTCGGCGACGGGATCGCTGGATGGCTCCGTCAACCGGGGTATGCCCGGCGCGAGGACGGCCGGTGCCTTGCCGGCGTCGGCCTTCTTCTCAGACCGCATGCCGTCGTAGGTTGCCGGCAGCTTGGATAGGCCATCCGTGATCGGCTTGTGATCGACATTGAACAGCTCCTGCGGACTGGCTATCCGCAGGCTCGGCGGCTTGAGCGCGACCAGAACGATGCCGGAGATAATAAGGAGCAGCACTGCCGCGCCCCCGATCAGCACCTTGCGGTTGATGCGTGTGACGGGTTGCGGCCTGGCGCGCAACTCGAGCGTCTCCGGCCCGACCTTGGGTTCTGGTTTCGCGGGCTCGTCGGGCGTCGTCACGGCTGCGTCTCCCGCCAGACGGCATCGGTGCGGACGATGCGCACGACGCGCTGCGGCGCCGTGCCGAGCCTCAGCTCAGCCGCCGCAAACAGCCGATCGACGATGTAGGTGGTGCCGCGCACGCGGTAGTTGACCAGCGCCGGCTTGCCGTCCGGCCCGATCACGAACAGCGGCGGCGCCTCGCTCTGCGCCAGTCCCGACGGAAACTGGATGTAGACCTTGGCACCGTCGTCGAACACCTGCCGCGGTTTCCACGGCGCATCGCCCTCGATGCGATAGCGGAAGCGCAGCTGGTCGATGTTGATGGCCGTGTCGGCCACCGCAGTGGCCGCGGCTTCGCTCTCCGCGCGCTGCTTCCTGAGCGATATCAGCTCGGACACCGGATAGGTCCATGACACCGATGCCATGTAGGTCGACTGCGACGAGCGCATTTCCAGGTGGTAGGTGCGGCGGTCGGTGGTAATGACCAGGTTGGTCTCGAGGTCGGCGCCAATCGGCTTCACCAGGATATGGACGATCGCGTCTTTGCCCTCGCCGCTGCTGGTGTCGCCGACCACCCAGCGCACCGTGTCGCCGGCCGAGACCGAGACCAGCTTCTCACCCAGCTCCAGGGCGATATCGGTCACCTGGTTGACGGCGGCGTAGAGCTGATAGAGCGCGCCCTTGGTGTAGGGATAGACCTGGATGGCATTGATGTAGCCGTCCTTGACGGGATCGATGCGGGCGGCGGCATTGGCGCCGACGATGCGCTCCTTCGGTGAGCGTTCATCTTTCTGTTTCTCCCCGGGCTTCGCGACCGGCTTGAGCTGCCCGGGCAACGGCAGCGGCTTAGGCACCTCCACATATTGGACCGCTTGTTTCGGCTCAGGCTCGCGCTTGGCCGCTTTGAACGCGGGGCTGTCGAGGATGGGGATTTCCGGCACCTGCACTCGGGTGGCACAGGCGGCAACCGCCAGCGCCGCCACCAAGCTGCCTACGAGGCCACGGGGCGTGCTCATTTCGGCTCTCCCCGGTTGACGTCCTGCGACCAGTTGAATGCGTGCACGTAGATGCCGAGGGGGTTCTTGCGCACCAGCTCGACGGTTCTGGGTGGGGTGATGACGATGGAGAACAAGCCGGTGAGCCACTTGGTGTCCTTGAGGGCGCCCCCCTCGAAGACCCGCTCCAGCCAGCGCACCTGGAACGACGAGTCTGACGCGCGCACGACGCTGGTGACCTCGACGGCGATGGTCTCGCGGCCGACCTTGGCGAAGGGGTCGTTGTCGCGCGCGTATTCGTTGAGCGTCACTGCGGCTCTGTCGGTGAGGAAGTCGTAGGCTTTGAGCCAGTTCTGACGCACGACGACGGGGTCGATCGACAGCGAGCGCACGTTGTCGACGAACCGCGCGAGGTGAAAGGCGATCTGCGCGTCGCTGGGCTTGTAGCTCTCCGCCGCGGGTCCCACCGCGCGCGCCCCACCCCGTGGGTCGACCTCGACGATGTAGGGCGTGGCGGAGCCGGACCGCCCGATCCACAGCAGGATCGCTGCCAGGATCAGAGACAGCGTCAGGCTGCCCAGCGCCATCAGCCGCCAATTGTGCGCCTGCACGCGTGAGCTGCCGATGCGGTCGTCCCAGACCTGGGCCGCCTTCTGGTAGGGCGTCACCGGCTCGGGCGTCTCGCCGTAGCGCAGGCCAGCGCGTTTGAACGTCATCCTTGTCCCTCCGTCAACTCTTGTCCTTGAGATCGGGCCCCGCCCCGCTGGCCGGTCGGTCGCCCTCGCGCAGGGCTTGCGCGGCGACCAGGCCGGCCTGGGTAGTGCGCTGCCGGCGTGCCAGGCTCTGTGCCCACGCCGGCGCATCCGGCTGTGCTGCTCCCGTCGCCAGCGCGTCGGCGCCACGGCCGGGGTCACTCGGATAGGATGGCGGCCGCGCATCGCGGTAGCCCTGCGCGGCCCCTTGTCGATAGGCATCGCGGACGGGCGCCGTGCGCGACGCGATCATGCGCGAGGCTGGAGCGGTGGCGGTCGTGCGCGCGACGCCGCGTGCACCGCCAGCCTCATACGCGGCACCGACCCTGCCGGTGAGCGAGGCCGCGGCCTTGATGGTCCCGCCCGTGGCACGGCCTGCCAGGCGGGCACCACCGGCGGTCAGCATGCCGCCCGCAATGGCGGTGCCGCCGAGCGCCGCGGTGGTGGCGACGGCCGCGCCGGCGCCGAGCTGCGGCGCGCCGGATACGAGACCGGCGGCAAGGCCCGGCACGAACACGGCCAGCCCGAACACGGCGATGGCAGCCAGGATGGTGGAGGCGGCCTGCGTCAGCGTGATCTCACCGCCGGGACGAATGAGAGTGCCAAACAGCGAGGCGCCGATGCCGACCACGATCGCCAGCACCATCAGCTTGATGCCGGCCGAAATCACGTTGCCCAGCACTCTTTCGGCCAGGAATGCCGTCTGGCCGAACAGTGCGAACGGCACCAGCACGAAGCCCGCCAGCACGGTCAGCTTGAACTCGATGATGGTGATGAAGAGCTGGACGGAGAGCACGAAGAAGGCCAGCAGCACGATCAGCCAGGCCAGCATCAGCACGACGATGGTGACGAAGTTGGTGAAGAACGAGGTGATGCCGATGAGCTCGCCGGCCTTCTCCAGGAGCGGCCGCGATGCCGTGAAGCCGGTGGAGGCGACGAAGCCCGGCCGCATCAGATCGGCGGCGGTCAGCGAAGCGCCCGAGGCCTTCAACCCGAGCCCAGCAAACGACTGGAATATGATGTCGGCCAGACCCTTGAAGTTGTTGAGGAGGAGCGCGAAGAAGCCGATGTAGAGCACCTTGCGAATCAGCTGCGCCAGGACGTTGTCCTCGCCCATCAGCGCCCAGAACAGGCCGGCCAGCGTAATGTCGATCGCCACCAGCACGCTGGTCAGGAAGGCCACGTCGCCGGCGAGCAGGCCAAAGCCGGAATCAATGTAGCGGCTGAAGGTCTCGGTGAAGCGGTCGATGATGGCGAGGTCGTCCATGGTCCCCCGAAGCGCACAAGGCTCCGCCGTTGGCCCCGGCTCCCATGCCGGCGCAGTGTCCATTCCAGTGGTCGTGATCGCTGCTAGCGGGTCGTGCCGAAGGCGCGCAGCTAGCGGGTCCCGCTGTAGGCCGAACCCGTCCCGACGAAGGACTTGAAACGCTGCCGGGCTTCGTCTTCGGTGGCGAGATCGCGGGCTTTTGCGAACGCCTCGGCCCGCTGCTGGGCGGCAAGCAGGCTCTGCAGCTGCAGCGACTGCTTGACGCTCAAGCCGGTCAACTCGTTGCCGGCCTGCGCCACCTCCAGGGCGCCGGCAGCATTTTTCGAGCGGGCCATGGCATCGCCGAGCAGCCGCACGTCGCCGTCGACACTGTCGGCGATCTGGCCTTGCAGCAGGGCGGCACGTCTGAGCGCGGCGTATTCCTCGTCCCAACGGCTCTTGGCGTTGCGCAGGATATCGTCGCTTGAGAGGGACGCGGAGACCTCGCGCGGGAACAGCCGGTCGTAGCCGCTTTGCGTCGCCTGCAGTCGCAAGGCGATGCCATCGCCGGCGCGGAGCTGGGTTTGGATGTCGCCGAGCGTGCGCTGCAGGTCCGGGCTGATGGTCGACCCCAGCCGCAGCAGGTTCTGGTCCATGCGCAGGATCATCTGCGCCTGGGCTTGCAGCTGACGCACCTGGTTGTTGATCTGCTCGAGCGCGCGTGCCGACGACAGCAGGTTCTCCTGGTAATTCGCCGGATCGAACACCGTGAGCTGCGACGCCGACTGCGGGACGCAGCTCGCCATCACGCCCACGATGACCGGCACGGCAACAAGCGTTCGGTGCAAAGGATTCATCGGCCGCTCCTCTTGGACTTGGGTGGCGTAAGACGATAAGGCGACAGGCGTTCCGACATGGGCGGTCCGCCGGGAAGACCAGGCAGCGGCGCGGCGTCGACGCTAGCGTCCGTGCGGGGTGCGTCCGCCGGCGCCGCTGCCTTCGGCGAAGGTGACGTGCCGGGCTGCCGCGGGGCGGCAGGTGCCGGCGGCACACCTTCGGCCGGATCGATCGGGGTGGATAAACGCGGGATCGGTGGTGGTATTGTGGGACGCGGCCAGCGACCGATCAGCTCGGACGCCCAGGCCAACCCCTTGGCACTGAGGAAGCGCGCCGCAAACCCCGTCGGCTCGCCACCTGCAAGGGATTGATCGATCAGGCGCTGATCGTCCGGCGAGGAGGCGCCGCACAGCGCCAGCGCCACCGGTCCGAGCCCTAGCTCGAACAATCGGTTGCCGCGCGCGGTCTGGGCGTAGTAGTCGCGCTTCGGCGCGGCAATGCTCAGGATCTCGATCTGACGGGCATTAAGACCGAAGCGCTCGTAGACGGCATGCGCCTGCGGCTCCAGCGCCCGGTCGTTCGGCAGGAAGATGCGCGTTGGACAGCTTTCGATCAGCGCCGGGGCGATGGTCGAGCGCTCGATGTCGGCCAGCGACTGCGTCGCGAACACGACCGCCACGTTCTTCTTGCGCAGCGTCTTCAGCCATTCGCGGATGCGGGCAGCAAACAGCGCATCGTCGAGAAAGGTCCACGCCTCATCCAGGATCAGCAGCGTCGGCCGGCCGTCGAAACGCGCTTCCAGTCGCTGGAACAGGTAGGTCAGCACCGGCGCGATCAGCGCCTTGTGCTGCATCAGCGCTTCCATCTCGAAATGCAGCACGTCGCTCACCGCCAGGCGCTCGGCGGAACCGTCGAGCAGGCGGCCGTAGGCGCCTTCCAGGGTGTAGGGCGCGAGCGCCGCCACCAGCGCATTGGACTGGATGAGCACGGCGAGCCCGGTGAGCGTCCGTTCGGCCTTGGGCGCCGAAGCTAGGCTCTGCAAGGTGGTCCACACCGCATCCTTGACGTCCGGTGTGACGCGCACGCCCTCGCTGGTGAGCAATGCCGTTATCCATTGCAGGGCGAAGGCGATCTCGCCCGGCTCGTCGATGCGGGCGAGTGGTTGCAGGGAGAGCGTGCCTTCGAGGCCGAGCTCGATGCTTTCCCCTCCCATGGCCAGCGCAGCCGCGCGGGCCGACCGGCCCCGGTCGAAGATGATGACCTGCGCACCGATGAAGCGGCGGAACTGCAGGGCGAGCAATGCCAGCAGCACCGACTTGCCGGCACCGGTCGGTCCGACGATCAGGGTGTGGCCGACATCAGCGACATGCAGATCGAGCCGGAACGGCGTGCTGCCGCGCGCCTCCGTCATCATCAGCGGCGGCGCGTTGAGATGGCGATTGGCCTCAGGCCCCGCCCACACGGCCGATACCGGCATCATGTGAGCGAGGTTCAAGGTGTGCACGATGGGCTGGCGCACGTTGGCGTAGGGGTTGCCGGGCAGGCTGCCGAGCCAGGCCTCCACCGCGTTCAAGGTCTCGCGTATGGTGACGAAGCCGCGGCCGTTGATGATGCGCTCCACCGCCAGCAGCTTCTCGTTGGCCTGCTTGGGATCGGCATCGCAGACCACGATCGCGGTGGTCAGATAGCCGAAGGCCACATCGTCGGCGCCGAGTTCCTGCAGCGCCTCGTCGGCATCGAGCGCCTTGTTGTCGGCGTCGGGATCGACCAGGGCCGTCTCGCGGTTGAACATGACCTCACGCAGGATGGTGCCGACCGACTTGCGCTTGGCGAACCACTGCCGACGCAGGCGCGTCAGGTTCTTGGTGGCCTCGGTCTTGTCCAGCGCGATCCAGCGCGTGGTCCAGCGGTAGGCGAAACCCAGATCGTTGAGCGCATCGAGCAGGCCCGGCGTGGTCGCGTTGGGAAAGCCCAGCACGGTCAGCACGCGCAGGTGCTGATCCCCGAGCTTGGGCTCGACGCCGCCGAGCAGGGCTACGTCGCACAGGATGGCATCGAGATGGGTCGGAATGGGCGGGACGGCGACCGGCTGGCGCTTGTCGGAGATGGTGCCGTGCAGATAGGCCAGCGTCTCGGCATCATCGAGCGCCTCGGCTTCGGGCAGAATGGCCTCGAGCATCTGCAGCGCGCGGTCGGTTTCGGTGACGAACCATTCGAGCTGGGCGTGCGGCTCCGCCTCGATGGCCGTCGCGTCCGAACGCTCGTACAGGAAGCGCTCGGCCCGCCCTTCGTGCTCGGGCGGCGGCAGATACAGGAAGGTGAGAAAGTACCGGCTCTCGTGGTGGGCGCCGTCGGCACTGAAGGTCGCGTACCGCTCCTGATCGACCAGCCACGCCGCCGGATCGGCGAAGCGCGCGCCGGGATACTGGTTGGCCGGAACGCGCTCGGCCTCGAAGAACAGCGCCCAGCCGGCGCCGAAGCGTTTCAACACGTTGTTGAGCCGCGCGCTGACGGACACCAGCTCGGCCTCGGTGGCGCTGTCGAGGTCGGGACCGCGGTAGCGCAGCGTGCGCTGGAACGATCCATCTTTGTTGAGCACGATGCCCGGCTCAACCAGGCAGGCCCATGGCATGTAGTCGCACAATCCCGTGGTCTTCTTCCGGTATTCGGTGAGATTCAGCATTGAAGCGCTCCCTTGTGGCGGGCATGACGGGACAGGACGATGAGAAAGGCCGGGTCCTTGCGCGTGACCCACACGGCGACGGCATGCCCGGCGAGCCAGATCAGCAGCCCGGCAATCCACAGACGCAGGCCAAGGCCAATTGAGGCCGCCAGCGTGCCGTTGAGGATGGCGAAGCTGCGTGGTGCGCCGGCCAACAGGATCGGCTCGGTCAGCGCGCGATGCAGCGCCACTTCGTAACCGGGAATGGTCAGTTGATGTCCGAGCATGGTTGTTTCCCTCAATTGATCAGCGCGCCCCCTGCGAAGGAGAAGAACGATAGGAAGAACGACGTGGCGGCGAAGGCGATGGAGAGGCCGAACACGATCTGAATCAGGCGCCGCAGTCCGCCGCCCATGTCGCCGAAGGCGAGGCTCAGGCCGGTGACGATGATGATGACGACGGCGACAACCTTGGCGACGGGCCCCTCGATCGACTCGAGGATGCGCTGCAGCGGCGCCTCCCACGGCATGCCGGAGCCGGCCGCGTTGGCGGTGTCCGTCGCGATCACGCAAACAACGGCGACCACCCACCCCGCGACTGTGGAGCGAAGCAAGGTTTGCAGCATGGGAGTGGGGCTCACGAGGTTCGCTCCGATCAGACAGTGTGAAGAGTTGGCCGCCCCAGCGGCTTGAGCAGGTAGTCGCCGTCGGCATCGAGGGTTGCGACCTCGAGCAGTGTCTCCAGCCGCCGATTGGCGCCGCGACCATCGAGGAACGCTACGATGTCGATCGCCTGCACGATCAGGTCGCGCGGCACGGTGACGACGGCCTCCTGCACCAGCTGCTCCAGCCGCAGGAGCCCGGCCGGGGCCGAGTTGGCGTGTACGGTGGTGATGCCGCCGGGATGCCCGGTGTTCCAGGCCTTCAGCATGTCGAGGGCTTCCGGTCCGCGCACCTCGCCAACGATAATACGGTCGGGCCGCAGCCTGAGCGTCGAGCGCACGAGATCGGCCAGGGTGGCGACACCGGGCTTGGTACGCAGCGCAACGCAATCGGCGGCAGCGCACTTGAGTTCGCGCGTGTCCTCCAGGATGACGACGCGCTCACCGAGATCGGCGATCTCGGCCAAAAGCGCGTTGACGAGCGTGGTCTTGCCGGACGACGTGCCGCCGACCACCAGGATGTTCTTGCGCTCGCGCACGCTGAGCGCCAGCACTTCGGCCTGGCGCACCGACATGATCCGCGCTGCCACGTAGTCGGCGAGCCGGTAGAGCACCTCGGCCGGCTTGCGCACGGCAAAGCACGGCGCCGGGGAAACCGGCGGCATCACGCCCTCGAAGCGCTCGCCCGTCTCGGGCAGCTCCGCCGAGACGATCGGCGCCTTGTCGTGCACCTCGCGACGCACGTGGGCGGCAACCAGGCGGATGATGCGCTCGGCCTCGGCGCCGCCGATGCGCTCGCCGGTGTCCAGACGACCAACCGTGGCGCGCTCGATCCAGAGCTTGCCGTCAGGATTGACCATCACCTCGATCACGGTCGGGTCGGCCAGGGCGGCCGCGATGGTGGGCCCAAAGGCGGTGCGCAGCATCTGCCGGCGCCGGCCCTGCGCCTCTTCGGCGGCGAGGGAGAACAGATCAGCCATGGCCGTTACCCTCCCGCGCGGGTACCTTTGGCGCGCGCTGCTCCGGTCTTGCGACGGCGCGCGCGCCGTTAACGACGGGGCTCGCACGCGCATCGGGGGCAGTGGCAAACAAGTCCGGCCGGTTGGCGGCAATGGTCTCCAGCACCTCCGACACCAGCCGATGGCTGCCGGCCAAGCGCTTGCCGATCTCTGTTACCAATACCTCGTAGCGCTCCTTGCCCAGGAGCCGGGCCGGCTCCTGCTCGCTCTGCGGCAGCGGCGGCGTGATGGTCAGGAAGTAGCGCACGAACAGCCCCAGCGTTTCGGTGGCGACGACGACGTCGCGCCCGATCGCAGTGACCGCCTTGTTGAGGTCGTTGAGCCGCCGCGCCAAGCCCTCGTCGACGCCCGGATGCTGTTGCGGCTCGAGATTGGCCTTGAGCGCTTCCTCGACCAGCGCCGACTTGGCACCGTTGCGCAGTTTCGCGATCTGGTCGAACTTCCGCGCCAGCGGGCGGGACAGATAGAGCGTGTAGCGTTTCTTGCTCATGATACCCGGACTCCCGGGAACTCAATGACGGTGTCGTCGTCGTCGGGCTTCGGGCCCTCCGCTCCGTCCGGCGCTGGATCGGGGTCGTGACCGGCCACCAGCGGCAGGTCGCTGGCGCGATCGTCTTCGCCCAGGCGGGGCACGACTTCGCGGGTGCGCGGCGGGTCCTCGTCGGGCGCGTCCGCCATCACCAGCTCCGACCACGGGCGATCGAGGCGCTCATCGGTGCCGCGCACGGGGCCCGACCAATCGTCGGGACGAGCCGGTGGGGCATCGATCATATGGCCGGCTGCCACCTTGGGCGCTGCCAGACGGCGATCCAGGAAGTTGCGGTCCGTGAAATACCTGAGCTTCCTGGCGCGGATCGGCGGTGAGCCGGAGACCAGCACGACGGCGTCATCCTGCGGTAGCTGCAGGATCTCGCCCGGCGTCAGCAGGGGTCGCGGCGTCTCCTGGCTCGACACCGTCATATGCGACAGCCAAGCCGACAGGCGTCGGCCCGACAGGTTCTTCTGCGCCCGTTGCTCGGTGGCGGTGCCGAGCGCATCCGACAGCCGCTTGGCCGTGCGCTCGTCGTTGGGCGCGAACACCACGCGCACATGGCAGTTGTCGAGGATGGCATGATTGGGTCCGTAGGCCTTGTCGATCTGGTGCAGGGACTGCGCAACCAGGAAGGCACGCACGCCATAGCCAGCCATGAACGCCAGGGACGATTCGAAGAAGTCGAGGCGGCCGAGCGCCGGGAACTCGTCGAGCATCAGCAAGAGCCGTCGGCTCGACGCTGTGCCGTCCGACGGCAATGTCTCAGTGAGGCGCCGGGCGATCTGGTTGAGGATGAGGCGCACCAGCGGCTTGGTGCGCGAGATGTCGGAGGGTGGCACGACCAGGTAGAGCGAGGCCGGTCGCCGTGGGTTCACCAGGTCGGCGATGCGCCAGTCGCAGCGCGCCGTATTGGCGGCGATGATCGGATCGCGGTAGAGCCCGAGCAGGCTCATGGCAGTCGACACCACGCCCGAGCGCTCGTTGTCGGACTTGTTCAACAGCTCCCGGGCCACGGACGCGACCAGGGGGTGCACCATCGGCTCCTCTTGGGTGCCGAGGTGATTGGTCGCCAGCATGATCTTGAGGGTGCGGAGGATCGAGCGCGAGGGATCGGCGAGGAAGGTGGCAACACGGGCCAGCGTCTTCTCCTCGTCGGCATAGAGCACGTGCAGGATGGCGCCGGTCAACAGCGCGTGGGCCGTCTTCTCCCAGTGGTCGCGTCGCTCCTTGGCGCCCTCCGGATCGACCAGGATGTCGGCGATGTTCTGCACATCGCGCACTTCCATCGGCCCCTTGCGCACCTCGAGCAGCGGATTGAAGCGGGCCGACAACGGGTTGGTCGGATCGAACAGCAGGCAGTGCGAGAATTGCGCGCGCCAGCCGGCGGTCAGCGCCCAGTTCTCACCCTTGATGTCGTGGATGACGGCCGAGCCCGGCCAGGAGAGCAAGGTCGGCAGCACCAGACCGACGCCCTTGCCGGAGCGGGTGGGCGCGACGGCGAGCACATGCTCGGGGCCGTCGTGGCGCAGGTAGCGATCTTTGTAAAGGCCGAGGACGACGCCCCGGTGCCCGAGGAGGTTTGCCTTGTCGACGTCGAACGTTTCCGCCCAGCGGGCCGAGCCATAGGTTGTGGCTTTGCTGTTGAGGCTGGCCCGCCAGGCGGCTCCCCCAATGGCGACGGCGCCGCTGAGCAGTCCCCCGAGCGCTGCAACGGCACCGGCGCGTGCAAACACGCCAGGCGCTTGATCGTCGAACGCGATCCACCAGGGAAAAAGCTCCCAGGGCGCGTAGACCTTGATGCCGAGGAGGTCGATCCACGGCGTCCCCAGCGCCGGCTGGTAGCCCAGCATGGCGGCCGCCCACTGCGTGGCGGCCCACAGGCAGGCGACCGTCAGCACCACGGCCGAGGCAATCTGCAGAGCATAGATCCGAGCCGACATCCCTCATCCCCCATCTGGCGCGAGCGTGCTCGAGCGGGATCAGGATGCGGGCGAAACGATCGCGAGGTCGATGGGGAAACGCCGCAAAAAGCGGGAGGATGCGGGAAGCTGCCGGAAACAGAAGGAAAGATGGGCGGTCCGGGGTTTACATGCGCCTTCAATCGCGGCGACTCACATCGGGTGCTCTCTCGCAGCAAGCTCTCGCCAACGTTTGAAAGCCAGATAGGGAGAACGGGTCGCGGCAAGTCGCGCCCCTTGCACCCCCTTTCGTTGGCTCTGTTCGGCCTCAGTGTGGGCGCATGATCTCCGCCTGATTTGATGCGGGGAGACTGTCATGAAGAGCAAGGAGTTCCGGGCATTTGTCGCTCAGCTCGGCGCGTTGACGGCCGTGCAGCGCAACGCCTTGGTAACGGCGCTTTCGTCCAAGGGCTCGGCCGATGACGTCATCGGGCTGATCGAGGCCGAGTTCGCCAAGGCGCCGATGTGCGGCCACTGCAGCTCGGAAGCGTTCTGCAGATGGGGCACGGCGACCACCATGAAGCGCTACAAGTGCAAGTCGTGCGACCGCACCTTCAATGCCTTGACGGGCACACCACTCGCGCACCTGCACAAGCGCGAGCTGTGGCTCGACTACGCACGTGCACTGGTCGACGGCGTCAGCTTGAGGAAGGCCGCCTCGCGCGTCGGGGTGCATCTGGAGACGTCGTTTCGCTGGCGTCATCGGTTCCTGGCCGCGGCGAAGAACGACAAGGCCTCGGCCGTCACTGGCATCGTGGAGGCGGACGAGACGTTCATTCTCAAATCGGCCAAGGGCTCCAAGAAGCTCGTCGGCCGTGCGCCTAGAAAACGCGGCGGCAAGGCCAAGAAGAAGGGGCTCTCCACCGACGAGCACGATGCGGTCCTGATCGTGCGCGACCGGCACGGTGCCACCACCGATCAGATGCTGCCGGATCTCCAGGCCAAGACGTTTGCCACCTACCTCATGCCGATCGTCGCCAAGGATGCCGTGTTGGTCAGCGATGGTCGCGACGCCTACGGCGCGTTCGCGCACGCCGAGAACATCCTGCATGTGCCCATCATCACCAGCCGCGGCGGGCACGTCTACGAGGGCTTCCACATCCAGAACGTCAACGCTTATACGAGCCGCTTCAAGGCGTGGCTGCGCCCGTTCAACGGCGTCGCCAGCAAATACCTGCCGAGCTATCTGGGTTGGCGCCGCGCCATCGAACGCCACCGCGAACGCTTCACGCCAGAGCGATGCCTTCAGGCTGCATTCGCATGCCGCTCAACATGAAGGGCGAACAGAGCCCTTTCGTTTGAGAATGATCTCGCATCACTTGTAAATGCCATCGCATAGGCCATTTTTTTGAGACGACAGCGATCGTATAGAGATCGGCTCATTGTCTTGCTGTTACGCCTACGACGTTCTTTGGCGAGGACGCGATGAAAGTCTCAACCGACGCGCGGAGCGAACGAAACGCTGCGATCATTCGGCAGAGGCGGCTTGGCAAGGACACCTCGACCATCGCCGCGGATTTCGGAGTGACGCGGGCTCGCATTTGCCAGATCGTCAAACGCTTCCTCCTTCAACAGCACCGGCATGCCGCGCTCGTAAACACACATGGCGCGAGACCGAACGTTGCACGGCTTCCAGACCGCACCCCCATCGAGGTGCTAGTTCTGTGCAACGCGAACATCCAGGGTTGGGCCAGACGCCTCCGGCATCTGGAGCACGCTCAACCGCGACCCATAGGGACGCTCGGCGATCTTCGGCGCGTTAGCGACGAGGAGCTTCGGAGTCTGCAATGCATCGGCGCAAAGATGGTGCGGGAATTGCGGAGGTTCTGCCCGCTTCAGCGCACAGCCGAGCAGTGATACCCTACCCGCTTCGTTGCCTTCAGAATTAATCTCAAACTTCTGTCTGCCTCT
>Ga0247727_10007425_pt1 | contig 20883 bp, 21 predicted proteins | sample WisWelCaveWW1625_FD_202498 | JGI IMG/M metagenome (GOLD analysis project Ga0247727, IMG submission 202498) | Biofilm microbial communities from Wishing Well Cave, Virginia, United States - WW16-25 | ecosystem: Environmental > Aquatic > Deep subsurface > Groundwater > Cave microbial mat | place... | reverse complement strand
GCAAAAAACCACCATCAGCTTACGCGAATTTGATGCGGGTCTTTCGGTCCGGGAATTCCGGTCGATCTATCTGCTCAGCATCGGCTTAGCGATCTCACCGAGCCTATCTACGGAACTGCTGGAGACGACCGCGGCGAGGTTCGCATCGGCGCCCGACAGCGGCGCCAGCTCCTGCTCCTGGATCGCCATCAGCACGTCGAGGAGCGTGTCGCCGCCGAACGGCGGGCGCCCCGCCATGAGTTCATGGAGCGTCGCGCCGAGGGCCCAGACGTCGGTCGCGGCGGTGACCGGCTCCCCGCGCGCCTGCTCCGGCGCCATGTAGGCCGGCGTTCCCACCATGATCCCGGTGGCCGTCAGTCCCGCCGCGTCGAGGCGCCACGCGAGTCCGAAGTCGACGACGAAGACCCGGCCGGACGCGTCGATCATGATGTTCGAGGGCTTGAGGTCGCGATGGATGATGTGGGCGCGATGCGCCGCGTCGACGACGTTGGCCGCGTCGCGCACGATGCGCACTGCTTCGCGCGTGTCGACCTTCAGGCCCGCGAGGGTGCGGCCTTCGACGAACTGCATCGCGATGTAGGGCTGCTTCTCGTCCGTCTCGCCGATTTCGTAGACCGCCGCGATGCCGGGATCGCTCAGCCGCGCGGCGAGGGTCGCCTCGCGGCGGAAGCGCTCGAGATCGTCCGGACCAAGTCGCTTCAGGAGCTTGAGGGCGACGAAGCGCTGGAGCTTCGGATCCCAGGCCTTCCAGACCTCGCCGAAGGCGCCGGCGCCGAGGCGCTGCTCCCGAACGAAGCGGTCGCCGCTCATTACGGGAGCATACCCGAGGATCTCGCTTCAGAGGGACGACGCGTTCGCGCTGTGGTGCGCCTGGCGTCCGTGAGGATCGACGACGCGCCGCCGTCGTCGGTAGCGTATTCTCCCTCTCATGCTCGGGCCCGGCCTTCACATCGGGAAGTTCCGTCTTGAGAAACGGCTCGGCGGCGGAGGCGGAGGTGAGGTCTGGCAGGCCGTTGACCTCGAGTTGTCGCGGCCGGTCGCGCTCAAGTTCCTGCGCGGAGACGCGGCCGAGGACCTGGCGAGATTCCGGCGCGAGGCGCGTCTCGCCGCGACGCTCTCCCACCCCGGGATCGTGCAGGTCTACGAGACGGGCGAGCACGAGGCTTGTCCCTTCATCGCGATGCAGCTGATTGCGGGACCCCCGATCGGCTTGACGCACCCGACGCCGCAGGAGTCCGCGAGGATCATCCGTGACGCGGCGCGGGCGATCGCGTTCGCCCACGCGCACGGCGTCCTTCATCGCGATCTCAAGCCGCAGAACCTCCTGATCGACGGCGACGGCCGCGTCTTCGTAACCGACTTCGGCCTGGCTCGTCCGATCGCCGCCGGACACTCAAGCCTGACGGCGTCGGGAATGGTCCTCGGAACTCCGGCGTATCTCTCGCCCGAGCAGGCCCGGGGAGATGCGAGTGACGCCCGTACCGACGTCCACGGCCTTGGGGCAACGCTCTACTTCCTCCTCGGAGGCCGGGCGCCGTTCCAGGGCCGGGACTTGATGGAAACGCTCGCGCTCGCCGCCGGCGCTCCTGCCCCGCCCCTTCGAGGGATCGCGCCCGGGCTCGACTCGAATCTCGACGCCATCGTGGAGCGATGCCTGGAAATGGAAGCGGCCCGGCGATATGCGACGGCCGCGGATCTCGCCGACGACCTTGATCGCTGGATCAAAGGCGAGCCGATCCTGGCCCGTCCGGTCGGCCCGCTCCGACGATTCCTGCGCGCCGCGGCACGCCGCCGCGCGCTCGCGGTTGCGGCGATCGCGGCCATTCTCGCAAGCGGAACCGTCACCTTGCTCCTTCGACACCGGCTGGAGGGCATGAGTTCGAACGTCGCCGCCGCGGAGCGCGAGGTCATCGAACGCATGAGGACCACCAGCCGGGAGTGTCTGGATACGGCGCTGGAGCTGCGCCGCGTCGGCAACCTCGGCGGCATGCGCCGCCACGCGGACCGGCTGGAGCAGGTCTGCGCGGAGGTCTTCGCGCGTTACCCGGCGCTCGCCGAGCCCCACTTCCGCCGCGGCCGCATGCTTCGAGCGCTGATGGACGACGATGCGGCGCTGGTCGCGCAGGAGGAGGCGCTGAAGCGGCAGCCGGCGTACGGCCCTGCGCTCTACGAACGGATTGTCCTCGTCGCGCGCCTCTACCGCCGTCGCACGGACACACTCTATCTCGATTTCATGCGACGCCGCGGGTGGCGGCCCGTTTCGGTGACCGTCAAGGCCGGTCAGCGCGTCGATCTTCGCAACCGGCACGCCCTTGCCGATTCGGACGAGGACGCCCGCGTCCTCCTGAAGCGCCTCTCGGCGGACCTCATCGCTCTTGACACCGCCTCGCCCCCCATCGCCGACGCGGAGCGATGGTGCGCGAGCGGACTGCGCGCATGGATTGCGGGCCGCACGGACGCGGCACGCGCCGACCTCTTGAAGGCGGTCGATGCCTCCGCGACCCTGGAGGAGGCCTACGAGAGCCTCGCGACTCTCGAGAGTGAGGCGATGTACGACGACGCGGCCATCCTGTGGTACACGCGCGGCCTCGAGCACGATCTTGGATACTGGCCGCACCATCTTGGGCGCGGCAAGACGCGCTTCGGTCTGGCGCTCCGCATGGCGTCCGACCCGAAGTACGCGGAGCAGAGGCCGGCGCTTCTCGAAGAGGCAACGGCGGACTTCCGCATCGTCGCGGAGCGCTCCCCCGCCCAGTTGGACTGCAGGGCATGTCTGGCTGCCGTGCTCACCCTGCACGCGGCCCATGTTGAGGCGCTCGGCGGCAATCCCGATGCCGACTTCCGCGAAGCCGTCGACCATCTGACGCAGGCCGTCGAACGCAGCCCCACCCGCGGAGAAGCGCTCTCGACTCGCGCGAACACTCGCGTTGAGTGGGGACTCGCCCTCAGGCGGCGGGGAGAGGACCCGCAGCCGCTCTACCGCGCCGCGATCGAAGATGCAGACGGCGCCCTTCGTGACACGCCGCGAAGCGAAGTTCATCTCATGATCCGGGCCAACGCGCGGCTGAGCATGGGCAATTTCATTTCCGCCTCGGGAGACCCGGCCGACTGCTATCGCCGTGCGATCGAGGATCTCGACGCCGCCATCACCCTCAACGGCGCGTGGGCGGAACCCCTGCTCGTTCGTGGACTCCTGCGGTGCAACTGGGCAAGGCACGGCGCCGCGCACGGCCAGGACGCCGACGCCCTCTTCGCCGCCGCTGAGCGCGACTTGCGGGATGCCGCGGCGAAAGACGAGGAGGACGGCGAGCCGTGGAGCCGTCTCGGCGTCCTGCTGACCGAGTGGGGGAGCCACGCCGCCGGCCGCCGCCAGGATCCCCGGCCGCGCTTCCGCGAGGCGGAAGCGGCCTTCGATCGGGCGCTCAAGATCAACCCATGGGACGCCGCGACGTGGCACGACCGCGGCCGGCTCGCCCTGAGGCGGGTGAAGGTTTCGCCCGAACTTGCGGCCGACCTCCTCGCGGCCGCCGAGCGCGATTTCAGTCAGTCCCTCGCGTTGAACTCGCGCCAGCCCGGTGCGCGCAAGGACCGCGCTTCGCTCCGCATGAATCTCTGCGTCCTCTCGATGAGCCGCGGCGAGCCGGGCGACGAGTTGTTCGCGGCCGCCATGGCCGATTTCGATGCGCTGGTCGCGGCGACGCCGGAGGACGCGCGCGTCCGGATGCTGCGCGCCGACCTTCATCACAATCGCGGGATCTGGGAGTCCGAGCACCAACGGGATGGACGCCGGCACTTTCGCGCCGCTCTCGACGACTACGATCGCGCCGTTTCGCTCGACTCCTCGCTGGCGAACGAAGTGCGGACCTTCCGCGACGATTGCCGCCGGCGCCTGGAGCGATGAGCTGCCAGGCGAGGAAAGATCGCCCTTGGGGTGGCACGTCTTACGAACCTCGGCGTCGCAGGGGACGTGCGATCCGAGGCCGAACCCGTGGACGAAGGGCGCGGACTTGGGCGCGGACCGGCGGAGGTGGTGGCGACGAAAGGTGGAAGAGTGAAGACTATCAGGGGCGCGGCGCCCGGGAGCCGGGACGGGTCATGATCCGCTTCAAGAGGAAGTAGAGGCCGAAGGCCGGCAGGCTCGACAAGGCCATGATCGCCATCTCTTCGAGCTTTCGATCCCTCCGGCTCGTGGAGTGCGCGAAGAAGTAGAGGGCAATCACACCGGACGGCCCCGCCAGCGCGCCCGCGATCGCGCCCGCCTTCGGGCAGGCCTCGCCGAGCAGCGCACCGCCGCCGGCCCCGGCGAGCAGGGAGACCGCGACGGCCATCGCCACTTGGAGGAGCGTCATCGTCTTCAGGTGGTCCTTGAGGATCAGGGCCGGACCGAGAGCGGCACCGATCATGAGGATGAGGCCGAACCTCTGCCGCAGCGTCATGAGACCTCCACAAAGCCGCTACATATTACCGTTCGAGCGGATGCCTTGCGGCGCGACGCCTACCGTTCTCGCCGGAGCACAACGGATCGCCGCTCAAACCACGCCTCCCCCTGGACCGCGCGCAGCTCGATGACGAGGTCGATCTCACGCGATTCCTCGGCCACCTCGAAGACGCAGACGAGCTCCCGCCATCGCGTCGTTCCCGCCACGCGGTTGGTCCGGCCGGCCAGCGAGGTGCGGAAGCCCGCGCCCGCGCCCCACTCGTCGCGGATCGAGAGAACGCCATCCGCGCGCGCCGTTCCGCGAAGCGAGTAGCGGCCGTGCGGAAGCACCACCCGCTGGCTCCAGCCGGCGACGCAGTGGCGGCTGGCGCCGGCGCGCACGTGGAAGACGGAATGGTCCTGCTCGATGACCGCGTCTTCGCTCTCCGACCATGGCTGCCATTCGCCGAGCCGCGCCATTCCGCTCTCATCGAACGTCGTCGCGGGCGGGATCGGGCGCGCCAGCTGCTCGCGCAGGCTCTCTGTCCGCGCCGCGAGCCTCTCCTTCAAATCGCGGACCTGGTCGGGATACGCGGCTGCCTGCTCCGACCCCATCACCGCCATCAAGCGCGCGGAAACCCCGTCAATCAGCGGATGCAGCCGCCCGGACTCGAAGAGCGGCAGCAGCTCCGCGACGCGCTGCCGGAAACGTGCGCGCCAGGCGGCGCGGCCCATCACCGCCGACGCGACAAGCGCGCGGGGATGATCGAGAACCGAGGCGCCGGGATCCTGGAAGACCTGGTCCATGCCGTGCGGCAGGAAGTGCGCGCGGCCGTCGGCGGGGTTGACGTAGACGCGGTAGTTGTTGCAGTTGAGCGAGTAGCCGTCCCAGTGGCCGGTCATCAGCTCCACGGCCATGAACGTGATGAAAGCGTCGACGTGGAGTTTCGCCTCGATCCGCCTCCACCGGGCCGCCCTATCGGGTTCGCGGCACGCTTCCACGAGCTCCTTCAAGTCGCGGCGGTCCTCGGGCCCGGTTCCCGAATCACGCTCAAGGTCGGCATCGATGTCCTGGACGAATCCGCCGTCGTAGAAATTGCCGGTCGCGACTCTGAAGTGGCGCGCGAGGAAGTGCGAGTCGAAGCCCTCCTTGAGCACGTAGAGCCCGAGGTCGCGGCCGTTGAGCCGCACGCGCGCGTGCGCAACCCGCGCCGCCGGCATGCCGGCCTCCGCGAACAGCCGCGACGCGATCTGCTCGTGCAGGCAGGTCGGGTCCTGCACCGAGTTGTTGAGATGGAACCTGGACATGGCGTGAAACGTCTGCTCCTTGACGAACTTGTTGACGTTCACGGTGATGGCGGGGCGCTCGTCGACCGCCTGGAAGCTCCCGACCGCACCCTTCAGCTTCACGCCGACGCCGCGATGCACGATGGCTCCCTCGCGCAGCGTGGCCGAAACGTACGCCCGCGGATCCTCGCGGAGCGCGGCCATCTCCCGTTCCGGGAGCTCCAGCCGGAGATCCAGGATCAGCGGAGAGTCGAAGAAGCAGTCGCTCTCGTCGCGGGCCGGCGCTCCGGCGCAGCCTGCAAGCCAGAGGACGCCGACAAGCCAGGAGCGCGGCATTCGTCACCGGCCCTGCGGAAGCTGGTCAGGCTTCAGCGGACGGCCCGTCGATTCCTCGAACGCGGCAATCATCGGGTTGAAGGCCTCAAGGAGCCGTTGGTAGGCCGGGGTCGCCGGGTCGCGGATCACCCGGGTGGAGTCTGAATGGTCGGCCGTCACGCCCACGATGAAGACGCGCGGCCCGGGCGAGGGAGCTTCATCGGGCAGCCCCTCGATCCCCGCGGTCTTGTCGACCGCGAGGGCCAGCGCCACCGAGAGAACCTGCGTGCCGAGGGCGCCGGACTTCCACGCCGTGGAATCGCAGTGGTTGCAATCCATCGGCATGGAGCCAAAGTACGCGAAGTACTTCAGCGTCCCGTTGCGCTCGAGTTGGAACCGCTCGTTGACCGGGTTCGGGTAGCGATCTCCGTCGCGCTCGCGCGCGAACTCGATGCTGACGATCCGGATCGAAAGCGCCCCCACAGCACTACCCCAGCGGCCGACGACGGCGCGAGAACGCCGCCAGGTCGAGCACGTGCTTCGTGCGCGGCAGCTTCACCTTCAACGGCTTTCCGTCGTGGTCGGCGCCCTTCTCCACCCTCTCAATCAGCTCCGCGGCGGCGTATCCGATGACGGGCGCCGCCTTGAACCAGGAGCCGCTGGTGCCCAGGGCGACGTAGTAACCGTCGACGTCGGTCCGGTCGATGATCGGGTAGCTGTCCGTCACGGTCCAGTCGTAGTACGCGAGTTCGCACGACGCGTTCTTGAGCTGAAAGCCTTTGATGCGCTTCCGCGCGCGGCCGATCAGCTCCTCGAGATGCGAGCTGAGAAGCGCCGGCGTCCCGGCGCCGCTCGGATCCCGCTCGAATTCACGGTGATCGCCGGGCAGCACCGCGCCGATCTTGAAGACCTCGGGGTCGGGGCGCACGTAAAAGCCGTGGACCAGGTCGGCCATCGTCGGGATTCGGTGTCCGTCGTAGCGGCCCTGCACGATGTACTGCCGAAGCGGAGTCGTCGTGAGCCCGAGCGGAGTCTGGAACGCGAGGTTGAGTCCGGCGGAGTGCGGCCCGGAGGCGTTGACCACGATGTCGACCAGCAGCTCCTCGGGGCGTGCATCCTTGGTCTCGAGCATCAGGCGGTGGCGCTGCCGGCCTTCGCCGGGCGCGAGACCGACGACGTCCCGGCCGAAATGGTAGGCGACGCCCTCCCGCTTGCCTGCGTCGACGAGGTCTTCGACCGCTTCCTTCGGGTAGACGACGTAGCCGGAGTCGACCTCGTAGATGGCCGCTTCGTTCTTGAAGCTGAGGTTGGGGAAGCGCGACGAGAGGTCGCGGGTCTTGAGCAGCTCGATGCGTACGCCGAGCTGCTTCATCATCTTCGTGCGGCGGCGCATTTCGAGGGGCGACATCTCGGCCTTGACGCCGAGCGCGCCCGCCCGCGACGGCCCCTCCTTCTCCTCGTAGATGAAGAGAACGCCGACCGGCCGGAACCACGCGCGGGGGCGCTCGGAGCCGAGGTACTTCGCCCACGCCTGCCAGACGCGGAGCCCCTCGAGGGCGAGCTTGATGCCCTCCTCGTTGGTGTAGGTGCAGCGAATGACCGACGACGATTTGCGCGTCGAACCGAGGCCCGGGCCCGACTCCCGGTCGACGACGGTGACGCTCCAGCCGCGGCGCCGCAGCTCCAGCGCGATGCTCGCGCCGATGATTCCGCAGCCGATGACCGCCGCTGTTCCTTTCACGTGCGGCAGATCGTAACAGCCCGCCGTGCGAGCGTGAAGAAAACGGCGCGCATCCCCTCGTCGGCCGCTGCCTCCCTCGGGGTAAGCTCCCCCGCGAAGCTTCGAGGATCGCTTAATATGACCGCTCATGGCTGATCCCACGCCTTCCGAAGCCGGCCCGACCTTCGAGTCGGTCGCGGTCGAGCGCGGGTACGTCTCCCCGGTACAGCTCGACGAATGCCGGGAGATCCGCAAGAAGGTGGCCGAAGCCGGCCTCGAAACCTCGCTGGAGGAGGTGCTGGTCAAGAAGGGCTTCCTCAACCGCCAGCAGGTGACGGCAATCAACGCGTCGCTGGGAAGAGGCCCGCGGGCGGTGATCGAGGGCTACACGATCCTCGAGAAGATCGCGCAGGGCGGCATGGGCGCCGTCTACAAGGCGCGCCAGACGTCGATGGACCGCGTCGTCGCCATCAAGGTCCTGCTGCCGAAGTTCGCCAAGGAGAAGGACGCCGTCGACCGCTTCCTGCGGGAGGCGAAGGCGATCGCGAAGCTGAGCCATCCGAACATCGTCGCCGGAATCGATGCCGGCGTGGCCAACGGCATCTACTACTACGCGATGGAGTTCATCGACGGCGATTCGATGGATCGCGTCGTGCGGCGGGACGGCGCGATGCACTGGAGCCAGGCCCTTCCGGTCATCCAGCAGGTCGCGGGGGCGCTCGATCACGCGCACCGCCAGGGGTTCGTCCACCGCGACATCAAGCCGGGCAACATCCTCCGGCTGCCCGACGGTTCGGTGAAGCTCGCCGACCTCGGGCTGGCGAGGATGGCGTCCGGCGACGACATCTACCTCACGCAGACCGGCGTGATCCTCGGCACGCCCGCCTACATCTCGCCCGAGCAGGCGCGAAGCGAGCGGATGATCGACATCCGCTCGGACTTGTATTCGCTCGGAATCACGCTCTTCGAGTTCCTCAGCGGGCGTCCGCCGTACGAGAGCGACAACGCGATCGTCGTCGTGACGAAGCACACGTCGTCGGACGTGCCCGTGCAGAAGCTGCTCGATGCGCGCGTGCCGGAGGACGTCGTCGAGGTCGTGCGGAAGATGTGCGCGCGGGACCGGCGCGTGCGGTACCAGGCGCCGTCGGAGCTGCTCGAGGACCTGGGACACGTGCTCCGGGGCGAGGCGCCGATCCATGCGAAGCGCGCACCGGAAAAATCCGCCGCGGCGCACGCGCCTGTCCGCGCGCTGCCGCGCGAGCGTCCGTGGGTCGGGAAGCTCGTCGCGGTTGTGTCGGCGCTCCTCGTCCTGGGCATCGCGACCGGCCTGACCTACCTCGTGATGAAGTCGGGCCGCGAGCTCCCGGCAACGCTCCAGCCGGCTGTGCCGGGGAAGGGGCCCGACGAGGCGACGTCGGAGGACTGGGAAAAGGCCCGGGAGTTTGAGCGCAAGAACCCCGACCGCCTTGAGGAGACCATCGCGCGATATGCCGCGCTCGCGGGCACGCCCGTGGAGGCGAAGGCGAAAGCGCGGATCGAGGAGCTCTCGCGGAAGCTCGACGAAGCGATGAGGGACGCGGAGGAGAAGCTCAGCCGCGAGGTCCAGGAGCTCGAGTCGCAGCGGAAATTCGGCGACGCCTACGCGGCGGCCGAGAAGGCCGTGGCGAAGTTCGCGTCGGACACCTGGCGCTCCCGGCTCGCGGCCAAGGGGGGAGCGATCACCGGCCGCGCGCGGGAGGCGGTCGAGGCGCGGCTGCGCGATGCCGACGCGCTGGCCGCGAAGAAGGACTTCGATGGAGCCATGCTGAAGCTGACCGATGCCGGGACGGGCATTCCCTCGGCCGATCTGCCGATCGAGCCGAAGCGCCGGGAGATCGAGGCGGCCCGCGAGGCGGCGAAGCCGGTGCCCGTCGACGACAAGGAGATCGACGCGAAGAAGCTCGCCGCCGCGCTGCCGGGGATCTTCGCATCGGCGCGGAAGCGCGAGTTCGAAGCGGCCCTCAAGAGCGCGGACGCACTGGCCGACGACCTCAAGACGCTCGACGGCAAGGCGGAGGCGCAGCGGTACGTCACGTGGCTCACGACGGCGCAGAAGCTCACCCGCAACGGCGCCGACAGCATGTCCCGGCTGCGCGCGGCAGAAAAGGTCTCCCTCGTCCTGCGCGACGGGACGCACGTCGACGGGGCCGTCGCCAGCGCCTCGACGTCGACCGTGGTCGTGAAGGAGAAGATCGACCGCACGGTCTCGTTCGGCGAGCTCTCGATCGAGACCCTCGTGTGGCTGTACGAGCGCGCGATCGACGGCAGGACCGCGACGGTGGACCGCCGCGCACCGGCGCTGCTGGCGATCCTGGAGGGGGATGCGCCGACGGCGGAGAAGTACATGAGCATCGTGATCCGCGCCGGGTACGAAGTGCCGACGCAGATCATGGCGGAATTCAAACGGCTCAAAAAGCAGTAGAGTATGGGCGTGGGCGAGTTCGAGTCGCTGATCGCGGCCGACGGGCCGGTCGACCTGTTGAAAGCCGGGCTGCTGATCGCCCGCGAGCAGTACCCATCGCTGAACGTCGATCTCTACCTGCGCCGCTTCGAAGGGCTGGTCGCCGACGCCAAGCACCATCTTGGCGCGACCGATCCGCGGGGGCCGCGCGCCGTCGAGCTTCTCAACGATTTCTACTTCGGCTATGCCGGGTTCCTGGGCAACAACGACGACTACCACGATCCGCGCAACAGCTACCTCAACGATGTGATCGACCGCCGCCTGGGGATTCCGATCACGCTGTCGGTGCTCTACGCCGAGATGGCGCGGCGGGTCGGCGTGAAGGCCCGTGGCGTTGGATTCCCGGGCCGGTACCTGGTGAAGTGCGAAGCGGGCCGCGGCGAGGTCATCGTCGACTGCTTCGATGGACGGACGATCGACCGCGCGGGCTGCCAGTCGCTGCTCGACTCGATGTACGGGGGAAAGGTGAAGCTGAACGCGGAGATGCTGCGGGCGAGCACGCCGCGGGAGACGCTCGGGCGGATGCTCAACAATCTTCGCGGTGTCTTCACGCAGAAGAAGCAGTTCCCCCGCGCGCTGCGGTATCTCGACCTGGCGGTGAAGGTGCAGCCGGACAGCGTCGAGTTCGTCCGTGATCGCGGCCTGCTGCTGCTCCAGATGGAGGATTTCGGCCGCGCGAGCGAAGACCTCGCGGAGTACCTGCGGCGCGAGCCCGGCGCGGGGGATGGGGCGCTCATCAAGGAGCATCTCCAGCTGGCGAAGAAGCTGCTGGTGCGCCTGAACTGAGGCGGTCCGCACGCGGAGCGGCGGATCGACTCATCTCGCCATAGCCGGCCCGCCCTGTGGCGGGCCGCCTCGCCGGCAAGGCGAGGCGCAGGCGACGGCGGATCGACTCTCTTGGCGGTCGTGCCTTGATGTGGCACAGTAGTCTCGTGGAAATCGATCCCGCCTCGCTCGATCGCCGCGGCGCCTACCAGCTGATGATCTCCTGCATCATCCCCCGGCCGATCGCGTGGGTGACGTCGCTCTCGAAGGAGGGGGTCGTCAACCTCGCGCCGTTCAGCTACTTCAACGGGGTTTCGAGCTTCCCGCCGATCGTCTCGATCGCCGTCGGCTCGCGGAAGGGGGGCAAGAAGGACACCTGGATCAACATCGAGGAGACCCGGGAGTTCGTCGTCAATGTCGTGGTGAGCGAGACGGCGGAGGCGATGGTCGCGACGTCCGAGGAGCTGCCGCACAACCGGAGCGAGCTCGAGCTGGTGAAGCTCACGCCGCTGCCGTCGCTCAAGGTGAAGCCGCCGCGGATCAAGGAGTCGCCGATCCACCTCGAGTGCTCGCTCTACAAGATCGTCGAGGTCGAGGGCTCCGCGCTGATCCTCGGGCGCGTCGAGCAGTACCACGTCGACGACGCCGTGCTGCGGGGCGGCACGGTCGATCCCGGGCTGCTGACCTTCGTGGGGCGGCTCGGCGGAGACGGCTACACGCGCGTGACCGACGTGCTTGATATCAAGCGACGGAGCTGAGTGTGCGGCGGAGTCTTCTTCGCCGCGGCACGGTGCTCTTCGAGCCATTAACGCGGAGTGGCAGAGGAGGCAGAGAGCGCGGAGCGATTTGCTTGCAAGCGGAATGCCTCTGACGGACAAGCGGTGGCCTGCGGCCCTGGCACGGCCGATCCGGGAGGACCCAAAGAAAGGCGTCTTCCTCTGCGGGCTCTGCCCCTCTGCGCCTCTGCGTTTCGCCCGGAGGGCACGCTCCGGCCGATCGAAGGCGCTGCAGTACTCACAGATTCAAAGTTGAAGGTCCCTAGCTACTAGCGCTGCTTCAAGTCGACCTTCAGCGCTCCATCCGCATTCGCCGCGTGCGGCGCGACTTCCCAGCCGACGCCAGGCTTCCATGCGCGTACCGTGTAGGTCGCGACCGGCACCTTCATGACCACGACGCCGTGGGATCCCGTCGCGGCGACGGCGCCACAGGGAGTCACGATGATCCACGACGACTCGTCGTGAATGGAGCAGCGCACCTCGTACCAGCCCGCCTTCAGGACGACGTCCTCCGACTTGCCCGGCATGACGGAGAGCTTCACGTTGTTCGTCACGTCGCGCGCGGCGTGCGCCTCCTCATCGTTGTTCGTGAAGCGGACCGCCGCGCCGGGGGCGGTGATGACAATCGCCGGCGACAGCTTCCCATCCTTCCAGGTCACGATGACCGGCGCTTTCGGCACAGGCCGCACGTTGGCTTCGTCCTTGCTCTCCAGGAAGACGATCGCCCCCTCGACGGGCTTGCCGTCGGCCGTGACCGTGACCGTCACGTAGCAGTCTCCGGCGACGACCGTGAGCGGGACGCGGTCGATCACCGTCTTGACGCGCGCCGCGACTTCCAGGTCCTTCGCCTGCGATGCGGCGTGCAGGAACGGCAGAACGGTGCGCGGCCGGGCCATCGCGGCCTCAAGCAGGAAGGTCGCGGCGGCATCGCGCGTCTCGATGCCGCTGCTGTTGAGGTTGTCGAGCGCCTCCCTCAGCTTCGCATCGTCCTGCGGCGCGAGCAGGACCAGCGCGAGCGCAAACCGCCTCATGCGGATAGAGTATCACCCCGATGAGGATCGCGCTGGTGCAGTGCAGGGCAACCGCGAGCCAGGAGGCGAATCTCCGGAGCGCCGTCGACGCGGTTGAGGCGGCGGCCCGGCGGAAGGCGTCGGTCGTCTGCTTCCCTGAGGTCGCGTTCACTCGCTTCTTTCCGCAGCGGCCGGCGCACGGCGATTACCGCCGGCTCGCTGAGCCGATCCCCGGACCGATCACGAATCTCTTCCGCGGGCTCGCGAAGAAGCACCGCGTGGTCATCGTGCCCAACCTCTACGAGCGTGACGGCGACCGCTGTTACGACACGTCGCCGGTGATCGATGCCGACGGAGCGCTGCTCGGCCGGACGCGGATGATCCATATCACCGAGTATGAGCGGTTCCACGAGCAGGGGTACTACACGCCGGGCGACACCGGCGCGCCCGTCTACGACACGAAGGCGGGCAGGATCGGCGTCGCCATCTGCTACGACCGCCATTTCCCGGAGTACCTGCGGGCGCTCGCGCTGGGCGGCGCGGAGCTCGTCATCGTCCCGCAGGCCGGCACCGTCGGCGAGTGGCCCGAGGGGCTCTACGAGGCGGAGATGCGGACGGCGGCATTCCAGAACGGGTATTTTGTCGCGCTCTGCAACCGGACCGGGGTCGAAGAGAAGATGAGATTCTCGGGGGAGTCGTTCGTCGTCGCTCCCGACGGGAGGGTGCTCGCGCGCGCCGGACGAAGAGCGACGATCCTCCTTGCGGAGGTGGACTTGCGCCAGGCGGCGTCGAGCCACGCGAAGCGGCTCTTCCTGCGCGACCGGCGCCCCGAGGTCTACGCGGCTATTGAGCGCCGGTCGTCGTCTTGAGGATCGTTCCGCTGTCGCCGACGACGAACGCCGTCTGACCGGCGAACCACGCGCCGCGGAGCGTCCACTTCGTGTGCTCCGGCGAGTTCGTGAAGCTCGATCCGCTCGTCGACGTGTAGCGGATCGATCCGTTCACGACGACGCCGATCGTCGACGACGTGAACGCGAGGCCGTTGTTCGTGGAGCCGGTCGAGACGGAGTCCCACACCGTTCCGTCGTTGAAGGTGCGCCGCATCGTGCCCGCATTCGTGAGGCAGTAGACCGTTGCGCCTGGCAGGGCCTGCATCGCGACGAACGTCTCCGCCGTTCCGGGCCCGATGGGGTTCCAGATCACTCCGCTGTTCACCGTCTGGAGCACGGTTCCCCCGTCGCCCGCGGCGTAGGCCGTGACGCCCGAGAGCGCTGAATGAACGGCCCGCAGGTTGACGGCGGGCACGGTCTGCGGATTCCACGCGGCGCCGTCCGTCGTGTGCAGCATGACTCCGCCGTTCCCGCAGCAGTAGCCGAAGACGTCGGTCTGGGGGAAGCAGATCGACCAGAGCGTCTGTGCCGTGCCCGATGCCATCGGCGACCAGCTGGCGCCGCCGTCGGCGGTCTTGATGATCGTGCCGCCGTCGCCGCAGGCGTAGGCGATCGTGCCGCTGGTCGCGATCGTGACCGAATGCAGGTCGACCCCGACTCCGGAGGGGGAGCTGACCCAGTTCGTGCCGCCGTTCGAGGTCCTGAGGATGACGCCGCCGGCGCCGACCGCGTAGCCCGTGGTCGCCGTCGAGTCGAACGCGACGGCGTTGAGCGTCGCGAGAATCCCGCCCGTCGCGAGCGACCACGAAGCGCCGCCGCTCGTCGTGCGGATCACGGTGCCGAAGTCGCCGACCGCGAAGCCGTTCGTCGCGCTGACGAAGGTGATGGCATTCAGGTTCGCCGCCGTTCCCGTGGGCTGCGGCGCCGACCACGTCTCGCCTCCGTCGATCGTCTTGAGCACGACGCCGCCGTCACCGCAGGCGTAGCCGGTCGCGGAGTCCACCATGCGGATCGACCGGAGCGTCGAGCCGACGCCGGAGGGCTTCGTCGCCCAGTTGGTGCCGTCGCTGGTCTTGATGATGGTGCCGCCATCGCCGACCGCAAGGCCGAAGAGATCGCTCGTGAAGTCGATCCCGCGAAGCGGGTTCCCCGTCGGCGAGGTCATGCCGGTCCACGATGCCGCGCTGGTGACCGTCTTGCGGATGACGCCGCCGTTGCCGACGGCATAGCCGATCGTCGCGCTCACCGGGAAGCGGATGGCGTGGTACGTGCCCGCGAGTCCGACGCCGAGCGTCGCGCCGTCGCTCATCCGCCGCACCAGGCCGCTCTGCGACAACGCATAGCCGGTGGAGGCGGCCAGGAGGTCGACGGAGGTGAACGGATCGAAGCCCGTCGTGGCGACGTCCGGAGTCGACCAATTCGTGCCGTCGCTGACGGTCCACCACCGGCCGACGCCGCCGCCGGCGTCGCCCACCGCCGTCGCGTCGAGCGTGCCGACGGCGTCGAGCGAGAGGATGTCGCCGCCTCGGGACGCGGGGGCGTGCTCCTGGAGCTGCCACGTGGTGCCGCCGTCGGTGGTTTTCAGGAGCGTCGACGCGTCGCCCGCGATCCATCCCGTCGTCGCCGAGACGAAGTCGACGGCGTGGAGATGGCTCGACGTCGGCGTGCGCTGCTGGAACTGCCAGGCGGGCGCGACGCTTTGCGATGCGGGGATCGGGCTGCTCAACGGCGCGCAGCGGCCTCCGATCAGGAGCAGCGCGAACGGCAGCCACCAGCGGTTCATCGCGCTACCACTCGATCTGCTGTTCGCCCGTGCGCTGGTTTTCAGAACGCGCCATGACGAACAGGAGGTCCGACAGGCGGTTGAGGAACTTGACGATCAGCGGCGAGATCTTCGACCACGACGAGAGCGCGACGCACTTGCGCTCCGCGCGACGGCAGATGCAGCGCGCGAGATGCAGGCAGGCGCCGCCCTTGTTGCCCGCGGGGAGGATGAAGGTGCGCAGCGGGGGAAGGTTCGATTCGAGCTTGTCGATGAGATTCTCGTACTCGACGAGGCGCGCCTCGGAGATGCGCGTCTTGTCCTTGCGCGTTTTTTCGTCGTATTTCGGATCGGCGAGCTGCGCGCCGATGGCGAAGAGGTCGGCCTGGATGCCGGGGAGGAACCCGCGGATCTCGATGTGCTCCACGAAGGCGCGCGCGACGCCGATGGCGGAGTTGGTCTCGTCAACGTCGCCGTAGGCGTCGATGCGCAGATCGGATTTGACGACGCGGGAGCCGTCGGCAAAGCCCGTCTGGCCGGCGTCGCCGGTCTTCGTGTAGATCTTGGCCATCGCGCTATCTTACGGTTCCGTGAAGAGCCAGCGAGCAATTGCCTTCCGGTTGCTGGCGATCACCCAGTAGGCGATCTCGACGAGCCAGACGAGCGGCGGCCACCCGAGGGGGCCGACCGGAAACCCGATGCCGTGGAGGATGAAGAGGCCCGCGCGGCCGGCGCGGAGGATGCGCCCATCGCTCGCCACGATGTGAACCGCGCGCTTGCAGGCCTCGTGGAGCTCCGGTGTCATGGGGGGAGTTGGCGCGGTCTGGAAGGGGGTCCACTCGAACTCCTGCGCACGGTCACGCCGGCGGCACCACCGCATGGAGCGGCGTCAGAAGCCTCAGTCGCCGTCGTAGAGGACGAAATGGCGCGCCACCGAGGGAGTATAGCGGCGCTTACGCCTTCTTGCCTTGGAGCGCCGCGATGGCCGCTTCGACGCGGCGCTGGGCGTCGTCGCGCGCCTCCTTGGCGTTCGCGAGCGCGGTCTCCTGCTTCTTGACCGTCGCCTCGGCGGTCTTTGCGCGCTCCTCGAGCTGCCTGGCCTGCCCCTCGAGCTCCTTCACCCGCGCGTCGAGCGTGCCGGCGTCCTTCGCCGCCAACGTTGCGGCGTCGAGCTTTGTCTTGAACTCCTTGACCTCCTCCTCGAGAGGCTGGAGCTGGCCGACGCGTTCCTTCTCTTGAGCGAGCTCGTGCTCCAGGCGGGCCGCCTTGTTGCGGGCCTCGTCACGCTCGGTGAGGGCCGACTTCGCCTCGCGCACGCGCTTCTGGAGATGGGCCAGCAGCTCTTCGGGATCGTCGCTCATCGAAAGGTCGCGGCGCGATGTCGGTTCAGAAACGACGGCCGGCTTCGCTTCGGCCTGCGCGGGATCTCCCTTGAGGACGACGGTCGGCCGGGCGACGATCGCGGGCTTCGCTGGGGCGGAGCTCCGCGTGGTCTCCTGCTTGACGGGGGCAGGGTCGGGTTTCGTCGGCGGCTTGACGGGCTCGGAGACGATGACGAGCTCGTCGCTTGTCTCAGTGGGCGGCGTCGGCGCCGCCTTCTGTTCGCCTTTGGGCGCGGCAGGCGCCTCGACGTTGAGACCGAAATCCTCGTCGATGGCGGTCTCGGCAGCGGCGTTCGCTTTTTCTTCGGCGCTGAGGACGCGCGGAGCCGGCTTTGGTGCGGGAGCGGGCTTCCCCGCTTCGCTCGTGTGTGGGGAGCTTCGCGGGGCGGCGGGCCTTGGCGAGGGCGCGGGGAGCCTCGTCGTTTCGCGGCGATGAACCGGCTTCTCGGTCTCAGCCTTCGGCGCGCCGACGGTGGCCACGCCGCCCTTCGAGGGCGCCGCCTTCGCTTTCGTGTCGCCTTTTTTCGTCTCGTCGGGCATGCCGATCAGCGGAAGGTCATCGCGCTCAGTCATTGTCGCTCCCGTCAAATCCGCCTCCGCCGCCCCTGAAGCTCCGACCGGTGCTGCACATGCTGCAGCGCAACACGAGCGCGGATTCTACGAAAGCCGCGCGCATGGTGGGAAGGGGTGAGACGACGCAAGTGCCGCGATGGACGCGCGCGTGGGCAGGCCGTTGTCCAGTCGACTGGACGGCGCCGCGCGGGATTCGTTGTCCAGTCGCTTGGACGGCGACCCGGGCTGCCAGCTCCAGTTGGAGGAGCGGGCTTGCGGTTCGTTCCTCGGGCGCGCGGCTGATTGTGCGCCCCCTTGATCGACTGGTACCCTCTTACTCGTGGCGAGTGGATTGGGCTGCCAGTTCGTGCTTCAGTACGAGGAAGCCGAACTCGACTTCGATCGAATGCTCGAACTCGAGACGCGTATCGAGGCCGAGTTGGGAGCACTCGGGGAGTGGGATGGGCACGATCGCGGCTGCGGCGAGGTGAACATCTTCCTCTGGACGGACGGGCCCGAGCGTCTCCTCGGGCATCTGCGTCAGCAGCTCGACCTCGGGCTCTACGGCGGGTTCAAGTGCGCGTATCGCAAGCGAACGGAAGAGGACTACACGATTTTGTGGGCCCCCAGGATGCGTGGAGTTCGAGATCAAGTAGTCCCGCGGCGAGGAGGGGATTAGTAGTCCCCTCCTTGGCGGTGACCACGTCGTTGCCAACCCATGCTCCACGCGCAACTAGGGTGCCGAACTCCTGTACTCAATTCACGCCGCGAGCAAGGCATCCCGAATTCGTGTGCTCGTTGAAGGAGGTTCTTGAATGAAACGCGAAAGCAGCCTCTTCCTCGCGCTGGTGTTGAGTGGAGCAAGTTGCGGTCATACGCCCGGGGCAGACAGTTCCCGAAGGCCTGCGAGAGCGGCAGATGCCAAGCCGCCCGCAACAGCAATGAAAGACAAGGTCTTGAGATTCGATCTGACCAAACGGCCAAGCGTCTCTGGCCTTCCGAAGGCGGAGAGGGTTAAAGACCAGCTCTTCTATGAGGAGGATCCAGTAGCGGAGATCAAGGCGCCGAACGGCGTGGTGATTCGAGAGGACCTCATGTTCGCCACTGTGGTGCTCGAAGGTGAGGATGCGCGGTATGTTGTCTTCTCGCTGCCTGCGCGGACTCTGAGCGACGCCTGTATCGATGCCCGCGAAATCGCAGGCCTCCTCGGCTTGCCCGTGGCGAAGCTGGATGCATGGCAGACCAGTGTTCAAGAGAATAGGGACTCGCCGTTCACGTTTGAGACCATGCGCAACGACTTGGATCCTGCCATCTCGCTGGCGATTGAACGCAGTTTCGATCGCGACAGGCAGTGGCATCTGCGCCTCACGTTCGCCTGGTAGAGGAGCGGACCAACGATCCGCTCCTCGAACTGTGCGATGAACTCGCTACAATGCTCCCGTGAGTCGGAAAGAACTCGTTGCGCGTGCCCTCAAGCTCTCCGCCAAGGACCGGGCAGATCTCGCCCACCGGCTGCTTAGAAGCCTGGACGGCGCCGCCGACCCCGATGCCGCCCGCCTGTGGATCGCGGAGATCGAGCGCCGCGCCGAGAGTCTCAAGCGGGGCGAGGGACGGCTGACCGATTGGGGGACGCTCCGGCGCAAGCTGCTGAAGCGCAGCAAGAGCCGATGACCCTGCGCATTCGCTTTCGCGACGAAGCGAAGGCGGAGATCACCTCGGCGGTCGATTGGTACGACGCGCAGCGCGCCGGGCTTGGCGCTGAATTCACCGAAGAGGTGAATCGAGTCCTTCAACTGGCCGCGGAGTCGCCTCGGATGTGGACGTGCTGGCGCGGCCTGAAGAGCCTGCCCGAGATACGACGGGCCCTCCTGTCGCGCTTTCCCTTCTTGATTGCGTATCTGGTCCGTGACGAGGAACTGGTTGTACTTGCCGTTCCTCATGCTGCCCGGCGGCCCGGCTACTGGTTTTCGAGGGCCAGACGCTGAACTTGCCTGCTCAACTCATATACACCGGATCCACATCCACTTCGACGTGGCTACATGAGGGCCTGGCTTCAGGATCCAGAGTTCTTCATCGAGTAGCGCCACGGTGCGCCAAGGCGCGTACTCGTAGTACGCTCCTCGGGGCGCGAAGGCACTCGATATCCTGTCACGGCGTTGCCGCTGGGTTGTCCAAGCTACACCATGAGACTGGATTGGAAGCTGGCGCTTTCCCCGGAGGAAGCTCTGAAGCGACTCGCCGATGTGCTCGGCACGGTTACCCACCAATCGAAGCACGACCACTTGCTTGTAGGAGCCGTTTCCGGAAATCGCTTTAGTGTGCAGGTCCGATACGCGCTGAAGGGCCACGTCTCCCACGCGGTCGGGACGATCGAAGCCGACGGTCCTTGGTCGCGGCTGCGGGCGCGCGTTGGGCTGCGTCCGTTCTGGATCGCGATCATCGCGGGAATGATGGCGGTGATGTCGCTTTCCCTACCTCTCACGGGGAACGAGGTCACGTGGCTCGGGGCGGTTGTTATCGCCGTCGTCACGGCATCCGGCATCCTCGGGCTGACGCACCTGACCGAACGATCTATGCACCGACTCCTGGAGGTGACGCTGCACGAGGTGTTCCACGACGCCGTGCGCGGCTGCGTCACCGGCTGTGAAATGCCGCCGAATGCGTCGCTGACGGGAGTGCGCATCCAAAGGAACCAGAAGGCTTAAGACCGTGTTGCGCCTTCGTCAGGCGTAGGCTGCCGAGGAGCGAACTGAAGATCCGCTCCTCGCAAGGCGCCTCGCTACCCTCAGTCGACTTGCGTAACGTGAATGCGGACGCGTGCGGGCTGGCTGGAGCTGCGGTTGTAGACAAGGCACTTCGTGATGGCGGGGTCTATCTTGTCCCGGACCGTGTACTCCTCTCCGGCCTTCAAGTCCTTGTGCGCGTCGTTCATCGTCATCTCGACGACGCCCTCCAAGCATGCGACGTTGAACCACGCCTCAGCGCTCAAACCAGACGGATGATCGCTGCTGTACTCAAACTCGCAGTGCCAGCTGCCTCCAGGCTTCACCGTCACCTCCTTGCGTGCGACGGTCCTGCCCTTCATTGACGTTGAACCGATAGGGCTCGCCGGCTCTTGGGACATGGGCTCGATGTCGGGGCGGCGGCTCTCACGCCAGTACGTTACGACTCCCAAGATGACGATCCCGCCCAGTAAACAAATCACCGCAATGCAGCCTTTGCGATTCTGGCTCATGGACCGGCCATCCCTTCGGTGAACCCCAGTGCTCGCGCCGTTCCAGTCTACCTGCCGGTCCGTGACCCGCTACCAAGGAGGGGATTGGTAATCCGCTCCTCGCCTTGACTAACCCCGGCTATCTTGTTGCGATCAGGAATATGGCGCTAAGGCATATCCGCTTAACTCCAGTAGCCACCAGCTATTGTGGTTTTGGCCTCTCCGAGCCGCCGATGAGCTGCCGGTAAGGAACGGGCGCGATGGCGACCGCCTGTTGGGCAAGCCGGAAGAAC
>Ga0247727_10007424_pt1 | contig 20886 bp, 20 predicted proteins | sample WisWelCaveWW1625_FD_202498 | JGI IMG/M metagenome (GOLD analysis project Ga0247727, IMG submission 202498) | Biofilm microbial communities from Wishing Well Cave, Virginia, United States - WW16-25 | ecosystem: Environmental > Aquatic > Deep subsurface > Groundwater > Cave microbial mat | place... | reverse complement strand
CGATCTACCAGGTCAGCCCGCAGATGGGCGCCGACCTGATCATCGTGGTGTTCGCGGTGGTGGTGATCGGCGGCATGGGCTCGATCATGGGCTCGATCGTCACCGGTTTTGGCCTGGGCGTGATCGAGGGCCTGACCAAGGTGTTCTACCCGGAGGCCTCGAACACGGTGATCTTCGTCATCATGGCGATCGTTCTGATGTTCCGTCCGGCGGGCCTGTTCGGAGCGCAGAAATAGCATGCCTCGCTCGCAGCTGATCGCGCTCTGGGTGATGGCGGCGTTCTTCGTGTTCGCGCCTCTGGTCGTGTATCCGGTGTTCCTGATGAAGGCGATGTGCTTTGCCCTCTTCGCTTGCGCTTTCAACCTGCTGATCGGTTTCGGCGGGCTGCTCTCCTTCGGCCACGCGATGTTCCTGGGCACCGCCGGCTACGCCACCGCGCACGCCGCCAAGGTCTGGGGCTTTTCGCCCGAGTTCGCGATTCTGTTCGGCACCGCAGCGGCGGCGTTGCTGGGCCTCGTGACCGGGCTGCTGGCGATCCGCCGCCAGGGTATCTACTTCGCGATGATCACGCTGGCGCTGGCGCAGATGATTTACTTCTACTACCTGCAGGCCGCGTTCACGCACGGTGAGGACGGCATCCAGGCGGTGCCGCGCGGCAGGCTGTTCGGAGTGCTCGACCTGTCGAACGCTTGGGCGATGTACTTCACGGTGTTCGCGATCTTCATGGCGGGGTTTCTGCTGATCTACCGGGTAATCCATTCGCCGTTCGGCCAGGTGCTGAAGGCGATCCGAGAGAACGAGCAGCGCGCGCTGTCGCTCGGCTACGACGTGACCCGCTACAAGATGCTCGCCTACCTGCTGTCGGCGACGCTCGCCGGCCTGGCGGGCGCCACCAAGGCGCTGGTGTTCCAGCTCGCTTCGCTCACCGACGCGCACTGGAGCATGTCCGGCGAAGTGGTGCTGATGACGCTGCTCGGCGGCCTCGGCACGGTGTTCGGCCCGGTGGTCGGCGCCTTCATCGTCATTTCACTCGAGAACTACCTCGCGCAACTCGGCGCCTGGGTCACCATCGTCCAGGGTGTGATCTTCGTGATCTGCGTGCTGACCTTTCGCCGCGGCGTGGTGGGTGAGATCGGAAATTGGCTGAAAAAACCGCTCTAGCGTTCCGCACCGGCGCGGCACTCCTGTGCCTCGCCTGGAGTTGCGCCGCGCCGGCGCAGCGCATCGACGATAAAGTCATCAAGATCCCGGTCAAGGTCACGGACGTCTTCGGCAAGGTCATCGAGCAGGACATCACGGTCACGGTGTGGGAGGAGGCGGGGCGGAAGCGCTACCCGCTAATGGTGCTGAACCATGGCCGCGCCAGCACGGCAAAGGGGCGCGCCGACGTGGCGCGGGCACGCTACTCGGAAGCGTCGCGCTGGCTCACCTCGCTGGGCTGGTCCGTCTGGGTGCCGACGCGCGTCGGCTACGGCGTCACCGGCGGGCCGGACCCCGAGGACACCGGGTCCTGCACGAAGAAGAACTATCCGCCCGGCTATGTGGTGTCCGCGGAACAGTCGCGTCAGGTGATCGAGCGCGCCAGGCAGCGGCCGGATATCGACGGCTCCAAGATCGTCGTCGCCGGCCAGTCCTACGGCGGCACCACCGCCATCACCGTGGCGGCGATGAACCTGCCGGGCGTGGTCGCGGGCATCAACTTCGCGGGCGGAGGCGGCGGCCGCCCCGAGACGCACCCGGGCGAGCCCTGCCTGCCGGCGGCGCTGGAGAAGATGTTCGCCGGGTACGGCAAGACCGCGCGCGTGCCGACGATCTGGGTGTATTCGGAGAACGATCAGTACTTCAAGCCCAAGTACACCCAGGCCTGGTTCGACGCCTACAAGGCCCAAGGCGGAACCGGCGAATTTGTCATGTTCCCGTCGTTCCGGGACAACGGCCACCTGCTGTTCACCAGCGGCTTTGCGCTATGGAAGCCGGTGATCGAGAAGTTCCTGGCGAAGATCCCCTAGAACGAGCGCGGCAGGCCGAGCACGTGCTCGGCGACGTAGGACAGGATCAGGTTGGTCGAGATCGGCGCAACGAGATAGAGCCGCGTTTCCCTGAACTTGCGCTCGACGTCGTACTCGGCGGCGAAACCGAAGCCGCCGTAGGTCTGGATGCAGACGTTGGCCGCTTCCCAGGACGCCTTGGCGCACAGGTGCTTGGCCATGTTGGCCTCCGCGCCGCAGTGCTTTTTCTGGTCGAAGAGGGTCGCCGCCTTGTAGCGCATCAGGTTGGCGGCCTCGATTTCCATGTAGGCCTCGGCGATCGGGAACTGGATGCCCTGGTTCTGGCCGATCGGCCGGCCGAACACCACGCGGTCCTTGGAATATTTCGTCGCTTTGTCGACGAACCAGTGGCCGTCGCCGATGCATTCCGACGCGATGAGGATGCGCTCGGCGTTGAGGCCGTCGAGGATGTACTTGAAGCCCCTGCCTTCCTCGCCGATCAGGTTCTCCGCCGGGACTTCGAGGTTGTCGATGAACACCTCGTTGGTCTCGTGGTTGACCATGTTGCGGATGGGTTTGACTGTCAGGCCCTTGCTCTTCGTGTCGACGAGGAAAATGGACATTCCCTCGGATTTCTTTTTGACTTCGGATATCGGGGTCGTGCGGGCAAGCAGGATCATCAGCTCGGAGTGCTGCAAGCGCGAGGTCCAGACCTTCTGGCCGTTGACCACGTAGCGGCCGCCTTTCCTCACAGCCACCGTCTTGATGCTGGTGGTGTCGGTGCCGGCGGTCGGCTCGGTCACGCCCATCGACTGCAGACGAAGCTCCCCGGCGGCGATCTTCGGCAGGTACTTCTCCTTCTGCTCGGCCGAGCCGTGCCGCAGCAGCGTGTTCATGTTGTACATCTGGCCGTGGCAGCAGCCGGCATTGCCGCCGGTGCGGGTGATTTCTTCCACGATCACCGAGGCTTCGGTCAGCGTCAGGCCGGAGCCGCCATACTCCTCCGGGATCAGCGCCGACATCCAGCCCGCCTTGGTGAGGGCGTCGACGAAAGCCTCCGGGTAGACTCGCGCCTCGTCGATTTTCTGCCAGTACGTGGAATCGAAGGTGCTGCAAAGCGCGCGGACAGCGTCCCGCAGTTCAGCATGAGATTCGTCGGCTTTCACGCTAGTCGGCCTTGATGCCTGCGTCCCTGACGACCTTGGCCCAGCGCGCGACTTCGGCGCGCAGGAATTCGCCGAACTGCTCGGGCGTCGAGGTCCGGACTTCCACGCCTTGCTTGGCGAAGCGTTCCTTCACCTCGGCGGAATTGAGCAGCTTCACGATCTCCGCGTTCAGGCGCGCGATGACGTCGCGCGGCGTGCCGGCGGGAGCGAGCACCCCGAACCAGACCGCCAGCTCGTAGCCCGGCACCCCGGCTTCGGCCACGGTCGGCACCTCCGGCGCGAGCGCCGAGCGCTGCGCGGTGGAGACCGCGATCGCTTTCATCTTGCCGGCGCGCACGTGGCCGATGACGTTGGGCACGTTGTCGAACATGACGTCGACCTGGCCTGCGAGGAGATCCGTCACGACCGGCGCGCTGCCTTTGTACGGAATATGCAGCATGAAGGTCCTGGTCATCGACTTGAAAAGCTCCATCGAGAGATGGACGGAGGTGCCATTGCCCGAGGAGCCGTAGTTGATGCGGCCGGGATTGCGGCGCGCGTGCTCGATCAGCTCCTTGACCGTGTTCGGCGCAAAGGAAGGATGCGCAACCAGAAGGTTCGCGGAGATGCCGGCGAGCGTGATCGGCGCGAAATCCTTCGTCACGTCGAACGAGGTCTTGTAGAGGCTCTGGATGACCGAGAACGGCAGCGCCGCGCCGAACAGCGTGTAGCCGTCGGGCGGTGACTTGGCGGCCGCTTCGGTGCCGATGATGCTGTTGCCGCCCGGCCGGTTGTCCACCACCATCGGCTGGCCGAGGGTCCTGGAGAGCTCGGCGGCAATGGTGCGCGCGAGCGTGTCGTTGAAGGCACCGGGCGGGAACGGAACGATGTAGCGCAGCGGCTTCGACGGCCAGGTCTGTGAATTCGAATTTACTGAAAAAAGAAATAAAACAACAGCGAACAAAGCTTTCATTGTTCAGCCTTGACGCCCGCCGTGGTGATGACCTTGGACCACTTGGTAATTTCGTCGGCGAGGAATCTGCCCGCCTGCTCGGGCGTGCCGCCGCCGGGAAAGATGCCGAGCTGGTCGAAGCGCGCGGCGAGGTCAGCGGATTTGAGCGCCTTGTCGGTTTCCTGCGAGAGGCGGCCGACGATGTCGCGCGGCGTGCCGGCCGGCGCAAGGAACAGCAGCCAGGTCGAGGATTCGATCGGCGGGCCTCCCGCCTCCGCCATCGTCGGCACTTCCGCGGCGCCGGGCACGCGCTTGCCCGAAAACATGGCGAGCGCCTTGATCTTGCCGCCGCGCACGTGCGGCATCAGCGTGCTCGGCACGTCCACCAGGATCTGGATGTCGCCGCCCATCAGCCCCTGCAGAGCGGGCGCGGTGCCCTTGTACGGAATGTGCACCATGTCCGTCCCAGTGGTCTGCTTGAACAATTCGGTGGTGAGGTGCGCTGCTGCGCCGATGCCGGAAGAGCCGAAGGAAATCTTGCCCGGATTCTTCTTTGCGTACTCGATCAACTCCTTTGCCGATTTCGGCGGGAACTTGTTGTTCGCCGTCAGGATCAGCGGCGCGACTACCGCCAGCGAGATGGGCGCGAAACTTTTTACCGGATCGAAGGGCAGTTTGCCCAGATAGAGCGTCGCGTTCGCCGCGTGCGCCGCGATCACGGTGACGATGCTGTAGCCGTCGGGCGCAGCCTTGGCCACCAGGTCGGCACCGATGATCGAGTTGGCGCCCGGCTTGTTTTCGATCACGATCGGCTGGCCGAGCGCTTCCTGCAATTTCTGCGCGACCATCCGCGTCACGTTGTCGGTAATGCCGCCGGGGGTGTAGGGAACCACCCAGCGGATGGGCTTATTGGGATAGCTCTGCGCCTGAACGATGGCTGGCAGGACGAACAACGCGGCAATCAGCAGTTTTTTCATATGTATCCGGGTCCTTCGATGGCGGGGTGCTTCAACAGGAACTCCTCGTTTACTTCCAGCCCGAGCCCGGGCTTGTCCAGCGGCCAGACGTTGCCGTACTTGTCCACCTCGTAGGGCTGCGAAACCAGATCATCGCGGAACTTGTTGGCTTTGGATACATCTCCTTCGAAATAGCCGCCGTTGTCGATGGCGGCGAGGAAATGGATCGAGGCGGCGTGGTTCAGGCCGGTCATCGAGCTATGCGGGTGAATCGGCAGCTTGTAGGCGGAGGCCATGGCCGCGATGCGCAGCGCCTCGGTGAGGCCGCCGGTCTTGGAAAGGTCGGGCTGCAGGATGGTAATCGCGCCGTCCTCGATGACCCGGTTGAACTCGAAGCGGGTGTAGTGATTCTCGCCGGCCGCGAGCGGGGTGCGGCCGAAGCCTTTCGCGAGGCGGTAGCTGCGGTAATCATGCGCCGGGAAGGGTTCCTCCAGCCAGCCGACGGCGAGTTCGTCCATTTCTGGCAGAACTTTTCTAACATCAGAAACAGAATACCCAATGTTCGCATCGGTAAGGATGACCAGCTCGTCGCCGCAGGCCTTGCGCACCGCGCGGATGCGTTCCAGGTCCTTTCTCGGGCTGTCCCCGACCCGGAGTTTCACCGCCTTATAACCTTTTGCAATGGAATGACCCAATTCTTCGACCAGCTTCACCGGATCCTGATAGCCCAGGGACACCCCTCCCGCATAGGCGGGAACGGCTCTCATCGATCCTCCCAGCAGCTTGTAGAGGGGCATGCCGGCCGCCTGGCCGCGGATGTCCCACAGCGCGAGGTCGATGCCGCTCATCGCGAGGCAGGTCCCCGCGCCCATGCCGTGGCTGGCAAGCTGCTTGTCGTAGATCTTCTTCCAGACCCCGACCACGTCGGCCGCGTCCATGCCGAGGACGAGCTGCCTCAGCGTGGTCTCGATCAGCTTCGCCACCGCGGTATGCGCGCGGCCGTGGTGCGATTCGCCCCAGCCGACCAGGCCGCCCGCGGTGGTGACCTTGACCACCACGGCGTCGCGCTTGATGGCGGTGCCGATGCCCAGCGCAACGCGGTTCTCTGGCGGCACCGGAAACGAAGTGGGGTAGGCCTTGATCTCAGCGATGCTCAGTTCTTTGTTCATGAAATCTTTCCTGAAACCTGGTCCAGACTTCGGGATTGACGAAATTCTTCGGCCGCTCGCCTGCCAGCATGCGCAGGGTCTCCTCCGCGGCGGCAGTGCCCATGCGCTTGCGCGACTCCTGCGTCATGCCCGAAAGATGCGGCGTCAGAATCGCGTTGTCCAGCGCAAGCAGCGGATGGCCCGGCTCGAGGCGGTAGTGCTCGTAGACATCGAGCATGGCGCCGGCAATGGTCTTCTCCTGCAAAGCCTTGATCAGTGCCGTTTCGTCCACTACCGCACCGCGCCCGACGTTGATCAACCACGCCGAAGGTTTCATTTTTTCCATTCTTTCCCGATTAAATAAATGATGAGTTTCGGGAGAAAGCGGGCAGGCCAGAACAACGAAATCGGATTCCGCGACCAGGTGATCCAGTCCCGCCGCCTCGGCCTCGGCCGGCACCTGGCCCAGGCGCCGCTGATTGCCCAGCACCCGCATGCCAAAGCCGTTGCGGCAGATCCGCGCGACGCGCTTGCCGATCTCGCCCACGCCGACGATGCCAACGGTCATCGCGGCGATTTCATGCGCTTTCGCGCCAAGTGCACGCGTTTCGTCCCATGGCTGGGTTCTGATTTTCGTCGTTATTTCAAAAGCATTTCTAGCCAGCATCAACATCGCGAGCACACAGTATTCCGCCACCGATTGCGCGTTGCCGCCGGGAATGTTGGCCACGGGAATGGCCCGTTCGCTGGCTGCTTTCATTGGAACGAGGTCCAATCCGGTGCCGTGAATCGTTACTGCCTTTATTATTCTTGCGAAATCAAAAAAATCATCCGGCAGGCGGCTGCGCGTAATGACGGCGTCAGCCTCCTGCGCCTCGCGCCGGATGCCGTCGAAAGAGGCCTCCTTGCAAAGCACAACCTCGGCCTTTGTGCGCAGCAGATTCACAGCGGAGGGGTCGATCGGGTCGACGAGCAACACTTTCATGGAGCACCGAGAGTACCCGAAAGAGATAGAATGGAACGCACTGGAAGGAGGATGCGATGCCCACGCGCCCGATCAGCCAGCTGCTTGGCTCCCAGAAGCTCATCACCGCGCCGCCCGGCATGAGCGTGCGCGAGGCGGCGCGCCTCATGGCGGCGGAAAAAAAGGGCGCTCTGCCGGTGGTGGAGAATGGGCGCCTGTTCGGCATCTTCACCGAGCGCGACGCGGTGTTCCGCGTGCTCGCGCGCAGCCTCGATCCCGATCAGACGACGCTCGCGCAGGTGATGACACCTGACCCCGTCACGGTGGCGGCGGACCGCCCGCTCAACCATGCGCTGCACCTCATGTACGAGGGCGGCTTCCGCCACATTCCTGCAGTTGCCGAGGGCCGCGTGGTGGGCATTATTTCGGCGCGTGATGCGCTCGGGCCCGAGATCACGCAGTTCGAGAAGGAGTTGCAGGAGCGAGACGAACTGGCAGGGCGGTTGTAATCAGACGATGCCGCTGGTCATGGCGGATCCTTCAGGCGAGGCGCGTCAGGATGCGCTCGGCCAGGTCCGGCGCAATGGGCGTCTCGGGCAGCAGGGCTGCCGCGAATTCGGCCTCGAAGCCGGTGGTCACGCGGCGCAGCGGGTCGCGCGGCGCGAGGCGATGCACGTAGGCGAGGAAAGCGATCAATTGGCGGCGACCGTCGGCCAACCCGCCGCCGCGCGCTGCGAGGCGCGTGCCCTCGTCGGCGAGCAGCGCGGCCGCGCAGGCGTAGTACAGGCCGCTGGCCGCCTGCCTGGCGTGCGCTTCGTTGTTCGAGGTCGCGGTTTCGTGCGCGAACTCGGCGGCCTTGTCGAGCGATGCGGCGATGCGCCCGGCCAGCAGCCGCGGCGCACGCTCGATGCGCTCGTTCAGCGCGGGCAGCAGCGCTTCCAGGCACTGCTCGCGCCGGATCGCGCGCAGCACGTCGAGCGCGACGATGTTGGAGGTGCCTTCCCAGATCGAGCCCAGGTGCGCGTCGCGTAGCAGCCTGGAATCCGACCATTCCTCCGTGTAGCCAACCCCGCCACGCACTTCCATCGCGTCGCCGGTCGCGCGCCGGGCATCGCGGCAGGCGCGGAACTTGATGAGCGGGGTAAGCAGGCGCACGCAGCGTCGGGCGGCGTCGTCTCCAGCGTCTGCTTTTTCAAGTTGGTTTGCCGTAAAGAACAAGACAGAACGCGCAGCCTCTGCCGGCAGCATCAGCTTGAGGAGCTGCCGGCGCATCAGCGGCAGCTCGATCAGCGGCTTGCCGAAGGCCTGGCGTCGCCGCGCGACGAACAAGGCCTCGGTCAAGGCCCGGCGCATCAGCCCCGCCGCGCGCATGCCGTTGGACAGGCGCGACATGTTGATCATGTCGGCCATCTGCTTGAAGCCCTGCTGCGGGTCGCCGACCAGCCAGGCGAGCGCCCCTTCCAGCCTGATTTCGCCGCTCGGCATGGCGCGGGTGCCGAGCTTGTCCTTCAGGCGCAGGATGCGGTAGCGGTTGGGCGAGCCGTCCGGCAGGGTGCGGGGCAGCAGGAACAGCGACAGGCCCGCCGTGCCCTCCGGCGCAGCTTCGGGGCGCGCCAGAACCAGTGCGAGCCCGGCATCGGCATTGGAGCAGAACCATTTTTCACCGGAGAGCAGCCAATGATCGTTCTCTTTGCGGGCAATGGTCCTTATCGAGCCAACGTCCGAGCCGGCCTGCTGCTCGGTCATGAACATGGCGCCCTGGGTGAGCACGTCCATGTCCTGCGAGGTGAGCCCCGGCAGATAGCGGGCCACGAGGGCGGGGTCCGCGTACTTGCGGATGGTGCGCGTCAAGGCGTCGGTCATGGACAGGGGGCAGCAGACGCCGAACTCGGCCTGCACGTAGAGGTAGCTGAGCGCGTATTTAGCGGCCGGCGGCATCGGCTCCGGCCAGCCGAGCACGCCGCCTCGGTGCGACAGGGCAGCGAGGCCGTACTCGCTAAAGGCGATTTCCTCCAGTTTTTTGTATTCGTTGCTTTTTTCTATTCTTTGGTCGTTCAAAACAGGAAGACTCTTGTCTGCCGCCAGTGCCAATTCGTCCAGGTCCGCACCCGCCATGGCGCCGAGCCGCGTGAAATGGGGCAGCAGGTGGCTGAAGAGCTTCGGGTCGAGGTGCAGCTCGAGCAGCCCGCGGCAGGAAGGATCCGCGTCGAACAGGTTCAGGCCGCGGGAGTCGGGCACGCCCTCAGGGGCGCGCACGCTCGGCGGACTCATGGGCGTCTCTTCAAAAATCGTTCGAACGAATCATCGGCGCCCAGCACCCAGGTGCCGAATTCGTCGAGCACCTCGTCGTTCAGCTCCTCGGGTTCGAGGCGCAGTTTCGCCGGACCGTGGTGCCTCACATTCATCATTTCCAGCGCGAAACCGGGCTCTTCGTAGTCGGCGCGCAGCACCACCTGGCAGGGGAACGGTCCCGACAGGACGAAAGTGGCCTGCGTGAACTGGCCCAGCTCGTCCTTGCGGCCGGAAACTTCGTGCTTGACCCCCAGCGCCTTGAGCCGCTCCTGGACGCGAGGCACCTCCTTGCCGATGATCTCCAGCTTCTGCGGCACGGGGAAACGCACCCGGTACTTGAAGGTGATGTAGTCGGCGCAGGATCTGCCATGCAGGTCGCGCGTGCGCATGTCGGTGAAGCCTTCGCCAAGGATCATGCCGGCGCGATCGCCGAAGAACAATACTCCCTGCTTGCCGTCCGATACCGGGTGGGCCTCGTTCAGTACCGTGGTGAATTCCGCCAGGTAACGGAACGCCGCGCGCAGCCGTTCGTCGACCCGGGCGATGGCTGCCAGCCGCTTGGTCTGGTCGGCCGAGACCACGGCGGTGCGGTCGGCGACCTTCTGCTTGAGCAGGTCGAGCGCAGCGCTGCGCCGCGCGCCGGTCTGGGTGCCGCCGGATTTGGCGTCGCGCTCGCGCTCGAAAGCCTGGCGGCGCTGCGTCTCCGCTTCCGCCCAGCGGCGGATCTCATCCTCCTTGCGCTGGCGTTCGGCCGCCTCGGCGCGCAAGGTCTCCTGTTGTTGCTTTTCGAAACCCTTGGCGAAAACGTCCAGGTCGTCGATCAGCGTGGCGGTTGCCGGATCCGACTGGGCCGGCCTGCCCTGCGGCCGGGATACCACCATGGTCTTCGCGTAATCGGACTCGGCTGCCGGCGCCCGTGCTGGCGCCCCTGCCGGCGCAGTGCCGGCGATCGCCTTGTAGTTGCGCAGGTCGTTCGCCATGTCGCCGGCGCGCTGGTAGCGCTGCTCGGCGGATTTGGCGAGCGCGCGATCGAGGATGGTGTTGAAGGCCGCCGGAATTTGCGGATCGAGTTGCGTCACCGCGGGATGCGGCTCCCCGGCGATGCGGTGCATCACTGCAAACACCGTGTTGTCGCCGGCGCGCTCGAACGGCGTGCGCCGCACCAGCATTTCGTAGAGCACCACGCCGAGCGAGAAAATGTCCGAGCGCGGGTCCACCGGCTGCCCTGTGACCGCCTCCGGCGACATGTATTTGGGCGAGCCGAGCGCCGAGCCGGTCTGCGTCATCGACGACGATGCCACGTGCGCGACGCCGAAGTCCGTCACCTTCGCGCGCCATTCCGCCGACACCATGATGTTGGCCGGCTTGATGTCCCGATGCGTGATCTTGAAGCGCTGCGCGAGGTCGAGGCCGTCAGCCACCTGCGCCACCAGGTCGGCGATGGTCGTCATCGGCAGCCGCGGCGTCTCGCGCAGGATCTGCTGCAATGACTTGCCCTCCAGCAGTTCCATCGCGATGTAGGCGATGCCGTCCTGCTCGCCGACGTCGTAGATGGTGACGATATTGGGATGGTTCAACCGGCCGGCCGAACGCGCCTCGCGCAGGAAGCGCTCGCGCACCTCGTCCATGATTTCGGGCGGCAGGTTCGGCAGCAGCGTTTTTATCGCCACGTCCCGCTCGATCAGCGGATCGACGGCGCGATGCACCGCTCCCATGGCGCCGCGGCCGAGCTCGGAGACGATCAGGTAGCGGCCGAACTGCTTCGTTTCCAGGCTTGTTTCCCCCGCCGATAGCTTAGCTCAGATCAAGCGGAAATCAGATGGGGTCCCACGAAAACACATCCTGCGAACGGTCCAGCGCATAGAAATGCGCCCGCATGGCGGGAATGGCCTGTTCGGCGATGGTTTGCGGCGTCCAGCCCTCGGCCCGGTGCACCGAGCGGGCGGGGCGGTTCTGCGACATGAGAAAAATCTCGTTCGCCCGTACCGCGAAAATCTGCCCGCTCACCTCCTGCGCGGCGTCGCTCGCGAGGTACACCGCAAGCGGCGCGATTTTGGCGGTTGCCATGCGTTTGAGCTTCTCCAGGCGCGCCTTCTGGTCGGGCGTCTGCGCGGGAATGGTGCCGATCATGCGGCTCCAGGCAAAAGGGGCGATGCAGTTCGAGGTCACCTTGTACCTGGCCATGTCCAGCGCCATCGATTTGGACAGGGCGGCGATGCCCAGCTTGGCGGCCGCGTAGTTGGCCTGGCCGAGGTTGCCGATCAGGCCCGAGGTCGAGGTCATGTTGATGTAGCGGCCCGAATTCTGGCTCTTGAAGTAGGGTGCCGCCGCCCGCGACACGTAAAACGTGCCGTTCAGGTGAACGTCAATGACTGCTTTCCATTCCTCCACCGACATATTGAAAAAAAAGCGGTCGCGCAGGATGCCGGCGTTGTTGACGACCACATCGATCTTCCCGAAGGTATCGATCGCGTTCTTGACGATCCGGTTGGCCGCTTCCCAGTCCGCGACGCTGTCCGTGTTCGCCACCGCCGCGCCGCCGGCGGCCTTGATTTCCGCCACCACCTTCTGCGCCGGGCCAGCATCCTTGCCTTCGCCCGCCACCGAGGCGCCGATGTCGTTGACCACGACCTTGGCGCCATGGGCGGCCATGGCGAGCGCGAAATCCCGCCCGATGCCGCCGCCAGCCCCCGTTACCACCACTACTTTGTCTTTGAGCATGTAGAGTTACCTTGACTTGTCTCTTTTACCTGGGAGACACGGCGCACGCAGTCGCGCAATTCTTCCTGTTTGAAGGGCTTCGCGAGGTAGGCCGTAGCGCCGCACTTGATGGCCCAGTTGACGTCCTTGTCCTTCGGCTTCGCCGTCACCATGACGATTGGCACCTGCTCCCAGCCAGCCGTGTCCCTGACATGCAGGATGAGGTCCACGCCCGAGATGTCGGGCAGGAAGATGTCCAGCGTGACGAGGGCGGGCGGCGTAAGCCGGCCGATCAGTTCCTTCGCCCCTTTCCCATTGACCGCGCGATGCACCTTCGAGCCATCCTTCTCCAGGATGAGGCGCATCAGGGCCGCCATATCGTCGTCGTCCTCGACGATCAGTACCGTCGGCGCATTGTCGCTAATCTTTGCCATGGATTTACCAGGCCATCCGTACGCGCCGTACTACTCGCGGAATGACGGATCGCGGCGATCGAGCATGCGCAGCATCGCCGGCCATTCGAGTTCGGTGATCTTGCGGCGCTGGCCGGGCTTGTAGCGCTCGTTAGTGACTGCCACCGTGGCTGGATCGGGATGATTGAGCTCGGTGTTGCAGGCCATCGCCATGACCTGCGCCTGGCAGGCCTTCTCCAACCAATGCATGGTGACGAAAGCGTCACAGACGGTGCGGCCGGCAGTGAGCAGGCCGTGGTTGCGCAGGATCAGCGCTGCGCCCTTGCCCAGGTCGCGTACCAGGCGCTGCTGCTCGTCGAGGTCCACCGCCGGGCCTTCGTAATCGTGGTAACCGATCTCACCGAAGAACATCGCATTCTGCGTCAGCGGCAGCAGGCCGCATTTTAGGGCCGACACCGCCATGCCGGCGGGCGAGTGGGTATGGATCACGCAATCCACGTCGTGGCGCGCCTTGTGGACGGCACTGTGGATCACGAAGCCGGCGAGGTTGACTCCGTAGCCGGTACCCGAGTCGAGCACCAGCTTGCCGTCGAAGTCGATTTTCACCAGGCTGGAGGCGGTGACCTCCTCGTAAGCGTAGCCGTAGGGATTGATGAGGAAATGGCCGTCCTCGCCCGGCACCCGGCCGGAAATGTGGTTGTAGACGAGGTCGTTCATGCCAAAGAGCGCGACCAGCCGGTAGCAGGCCGCGATGTCCATACGCATCGCCCATTCCTCGGGGCTGACTTTACTCTTCAGAGAAATCGATTTTGCTTGCGAAAGATCGCTCATGACAGGCTCCTCCTGGCGCCGGGATTGTCGCATGCCGCGCTATAATCCGCCGCTCTCCCAACTCCCCGTTTCAAGTCCATGAAAGTCCTGGTCAGCGTCAAGCGCGTCGTCGATTTCAACGTCAAGGTGCGGGTCAAGGCCGACGGCACCGGCGTCGAGACCGCCAACGTGAAGATGTCGATGAACCCTTTCGACGAAATCGCGGTGGAGGAGGCAATTCGGCTCAAGGAAGCCGGCGTCGTCACTGAGATCGTGGCCGTTTCCTGCGGCGTCCAGGCCTGCCAGGAGACGCTCAGGACCGCGCTCGCGATCGGCGCGGACCGGGCAATCCTGGTAGAAAGCAATGAAGATTTGCAGCCGCTGGCGGTCGCCAAGCTGCTGAAAGCGGTTTGCGCGAAGGAAAACCCGCAGCTGGTGATCCTCGGCAAGCAGGCCATTGACGACGATTCGAACCAGACCGGGCAGATGCTTGCTGCGCTTTTGGGTTGGCCTCAGGCTACTTTTGCTTCAAAAATAAAAATGACCAGGGAAAAAGCAGAAGTCACCCGCGAAGTGGACGGCGGTCTGGAGACGATCTCGGTCAGGCTGCCGGCGATCGTCACCACCGACCTGCGCCTGAACGAGCCGCGTTACGTGACGCTGCCGAACATCATGAAGGCGAAAAAGAAGACGCTCGAAACGCTGAAGCCGGACGCGCTGGGCGTGGACGTCGCGCCGCGCCTGCAGACGCTCAAGGTGGTCGAGCCTGCCAAGCGCAAGGCCGGCGTCAAGGTGCCGGATGCAAAAACGCTGGTCGACAAGCTGCGCAATGAAGCCAAGGTGATCTGACATGCCTGTCCTGGTGATTGCGGAGCACGACCACGGCACGCTCAAGGTCGCGACGCTCAACACGGTGGCCGCGGCGCAGAAAATCGGCGGCGAGATCCATGTCCTGGTCGCCGGCCACAATGCCGACGGTGCGGCGAAAGCCGCCAGCCAGATCGCGGGCGTGGCCAAGGTGCTGAACGCCGAAGCCCCGCAGCTCGGCGAATTCCTCGCGGAAAACGTTGCCGCCCTGGTGGTTTCGATCGCGAAAAACTATACGCACATCCTTGCGCCCGCGACATCGAACGGCAAGGACGTGACGCCGCGCATCGCGGCGCTGCTGGACGTGCAGCAGATCTCCGAAATCATCGCGGTCGAGTCGCCCGAAACATTCGTGCGGCCGATCTACGCGGGCAATGCGCTCGCCACGGTCAAGTCCAAGGATGCGATCAAGGTAATCACGGTGCGGTCGACCGGATTCGACGCAGTCGCTGCGAACGGCGGAAATGCGGCCATCGAGCAGCTGGCCCCGCCTGCAGACAGCGGGCTTTCCAGTTTCGTCAGCCGCGAAGTCTCCAAGTCCGAGCGCCCTGAACTCACCGCCGCGAAGATCGTCGTCTCGGGCGGCCGCGGCATGGGCTCGGGCGAGAACTTCAAGATCCTCGAACCGCTGGCCGACAAGTTGAACGCGGCCATGGGCGCTTCGCGCGCGGCGGTGGACGCGGGCTTCGTGCCGAACGACTGGCAGGTGGGCCAGACCGGCAAGATCGTCGCGCCCGAACTGTACGTCGCGGTCGGCATCTCGGGCGCCATCCAGCACCTGGCCGGCATGAAGGACAGCCGCGTCATCGTGGCGATCAACAAGGACGAGGAGGCACCCATCTTCCAGGTGGCGGATTACGGTGTCGTCGGTGACCTGTTCAAGATCGTGCCTGAACTGGTCGAGGAGCTGAAGAAATGAGCGCGTATACCGCTCCCCTGAAAGACATGCGGTTTGTGCTCAATGAACTGGCCGGTTTAAACGAGGTCGCGAAGCTCCCCGGTTATCAGGATGCGACCCCGGAAACGGTGGATGCAATCCTCGAGGAAGCCTCGAAGTTCGCGACGGAAGTACTTGATCCACTGAATTATTCAGGTGATCAGGAAGGGTCGAAATGGAAGGACGGCGCGGTCACGACGCCGAAGGGCTTCAAGGAGGCCTACAAACTGTTCTGCGATGGTGGCTGGAGCGCGCTGTCGCTAGATCCGGAGTGGGGCGGTCAGGGTTTGCCGAAGCTGCTTTCCACCCCGGTGACCGAAATGATCACCTCGGCAAACATGTCGTTTTCCTTGTGCCCGATGCTGACCCAGGGCGCGATCGAGGCGATGCTCCTTTCGGGCACCGAGCATCTCAAGAAGACTTTCCTGCCGAAGATGTTCGACGGCAGCTGGACCGGGACGATGAATCTCACCGAGCCGCAAGCGGGTTCGGACCTGGCGCTGGTGCGAACAAAAGCGGTGCGCGAAAGCGGCCACTATCGCATCAGCGGCCAGAAGATCTTCATCACCTTTGGCGAGCACGACATGGTCGAGAACATCGTGCACCTGGTTCTTGCTCGCGCCCCTGATGCGCCGGAGGGCGTGAAGGGGATTTCCCTTTTCATCGTGCCGAAGTTCCTGGTGAAGCCGGATGGTTCGCTCGGCGAACGCAACGCGGCGACCTGCGCTTCGATCGAACACAAGCTGGGCATTCACGCCAGCCCGACCGCGGTGATGGTGTTCGAGAATGCGATCGGCTATCTGGTGGGCGAGGAAAACAAGGGTCTCGCCTACATGTTCATCATGATGAATGCCGCGCGCTTCGCCGTCGGCCTGGAAGGTGTGTCGATCGCCGAGCGCGCGTTCCAGCGGGCGCTGGCCTATGCCAAGGATCGCGTGCAGGGTCGCGATCTGGTCGAGGGGGCGAAGGCGGTGCCGATCATCCGCCACCCTGACGTGCGGCGCATGCTGATGCTGATGAAAGCGCAGACCGAGGCGATGCGTGCGCTTGCCTATGTTGTCGCTGCTGCTGTTGATTTCTCGAGTAAAAGTGAAAATAAGGAAGAACGCAAACGCCACCAGGCGTTCGTCGAGCTGATGATCCCGGTGGTCAAGGGCTGGAGCACCGAGACCGGCATCGAGGTGGCCTCGCTCGGCGTGCAGGTGCACGGCGGCATGGGTTTCATCGAGGAAACCGGCGCCGCGCAGCACCTGCGCGATGCTCGCATCACCACCATCTACGAGGGCACCACCGGCATCCAGGCCAACGACCTGGTCGGCCGCAAAATCGCGCGCGAGGGCGGCACGACGATCAAGCAGTGGCTCTTGGAATTGAACAAATTTGATACTGAATTGGCGCAATCGAAATCGCCTGACCTGCAAGCCATCAGGAATTCCCTGTCTGCAGGAGCAAAAGGGGTCTCCGACGGCGTTGACTTCATTCTCGCCACCGCGGGCAAGGATCCGAACGCCGCTTTTGCGGGCGCTGTGCCGTTCCTCAAGCTGATGGGCATTACGGCAGGCGGTTGGCAGATGGCGAGGGCGGCGTTGATTGCGGAAAAGAAACTGGCAGGAGGAGGGGACAAACCTTTCCTCGAAGCAAAGACCAAGACCGCGCGCTTCTATGCGGATCACGTCCTGTCGCAGGCCCCCGGCCTTGCCGCTACCGTCACCAGCGGTTCGGCCGCGGTGATGGCGCTCTCCGAGGAGCAATTCCTCGCTACCTAGTTCGGATCTAGAACCTGATCTTGCCGGTCAGGATGTCTTTCCACATCGCCCAGTCGCCGGCGAAACTGTAGAACGGATGGCTGAAGGTCGCCGGCCGGTTATGCTCGAAGAAGTAATGTCCCACCCAGGCCCAGGCGTAGCCCTGCACGATGCCGCCGAGCAGCCACCAGAAATTGAGCGTCGCAAGCGCGTGCAGCAGGCAGGCGAGGCCGATCGTCGTGCCGATGAAGTGCAGCCGCCGGCAGCTGCGGTTCGAATGTTCGCCAAGATAGTAGGGATAGAACTCCTGGAATGTTTTCATGGTTACATGTTCGGGTAATTGGGCCCGCCGCCGCCTTCCGGCGTGACCCAGACGATGTTTTGCGTCGGATCCTTGATGTCGCAGGTCTTGCAGTGGACGCAGTTCTGCGCGTTGATCTGGAGGCGGGGACCCTTGTCGTCGCGCACGATCTCGTAGACGCCCGCGGGGCAGTAGCGCTGCTCGGGTGCGTCGTAGAGCTCGAGATTCACGTTCACGGGCACCGACGCATCCTTCAACGTCAAGTGCACCGGCTGGTCCTCGCCGTGGTTGGTGCTCGAGAATGAGACGTTGGTGAGCCGGTCGAATGTGATCGCGCCATCCGGTTTCGGATACTGGATTTCTTTTACCCTGGATTTGTTCTGTAAAGTTTCATGATCGGCATGATCGTGATGTAGCGTCCAGGGCGCCTTGCCACCAAAGACCATCTGGTCGATGCCGACCATCAGCGAGCCGGTGTAGAGGCCCTTCGACATCCACGGCTTGAAGTTGCGCGCCCGGTAGAGCTCGTCGAACAGCCAGCTCTGCCGGAAGGCTTCCGGATAGGCGTCGAGCGCGTCGCCCGCGCGGCCGGCGGCCAGCGCCGCATGCGCGGCTTCGGCGGCGAGCATGCCGGACTTGATCGCGCAATGGCTGCCCTTGATGCGCGCAGCATTGAGAAATCCCGCGTCGTCGCCGATCAGGCAGCCGCCTGGAAACACCAGTTCCGGCAGCGATTGCAGGCCGCCCGCCGCGATCGCCCTTGCGCCATAGGCCACGCGCTTGCCGCCTTCCAGGCAGGCGCGGATCGCTGGATGGGACTTGTAGCGCTGGAATTCCTCGTAGGGGCTCAGGTAGGGATTTGAATAACCGAGCCCGACCACGAAGCCCACCGCGGCCTGGTGGTTTTCCAGGTGGTAGAGGAACGAACCGCCGTAGGTGTCGCTGCCGAGCGGCCAGCCCGCGGTGTGGATGACCAGGCCGGGCTGGTGCTGCTCCGGCTTGAGATCCCACAGCTCCTTCAGGCCGATGCCGTAGACCTGCGGGTCGGAGCCCTTGCGCAGGCCGAATATCTTCTCTAACTGCTGGCCGAGGTTGCCGCGGCAGCCTTCGGCGAAGAACGTGTACTTCGCGTGCAGTTCGATCCCCGGCTGGAACGCTGCGGTGTGCTCGCCCTTGCGGCTGACGCCCATGTCGCCGGTGGCGACACCCTTGACCGCGCCCTTGCCGTCGTAGAGCACCTCTGCGGCCGCAAAGCCGGGGAATATCTCCACGCCCGCCGCCTCGGCCATTGTCCCAAGCCAGCGCGCCACTTGCCCCAAGCTGATGACGTAGTTGCCGTGGTTCGTGAAGCAGGCGGGCAACAGGAAATTCGGTGTTTTAAATGATTTCTTGTCGGTTAAAAATAAAAACCTGTCCTCCGAAACCGGCACGTTCAGCGGCGCGCCTTTCTCCTTCCAGTCGGGAAAGAGCTCATTCATGGCGCGCGGGTCCATGACGGCGCCCGACAGGATGTGGGCGCCGATTTCGGAGCCTTTCTCGATCAGGCAGACCGAGATCTCCGGGGAGAGTTGCTTAAGCCGGATCGCAGCGGCCAGGCCGGCTGGGCCGCCGCCCACCACCACCACGTCGTACTGCATCGACTCGCGAGCCGTGACGGATTGGACCATGCGCGGGATTATAGAATGCGGGCCTATGGCTGAAGCACGCAGGCTCGCCCATGTCGAGCGGATCCCGATCCGCTGGGGCGACATGGACGCCATGGGCCACGTCAACAATACGGTCTATTTCCGTTACATGGAGCAGGCGCGCATCGGCTGGTTCGAAGCCCTGGTTCCGGAGGCAGAGGCTTGGCAGTCCACCGGCATCGTCATCGTCAACGCCTCCTGCAACTACAAGCGGCCCATCTCCTATCCGGGTACGGTGGACGTCCGGCTGCACGTCGGCGCGCCGGGCGGGACCAGCGTAGCCACCTTTTACGAACTGCGCGTGGACAAAGATCCGGTTCCCTATGCCGACGGCGCGGCGGTGGTGGTATTCGTGAACATGAAGACGCAGAAGCCGGCGCGCATCCCCGACGGCATCCGCGTACGGCTGCTCGAAGCAAAAAACCTGAAACTGGAGGTCCTGCCCAAATGAAAAAAGTCCATCCGAACGCGAGCGCAGCGCTGCAGGGACTCCTGCGCGACGACATGACGATCGCCGCAGGCGGTTTCGGCCTGTGCGGCATTCCCGAAAACCTGATCCAGGCGCTGGTGGAAAGCGGCGTCAAGGGACTGACCATCGTCGGCAACAACGCGGGCGTGGACGATTTCGGCATGGGCCTGCTGCTCAAGAGCCGCCAGGTGAGGAAGGTCATCGCGTCCTACGTGGGCGAGAACAAGGAATTCGAGCGTCAGGTGCTGGCGGGCGAGCTCGAACTGCAGCTGACCCCGCAGGGAACGCTCGCCGAGAAACTGCGCGCCGGCGGCGCGGGCATCCCCGGGTTCTACACGCGCACCGCGGCGGGGACGAAGCTGGCGGAAGGCAAGGAGACCAAAACCTTCGACGGCAAGGAATACGTGCTGGAGGAGGGGATCCGCGCGGACCTGTCCATCGTCAAGGCCTGGAAGGGAGACAAATCCGGCAATCTCGTTTATCGCAAGACGGCGCGCAATTTCAACCCGATGATCGCCACCTGCGGCAAGGTCACCGTCGCCGAGGTAGAGCAGCTGGTCGAGGTCGGTGAACTGGATCCGGAGCAGGTCCACACCCCGGGGGTCTATGTGAAGCGGATCCTGCAGGGCGCGCGCTACGAGAAACGCATCGAGTTCCGCACCGTAAGCGGCGCAGCGTCGAAGAAGGATTCTCCGATCCGCGAGCGCATGGCGAAGCGTGCGGCGCAGGAACTGCGCGACGGCTACTACGTCAACCTGGGCATCGGCATTCCAACCTTGGTCGCCAATTACATCCCGGCGGGCATCAACGTCACGTTGCAGTCGGAAAACGGCCTGCTCGGCATCGGCCCCTTCCCGGCGGACGACCAGGTGGATCCGGACCTCATCAACGCCGGCAAGCAGACCATCACGACCATTCCGGGCAGCAGCTTTTTTTCCAGCGCGGACTCGTTCGCGATGATCCGCGGCGGCCACGTCGACCTGTCGATCCTCGGCGGCCTGGAGGTCGCGCAGAACGGCGATCTCGCCAACTGGATGGTGCCGGGCAAGATGGTGAAAGGCCCCGGCGGCGCGATGGACCTGGTTTCGGGCGTGAAGCGCGTGATCGTGCTGATGGAGCACGCAGCCAGGGACGGCAGCTCGAAAATCCTCAAGTCCTGCACGCTGCCGATTACGGGCAAGGGCGTGGTGAGCATGATTATCACCGACCTGTGCGTGTTCGACGTGGCGGCAGGCGGCGGTGGGCTCACGCTGAAGGAGCTGCACCCCGGCGTCAGCCTGGAGGACGTGCGCGCGAAGACCGATTGCGATTACAAGGTCGCGCTCTAGGAATCGCGATTTGTTGCACGCAGCCGATTCCTGTAGACTCCGACTTTCACGCCCTGCTCGGCGTACATGACCAAGTACGTGTTCGTTACCGGTGGTGTCGTTTCCAGTCTTGGAAAGGGTATCGCCGCCGCTTCTCTGGCCGCGATCCTCGAATCGCGGGGCATCCGGGTCACCAACATCAAGCTC
>Ga0247727_10007423_pt1 | contig 20887 bp, 20 predicted proteins | sample WisWelCaveWW1625_FD_202498 | JGI IMG/M metagenome (GOLD analysis project Ga0247727, IMG submission 202498) | Biofilm microbial communities from Wishing Well Cave, Virginia, United States - WW16-25 | ecosystem: Environmental > Aquatic > Deep subsurface > Groundwater > Cave microbial mat | place... | reverse complement strand
ACGCGCCGAAGTTCACGGAATTTTTTGCCGAGCTTTATGGCAAAAAAGCAGAAACCATCCGACACCACGTTGACCGCTACAAACGCCTGCTCGACCGATATCAGCAGAACTTCGGAAAGGCTGATATTCAAATCTTCAGCACGCCCGGCCGCACCGAGATTGGCGGCAATCACACCGATCACAATCACGGCCGCGTGCTGGCCGGGGCAGTGAACTTCGACTCCATCGCGGCTGCGGCCAAAACTTCAGACAACTCGATCACAATGTACTCAGACTCATATCCCGCGCCATTCAAAGTCGATCTGAAAAACCTCGCCCTCGATCCGCAGGAAACCGGCACCACCGGGGCACTGATCCGCGGCATCGCGGCGCGTTTCAAAGAATTGAATTTGCAGATCGGCGGGTTCAATGCGTGTGTTACCAGCGACGTCGCCATCGGCTCGGGTTTGAGCTCATCCGCTTCCATCGAAGTTCTGATCGGCACAATACTAAACCACTTGTATAACAATGGCCGCATCCCACCGGAAACGCTCGCGTTGATTGGCCAATACGCCGAGAACAATTTTTTTGGCAAACCCTGCGGCCTGATGGATCAACTCACCTGCGCGGTCGGCGGCATCGTGACGATCGATTTCAAAGATCCGCAAAAGCCGGTTTTCAAAAAAGTGGCTTTCGATTTCGGCGCGCAGGATTACAGCGTGCTGGTGGTGAACACCGGCGGCAGCCACGCCGACCTGACCGACGATTATGCCGCCATTCCCAAAGAAATGAAAATGGTAGCACAAGCGCTGGGCAAAAACGTCGCTCGTGAAATCGGCATCGCAGAGTTGTTGAGTCGGGTTAGGACACTCCGTGCAAAGGTCGGAGACCGCGCCATTTTGCGGACGCTGCATTTCATCGGAGACGACGAGCGCGTGGTGGAGCAAGTGCAGGCGTTGGAAGGCGGCGACTTCGAAAAATTTCTGCGGTTGGTCAATGAATCCGGAAATTCGTCGAACAAATGGCTGCAGAACAGCTATCCTACTAAGGCGCCGGCGGAACAAGGCATCAATTTAGCGCTGGCTATTACAGAAGATTATCTCCGGAAAATCGGTCCCGCCCGGGCGGGATGTCGCGTACACGGCGGCGGTTTTGCCGGCACAATTCAAGTTTTCATGCCCAATGCGAAGTTGGGCGAATACATCAAACGCGTCCAGGGAGTTTTTGGAAAACAAGCTGTTTCTACATTGGTGATTCGGTCGCAAGGGACGATACGCCTCTCCTATTAGGTTGAAAAGGCATCGACACTGGTGTGACGCTTATAGCAAAGGACCTTGCAGCAACTCGATATTCAGAAATTGATCAAAACCCAAACTGGTGAGGTGGCTAAACTGACTCAAGACGCGCGTTCCATTCGCCTCGAAATGCGCAGCATTCACAAGCGTTTCGGCGCAACCCTGGCGCTGGCGCGCGTGGATTTTCAGTTACGCCCCGGCGAAGTACACGCCCTGGTTGGTGAAAACGGCGCCGGCAAAAGCACGCTGATGAAAATTCTGTCAGGCGCTCTTCAGCCAGACGCGGGCGAGATGTTTCTCGATCTCGAATCCTATCGCCCCAGTAGCCCTCTCGACGCCCGGCGCAGAGGTGTGGGGATGATTTATCAGGAGCTGTCGCTGGCGCCGAATTTGAGCGTTGAGGAAAATATTCTGCTTGGGATGGAGCCGGCGCGGTTCGGGTTCATTAAGTGGGGTGCGGTGCGGCAACAGGCGTTGGCGTCTCTGCATCACTTCGATCATCCGGAAATCAAACCACGCTCAAAGGTCCGTGACCTTTCTGTGGGCGCGCAGCAATTAGTTGAAATCGGCCGCGCACTGGCAGTCGGGTGCCGGGTGCTGGTTTTCGACGAACCCACCAGCAGTCTCTCCCAAAAAGATATCGGGCGATTGTTCGAAATAATTCGCGGCCTGAAACGCCAAAGTTTATCGATCGTCTACATTTCCCATTTTCTCGAGGAAGTAGCTGCGATTGCCGATCGTTTGACGATCCTGCGCGACGGCTCCGTCGTGGGAACGCGCAATGTAGGCGAAGTAACAACCGACGAAATCGTCGCGATGATGGTGGGCCGTGAAGTGACCGCGCTTTACCCGCGCTCCCGTCGCCGACGCGGCGAGGCCGTACTTGAAATCAGCCGTCTCGCGGGAGTGAAGAAACCGGATGACGCCAGTCTGACTTTGCACCGCGGCGAGGTGCTAGGAATTTGGGGACTGGTGGGCGCGGGCAGGACAGAATTTTTGCGCGCCATTTTCGGACTCGATCCGGTTCGCAAGGGGCAGGTGAAAATCGGGGCGCATATTGGCCCGGCGTCTCCGGTGAAACGCTGGATGCAGGGTGCGGGGATGCTCAGCGAGAATCGTAAAGAGGAAGGGCTGGCGCTCAATCTTTCCGTCGCCGATAACGTGACGCTAACAAAGCTCTCCGGGTTCGGGCCGCTCGGTTTTGTTTTCCAAAAAAATCAAATTGCAGCGACGAAAAAATGGATTCAAAAAATGGACATCCGCTGTCGCGACGCCAGTCAGAGAGTGGCGGACCTTTCTGGCGGGAATCAACAAAAAGTTGCATTGAGCCGGCTGTTGCAGCACGAAGTTGATATTCTGTTATTGGACGAACCGACGCGGGGCATCGACGTCGCGGCAAAGGCAAAGATCTATGAAGTGATCGACCAGCTGGTATCTGAAAAAAATGATACGCCCAAGGCAGTGTTGGTCGTGAGCAGCTATTTGCCGGAACTCTTCGGCATCTGTGATCGCATCACGGTGATGTCGCGCGGAAAACTCAGCGCAACGAAAAACATTGCCGAAGTCGATGAGCATAATTTAATGCTTGCGGCCACCGGGCAGGCGGAGCTGTAATGAAGACCCACCTAAGCAAAGACATCCCCTAAAGCCCCTTCGAGGCATTCCCGAATAGATGTAAAACTAATTGATGTCACCGCGCTTTTTCTTGGCCAACATTGCAGTTAACATTTTTGATATCGATAAAATGAAACCTGAGAATTCTAAAAACAGAAAGGGGAATTTAAGATGATGAAATAAAAAAAGCGCCATTTCTCGGCGCTTTCTGATATCTACTTCAAAAACGGTGGCCAGGCGCAGAATCGAACTGCGGACACACGGATTTTCAGTCCGTTGCTCTACCAACTGAGCTACCTGGCCGCCTAACTAACTGAAAAAGAACGTTTCAAATCTAAGAAATTAATCCAAAAAGTCAAGGAGTTTTTCCCCTTGCCAAAGAGATCGTAGTTGTTCGTTCTCAGCGTCTTAGCGTCTTTGCGGTGAAAACTTTAGGAATACTGCAAGCTAGTGAGTCGGGCTGGAAAACTCTGAAACGAAAACGCTATTTCAATCCCAGGAGGGGGAGGAGATCGATGGATTTGCAGGTAGGAACATCCTTGGCTTCGAGCGCAACACCGTGCTTCACCAGAGAACTGAAGGAGTTCAAATCCTCATCGTCGATGAAAATGAAATCGGTGACTCGGCGCTTGCCGGGTTGAAAGTGCATTCCGCCGACCACGACTCTGCCGAGAGGCACACCGAGATCAACCAGGCGAACGACGGTTTTTGGGGAGGCGACCACTATAAAAATTTTCTGAGAATCAAGTTCAGGGCTGTTCAACAATTCCACGGTTTTTTCGACGCTGCACACGGAGGTATCGTATTCAAGAGCGGCGTCTTTATACAACTGGCGCTCCCAATCGCTGCCCGCGATATCATCGTCACACAGGATCAGAAGATCGGGGAGGACAACCGGACACCATCCGGCAACAACTTGACCGTGAATCAAACGATCGTCGACACGAACCATTTCGATGGACATGAATTTATGAATTTCCGGGGAGACCAATTTGAGAAATGGCGCGCCGGCCATCTTCGAGTAAAATACTGGCTAGCTCATCAAAAGTGAACTTGTTGTGCTTGGTAACAAATGACAGAACGAGGGATAGGTTCACACCGGACAGCACCACTACTTTTGGAAAATCCCTGGCAATTCTCGCAGCCACATTCCAACAGGTGCCGCCACGCAGACAAACTAAAACGATCAACCCATCCTTCAAATCTTCCGACTCGATAAGATGGGCGATTTTCTCGTACAATTGCGGCGTGGCCAAATTATCACAATCAAGAGCGAACAGGTTTGGGGACTCGCCCACGATTTTCCGGCTGGCAGCCAACAAAGCTTGCGCCACACTGCCATGACTGAGTATTAAACATCCCACCATGCTGATTCTGAAGTCCGCTATTCGAAGTCGCGATCCAAGTAAAGACGTTTATCGCTCTCTATCGAGTTCTGCTGCTGCATCTTTTTGATGAGCCTTTCATTGAACATTTTTGCCGGATGATGGCCATAAATCTTCAAAAGCTGATTGAGAGCCACCACTTCCGCAATTACGGTGATATTTTTCCCCGGGAAAATCGGCAGTTTGATCAGTGGGATTTCCACGTCCAGAATTTTGGTGGAAGATTCGTCGAGCCCGATTCGTTCATAATCGCTTTTATCGTCCCATTCCTCAAGATGCACGGCCAGTTCCACCCGCTTCTGCACCCGAATAGAACGAATGCCAAAAACGCTGCGAACATCCACAATACCCAAACCGCGAATTTCCATGTGCTGTTGCAAAATCTCACTGGCGGTTCCGATGAGGATGCCTTCGGCTTTTCTGGAAATATTAACCACGTCGTCGGCAACCAGACGATGGCCGCGCTCCACCAAATCGAGGGCAATCTCACTTTTGCCGATGCCGCTGCGGCCAGTAAACAATAACCCGATGCCATACACATCCACCAATGAGCCATGAACGGTTACGGTTGGCGCGAATTTGTCATCCATATAATCGCTCAACAGGTGCATCAACCGAGTGGTCTTAAAAGATGTGCGAAGAATACTGATTCGGCGGGCGTCTGCGCCGCTTAACAGCTCGGGCGGCGGCTCATTGTTTTCTGTAATGATGATGCAGGGCAGCTCAAAAGACAACAGCGTTTCGATGGCGCGCCTTTTCTCTGGCTCTGAGAGAGTATTCAGATAGCCGTGCTCGCTGTTCCCCATGATCTGCACGCGATTATATGTAAAAACTTGAACAAACCCGGAGAGCGCGAGGCCTGGTCGGTGCAAATCGGGCTCATTGATCAAACGTTGGAATCCCGCATCGCTGTTCAACAACTCCAGCCGCAGCTTGTTCTTGAGCTCGTTGAACAGCTTTTGAACGGTCAACTGATCCATGTGATCTCGTATCGTTTATTCTTTCTCCGCCGCCATGGCTAAGATTTCGGCGGGTTTGGCATTGGTATGATCTTTAAGCTTCTCTTTATATTTTTTGACCTGGCGTTCGAGCTTTTCCACGGCCTCGTCTATGCTCTTGAAAATGTCTTGCGATTTCTCGATGGCTACCAATCTTTGTCCATAAACCTTTATGGCGATTTCGGCAATCTGATTCAACTTCTCGTAATCGAGTATTATTTCACATTCAATGATACCATCATAGTAACGTTTGAGACGATTCACCTTTTTCTCGCAATAGTCCTTCAATCTATTTGTTGCTTTAAAATGCCGGGCGGTGAATTTAATTTGCATGGGATCCTCCTTTTTAGTTATTAGCATGTGCGTCTGTTCAACAAGTTACTTCTTGGCGCGAGGATGAGCCTGCATATAAATGGCCTTTAATTTTCCCGGAGTCAAATGGGTGTAAACCTGCGTCGTTGACAAACTGGCGTGGCCGAGCATTTCCTTTACAGAGAGCAGGTCTGCACCCGCATCCAAAAGATGCGTTGCAAAAGAGTGGCGCAGCATGTGCGGGTGAGCTTTCTTTTGCTCGGAAACGGGGAGTAAAATATGTTTTATTCTGCTCTGCACAAAATGCGGCGAAACCCGCTTTCCTTTTTTGTCGACAAACAGCGCTTCACTGGAAAACCCCAGCGCGGAGAGGTGTTGTTGACGCGCTTTCAAAAACCCTCGCAACACCTTCGCCAGATTTTTGCCCAGTGGCACTAACCGCTGGCGAGATCCTTTACCGGTCACTTTGATGACTTCGTTAACAAAATCGATGTCCTGCAAATTGACGCCGACTAATTCCCGCAGGCGAACGCCGGTCGCATAAAAGAACTCGAGCATAGCACAATCCGTCTGACCCGCAAACGAATCACGGTCCGTCCCCTGAATGCCTTTGACAATGGTTTCATAATTAAAAAATGATGGCAGCCTTTTTTCTTTCTTTAAGAAAAAGAGCGGCTGCGCCGGATTGGTATCGAGTATTTCTTGCGCACACAGATATTTGAAGAACGTTCGCAGGCACGCCAATTTACGATTAACGGAGGCTGCCTTCAAACCGCCTTTGGACAGGATGGCAAGAAATGCACGAACAGAGTTTTTAGAAACTTCCTGGTAGGTTTCGTCAACGAGGAATAGCGCAAATTGCCGCAAGTCCGTCCCATACGAATCACGCGTGAATTGGGAGGCGTTTTTCTCGTTGCGTAGATGCTGCAGAAATTCATCGATATAGTGATGAAGCTCATCCACTCTAAGCGACTTCACGGTAGGTTTCCTTGTCTTCTTCCTTGGTCTCGGTTTTGCACGCCGGGCAGAATAGGAACTCCCCCTTAGCTTGGGTATAACGCATCTCCAGATATGGATTCTGACAATTCTTGCACTGAACACTGACCGGCCGGTTCCAGGTGGCGAATTTGCAATTTGGATAATTGCTGCAACCGTAGAAGGTCTTGCCGCGTCGCGAGCGCTTTTCGACGATCACCCCGCCGTCTTCCGGACACGCAACGCCAATGGAATACGGCTGCGTATTCTTACAATCCGGATAACCCGAACAAGCGAGGAACCTGCCGAAACGGCCGAATTTGACGATCATCTTTCGTCCGCATCGCTGACAAACCTGATCGACTTCTTCCGGCTCTTCCAGCGGTTTGGTGTATTTGCAATCCGGGTAACCGGTGCAGGCAATGAATTTGCCGTTGCGGCCCCAGCGAATGATCAGATCGCGGCCGCACTGTGGGCATTTTTCTTTGGTATCTTCCTGCAGCGAATCCTTGATTTCAGCTTTCTTCAGGTGAGCATCGTCCAGGGCTTTCTTAAACGAAGAGTAAAATTCTTGCGCCACCTGCAAAAATTCCTTCTCGCCGGTTTCGATCTCGTCGAGATTTTCCTCCATCGCCGCGGTGAATTTGACGTTGAACAATTCCGGAAAGTTTTGAATCAAAATGCGGTTGACAGTTCGGCCTAATTCAGTCGGCGTCAGCTGCCGCTGATTTTTTTCAACGTATTTGCGCGCCAAAATAGTGGTGATGATCAGGGCATAGGTGCTAGGACGGCCAATGCCAAGCGCATCGAGTTCTTTGATGAGACTGCTTTCAGTATAGCGTGACGGCGGCTTGGTGAAATGCTGCTTGGGCAACAACTTCAGCAGCTGCAGAATATCGCCTGCTGAAATCTCCTTGGGGACGCGCATGTTGTCATCCGTGTCCTCGCTTTCTTCTTTATAATCCTCGTACGCTTGCAGGAAACCACGGAAGAGAATGATGCTGCCGGTGGTTCGAAAGAGGTACGTGTCTCCGGCAGCGATATCGATAGTGGTTTGCTCGAGCTGGGCAGCTTCCATCTGGGAAGCGAGGAATCGATTCCAGATCAGCTCATACAACTTAAACTGCTCCGAAGTCAAAAACTTTTTTATTTTCTTCGGTTCGCGCTGCATGAAGGTTGGACGGATAGCCTCGTGGGCGTCCTGTGCGCCGGCTTTGACTTTGAAAATGCGCGCCGAAGCTGGCAAATACTCTTTGCCGTAGTTGACCATTATATATTCCCGCACCGCTTGCAGAGCTTCACTTGCAATGCGGGTCGAGTCTGTTCTCATATAGGTGATCAAACCGACGCTGCCCTCCGGGCCAAGCTCGATGCCTTCGTAGAGCTGCTGCGCGATCATCATTATCTTTCTGGAGGTGTAACCCAGTTGACTGGCCGCCGCCTGCTGCATGGTGCTGGTGGTAAATGGCGGCGCGGGATTACGGCTAACGTTCTTCTTTTTAATATCGACTACTTTGTAGCTCTGAAGTTTCAAATCCTCAACTATTTCTTTCGCCCTATTTTCGTCGGGCAGCTCAGGAGTCTTGTTTTGAATTTTGATCAACTTTGAGAAAAACGGCTCGGTGCGCTCACCCTTCAGCTCTGCGGTGATGCTCCAGTACTCGACCGCAACAAATTTCTCAATTTCATCTTCGCATTCACAAATCAGCCTCAAAGCTACCGATTGCACACGGCCGGCACTGAGCCCCTTATAAACTGTGCTCCACAGGATAGGACTCACCTGGTACCCTACCAAACGATCGACCACCCGTCTGGCTTTCTGCGCCGACACCTTCTTTTCGTCGATTTGAGTGGGATGATCCAGCGCCGCCTTTACGGCCTTCTCCGTGATTTCGTTGAAGAGAACGCGGTGAATGCGATCGTTGTTGGATTTGATCTCCTCCGCAAGATGATAAGCGATGGCCTCGCCCTCGCGATCGGGGTCAGTGGCAATGTACACCCGATCAGCGTTTTGCGCCGACTTGCGGAGCTGGTTCAAAACTTTGCCCTTGCCGCGGATGGTGATGTACTCTGGCTCGAAGCTGTCGTCTATATCCACACCTAAACGCTGCTTGGGCAGATCTTTAACGTGTCCGATGGAGGAAAGGACTTCATAGCCCTTACCCAAAAATTTTCCAATCGTTTTGGTCTTGGTGTTCGACTCAACGATTACAATCGATTTGCTCATAACGCCTGTTGTTAAACGAAAAGTTTAAAAAGTTGATTTATTGGATGACAGGTTGGGTATCAAACATAAGATAAGCGCCGCTGCCGTAACCGTCCGGGTTGAATAACATAGAGGCCACGATGTTTTTTATATCGGAAACAAGGACTTTAGAAGTGCCAAGCATCAAAGCCCTTTCCAGAACAAACTCGACATCCATCTCGTTGATCAGATCGAGTTCTCGCAACTGGATGATATAGCCATAGGCTTCGGGGTCAATCACCGATTGTTCGATTTCATGCAAAATGCGAAACGAATTTTTTAACGACGGTCCCTGGTTCTGAACGATCTCTTCGGTGTCGTTTTTCAAACGGCTGAGCAACCAGGAAAACGCCGAGCTGATCTCGGTTTCAGTGTAACCTTTTTTTAGTAAGTCCTTCGAAAGCAGTTCGAGTTTGGCGGGACGCGCATCGCTGCTTCGAATCTCGCTCAGAATCAATACCAATATGTCAATGATGCGATCATTCATAAACGTCTCCTATATGAAATCCCCCTCATAACATATCCTCGGTTTTTCTTCATCCTTGAGGCTAATGTAAAAATTTATCAAGTAAATGCAAGTAATATTATAGAATTTTAAAGCAATTTAAACAGCGCCATGACATTTTTTATACTTTTTTCCGCTGCCGCAGGGACACGGATCGTTGCGCCCGACTTTCGGCCCAACCACCACTGGCTGCTTTTTCACATGCGGCCGCGACGATGACTGTTCCATCGTCTCCGATGGCGGCGCTCCGGCGAATCCCATACCCATCGCGGAATCATGGATAGTGGTCATCTGCTGCGGCGCTCGTCGGCGCATCATCATCGGCTCCGGCTGAACCTGCGCTTTGAAAATCAATTCCACGACTTGTTCGCCGATCATGTCCAACATCTCGGTGAACATTCTAAATCCCTCGGACTTGTATTCCAGCAGCGGGTTCTTCTGGCCGTACGCTCGCAGTCCGATTCCTTCTTTCATCTGATCCATCTCATAAAGATGTTCCCGCCAGCGTTCATCGATGACTCGCAGCATCGCCAACCGTTCGATCTGCCGCATCACTTTTTCGCCAAGAGCCTTTTCCTTGTGGCGGTACTGTTCTTTGGCAGCGGTGTAAACGCGTTCGAATAGCTCCGACTGGCTTATCCCTATCTTTTCATCGTCACGTATTGGCAATTCTAAAAGCAACGTGCGGCGCAGATCGGTTTGCAGGCTCGCCCACTCCCATTCTTCCGAGTAGCTCTCTTCGTTGGTGTATTGGCCGATTTTTTTATCAATGTAATCGCCCATCATGTCAATGATTTCTTCTCGCAGATTTTCACCTTTGAGAGCGTTGGAACGGCGGGAGTAAATCACCTCGCGCTGTTGATTCATGACGTCGTCGTATTCCAGCAAATGTTTGCGGATGTCGAAGTTGTGAGCTTCGACGCGCTTCTGCGCCCGCTCGATAGATTTGGTCACCATGCCGTGCTCAATGACCTCGCCCTCCTCAACGCCGAGTCGATCCATAATTCCGGCGATACGATCGGACTGGAAGAGCCGCATCAAATCATCTTCCAATGAAAGATAAAATCGCGACGAACCGGGGTCGCCCTGGCGACCGCTGCGGCCGCGCAATTGCCGATCGATGCGCCGCGACTCATGGCGCTCCGTGCCGACGATGTGCAACCCGCAAGGCACGTGCTCGCGGCAATTGAATTCGTTGAGGAATGGGCAAATCTCTTCATCCGTGCGAGGCTCTACCAGCGCGCAATTGACATGCTTTACGACTCCGGAACCTAACTTGATATCCGTGCCGCGGCCCGCCATGTTGGTGGCAATGGTAACTGCGCCGGGTTCGCCGGCATGGGTAACAATTTCTGCTTCTCTTTGATGCTGCTTAGCGTTGAGCACCGAGTGGCGAACGCCGCGCCGCTTCAACATGCGGCTGAGCGTCTCTGAAACTTCCACTGAAATGGTGCCCACCAAAACCGGCCGCCGCTTCTCGTGCATTTCAACGATTTCGTTGATCACGGCGTTGAATTTCTCGCGCTTGGTGCGATAAATTTGATCGTTGTAATCCATCCGGCGAACCGGCTCATTGGTCGGGATCACAACCACATCGAGCTTGTAAATCTGCCAGAATTCCGGAGCTTCGGTTTCGGCGGTGCCGGTCATGCCGGCGAGCTTTTTGTAAAGTCGAAAATAGTTTTGCAGAGTAATGGTGGCGAGGGTCTGCGTTTCCCGCTCGATTTTAACGCCTTCTTTCGCTTCGAGTGCCTGGTGCAGGCCATCACTGTAACGGCGTCCGGGCATGAGCCGCCCGGTGAACTCATCAACGATTAGAACTTTGCCGTCACTGACCACGTACTCCACGTCTTTCTCGAACAGGGAATACGCCCGCAGCAATTGCGATATGTTGTGAAGCCGTTCGCTTTTTTCGTGATACTCGGTTTGCAGTATCGCTTTGCGATCCAGTTTTTCCTGCGCCGACAAATTCTCGTCCGTTTCTATTTCATGCATACTCTCGGAAAGATCGGGAAGCACGAACATATCATGATCGTTTGGCGAAAGGGCATCGCGACCTATTTCGGACAAATCAATAGTATGAGCCTTTTCATCAATTGCGTAATACAGCACGTCATCGATGTCATGCATTTTTTGATCGCGCAGGTAATCGTTTTCCACCCGGCGGATGAGCTTCTTCACCCCGATTTCCTGCAGGAGTTTCATGAGTTTTTTGTTTTTGGGTGCGCCTCGCGAGGCCTGTAAAAACTTGATGCCGGCTTCGTATTCCTTTCCCTCCTGAAAAAACTTTTCAGCTTCGGCGAGAATGCCGTTAACCAGGTTGGTTTGTTTCCTCACCAACTGGTCCACCCGCGGCTTCATCTCGTCGTATTTGTGAGTGGAATGATCGACGGGACCGGAGATAATCAACGGGGTGCGCGCCTCATCGACCAGCACGGAATCCACTTCGTCAACTATGGCATAGTGGTGGCCGCGCTGCACTTGGTCTTCAAAACGATTTGCCATGTTGTCGCGCAGATAGTCGAAGCCGAATTCGTTGTTGGTGCCGTACGTGATGTCCGCGCTGTAGGCCTGTTTGCGCTGTTCGGAATTCATATCGTTTTGGATGTAGGCGACCGTCAGGCCGAGAAACTTGAAAATCTCGCCCATCCATTCGCAGTCGCGGCGAGCGAGGTAATCGTTGACCGTGACTAAGTGCACACCTTTGCCGGTGAGTGCGTTCAGATAGAGCGGCATCGTCGCGACCAGAGTTTTGCCTTCGCCAGTTGCCATCTCCGCGATCTTGCCTGCGTGCAGCACAATCCCGCCGACCAACTGAACGTCGTATGGCACCATGTCCCACTGAATCTCCAGATCGCACACTTTCCATTTGCGGCCGACCAATCGTTTGCAGGTTTGTTTGACAACCGCAAAAACTTCCGGTAAAATTTCGTTCAACACCTGTTGAATGGTTTCGTGCTCTTCTTTTTCGAGCATTTTAATTGCCTGACGCAAACTGTCAGCGTCGCTCGGCTCGCTGTCAGCGCTCTCGCCTTCACCGTTCTGGTTTTCATCTTGCTTGCCGTCAAAACCATTGTCAGACGACGCATCAGAATAAAGTTGTTGCCTGAGTCGCTGCAATTCTTTACGAACCTCGGTCAAGGCTTCGTTGATGAGAGTTTTAAACTCTTGCGTTTTGAGCCGCAGTTCATCGTCCGATAGACGATCGAATTGCTCATAATGAGCATTAATCTGGTCAACGATCGGCGTGATGCGTTTGATATCCCGATCATGTTTACTGCCAAAGATTTTTGTAATGATATTTGCCATAAGTTTTTTCTGAACCCGCTCCTTCTTTAGCGAATCTACATCAAATTAAGCCCCTGCCCTTCTTCTTCAACAAACTTGCTTTTTTGACATCCTGCAGCACGCCGTCCAAAATTCCATTGATGAATTGGCCGCTGTTTTCGGTGCTGTATTTTTTGGCGATTTCGATGGCCTCGTCGATGGAGACTTTTGGGGGGATGTCCTCAAAGTGCAGGAACTCGCAGATTGCAAGCCGCATGATGAGCCGGTCGATGATGGCTATTCGTTCAAAATCCCAATTTCTCGTTCTCGCGACGACATAATCATCTAACTTTTTTTTATCGCGAGCTGCCTTAACAAATAAAAACCCGGCGAACTCCCTAACCTTTTCATCTTCCTGGCTCGAGTCAATCATGTCTGCAACGATATCGTCGATGGGATTGCCCGACAACTCATGCGCGTATAATGCTCGCAAGGCCAATTCCCGGGCAATTCTTCTGCTCATTTATTTTTTGCGTCTCTTTTTTACGCTCAACAAAAACTTCAAATCCTCTAAATCGCGAGGCCGCTTTACGCTCTCTTTATTGCGAATTAACTGGTCTAATCCAAGATAATAAACTTCATAAGTCTCATCGTCAAACCGGAACTCAACTACTTCTTTCTCCAGCCAAGCCTCCTCAAAAACGACTTGATTAATTTCATTGATTAAATCAATACGATTCGGAGGACGGCCAAATTGGAAGATGGCGCCCTTTTCCAAAAGCTCCTGAGACTTCTGGATGCCGGGAATAACTCCATCCCAGAATTCATTTAATGCGCTATATAATTTTGCAACATTCTTTTCGTTACGTTCATAGTAAAAATCTATATCTCCAGTCAGACGCGTGTGCCCGTAGTAGATCACGGCTTCGCCGCCAACAATCAAGTATTCAACTTCATGTATTGATAAGAGTCGAATGAATTCCTGAATATCGGGGGAAAAATAGCCCGCGCTTATTCGCTGCGGTGCCATTGCCGCACATCCTTTGTGGCTTCTCCATAAACCCTGATTTTCAATTTACGGGCAGACTCCATTCTTTCCTGTGGAGTCATCGCTACCTGCTGCACAATATCCCATTCCTCCGCCTTTTCAAAACTCTCAGCTTTATTAAAGATTCTCTCCATAGCTCAATGGACACTCCGATCAATTAAATAAAAGTCAACCAACCGTGTTTGTCCTCAACCTCACCGGCAAGTATTCCGAAGAAGCGCTTTTGGATTTTTTCGGTGATGGGACCCCGGCGTCCGGCGCCAACAGGAATCCGATCGATTGACTTGATCGGACTCACCTCCGCGGCGCTGCCAGTGAAGAACACTTCATCTGCGATGTATAGGTACTCGCGCGGGATGGACATCTCTTCAACTGTGTAACCCAAATCTTTCGCCAATTTCATAACGCTGTCGCGAGTGATGCCGTGCAAAATGGAGGATGAAATCGACGGGGTGAAAATCCGGCCGTCGCGCACCACAAAAATATTTTCGCCGCTGCCTTCGCTGACGTAGCCGTTGGCGTCCAAAGCGATGCCCTCTACGTAGCCATCCGCTTTGGCCTCGAGCTTGATGAGCTGAGAATTCATGTAATTCGCGCCACTTTTTGAAAGTGATGGAAACGTGTTGGGCCGCATGCGCGTCCACGAAGAAACGCGCACGTCCACTCCCACATTAATGGCCTCGTCGCCTAAATACTTACCCCAGTTCACCGCAGCCACCGCCACTTCGATGGGCGTATCTTTGGGATCGACACCGAGACTGCCATAGCCGCGGAATACCACCGGGCGAAGATAGGCTTCCTCCAAGTTATTAGCTTTGACAACATCGACGCACGCCTTCTCGATAACTTCCTTCGAATAGGGAATATTGATACGATAGATTTTTGCAGAGTCAAACAAACGTCGAATATGATCCTGCAAACGAAAAATTGCCGGACCCTTTTTGGTTTTATAACAGCGGAACCCCTCGAACACTGCTGAACCATAATGAATTACGTGGCTCATCACATGAATCTTAGCATCGTGCCAATTCACCATCTCGCCTTTAAACCAGATTTTGCCTTTTTCAAAAAATTCAGCCATGATGCAATCCTCCGGCTAGAGTGAATAATTACGTGTCCAAAAAACTATCATCAATACGTTCTCTCTAAAAGTCCCCGTGCAATCACGAGTCGTTGTATCTCCGAAGTTCCTTCATATATTTCGGTAATTTTGGAATCGCGCATAAAGCGCTCGACCGGATAATCTTTTAAGTACCCGTAGCCCCCATAAATTTGCACAGCTTGAGTACTGGCATAAACGGCGGTTTCGGATGCATAGAGTTTGGCCATAGCCGCTTCGCTGGAAAAATTCTGTATCTGATCTCTTTTCCACGCCGCCTGGTAAGTGAGCAGGCGCGCGGCCGTGATGCGGGTTTCCATATCGGCTAACATAAACTGAATCGCCTGAAATTGGCCGATCGCTTTTCCGAATTGCACGCGCTCTTTGGAATACTTGATTGCTGCTTCGAGAGAAGCTTGCGCGATCCCCAACGCCTGTGCTGCGATCCCGATGCGACCGCCGTCCAATGTTTTCATCGCGATTTTAAAACCTTCACCCTCTTTGCCCAACAAATTCTCTTTGGGAACCTTGCAATCTTCCATTATAACCGAAACCGTGTCCGAGCTGCGGATGCCTAATTTTTTCTCTTTCTTGCCAACTGAAAATCCAGGAAATTTTTTCTCGACGACAAACGCGCTGATGCCTTTGTGTCCAAGCGACGGATTTGTCATCGCAGTCATGATATAATAGTCGGCATACTTGCCGTTGGTGATCCAGTTCTTCGTGCCGTTCAAAATATAATGTTCGCCTTGAAGCGTAGCCGTGGTTTTCATTGCGGAAGCATCGGAGCCAGAGCTGGGTTCCGAAAGACAGAACGCGCCCAACTTCTCGCCTTTTGCCAACGGCACAAGATATTTCTGTTTCTGTTCTTCTGTGCCGTACGCCTCGACGCCATAACACACCAGCGAGTTGTTGACCGAGCACACAACGCCCACCGACGCGTCCACTTTGGAAAGCTCCTCGATAACGATGACGTAGCTGATAGTGTCCATGCCGCCGCCGCCATATTTTGGATCCACCATCATGCCCATAAAACCCAACTCGGCCATTTTTTTAACATGGTGTTCCGGAAATTGTTCCAGGCGGTCGCGTTCCGCCGCGTCTTTGGCAACTTCACCCTGGGCAAATTTTTGGGCCGTTTCTCGAACCAGTTTGTGTTCTTCTGTAAAAGTAAAATCCATGCGCTGCCTCGTTCTGGTTTCAATCTTAAATAAATAACCCTACTTTTGCAAGCAAAATATCATGTATAGTCGTAGAAGCCATGGCCACTCTTGCGACCCAATCGTCCTGCGGCAACCATTTTGCGCAGCAGAGGACACGGACGATATTTGTCATCGCCTAAGTTTTTGTGCAGCACCTCCATAATGTGCAAGCACACATCCAGTCCGATGAAATCCGCAAGCGCCAGCGGCCCCATTGGATGCGCCATGCCCAATTTCATCACGGTGTCGATGGCCTCTTTGCCGGCCACGCCCTCCATCAGGCAATAAATCGCTTCGTTAATCATTGGCATCAACACACGATTGGAAACGAAGCCGGGGTAGTCGTTCACTGCGACCGGCGTCTTGCCTAATTTCTTGCTCAACGCCATGATCGTATCAAACGTTTCATTTGATGTTGCCAGCCCGCGGATGACTTCCACCAATGTCATCACTGGCACCGGATTGAAAAAATGCATGCCGACGACTTTATCCGGACGCTTGGTCGCTGCTGCGATCTCGGTGATGGAAATGGAAGAGGTGTTCGACGCCAGAATGGTGGGTTCGGGACAAATCTGATCCAACTTAGCGAAAAGCTCGTTCTTTAACTCCGCGTCTTCGCTGGCGGCTTCGATGACGATTTGTGAATCGCCTGCCGCAGTCAAATCAAGTCCGGGCTGAATCCGCTGTAAAGTCGTGTCGGCGTCGCCTTGTGAAAGTTTATTCTTCGCAACCTGCCGTTCCAAATTTTTCTGAATGGTTGCCATTCCGCGATCTAAAAATTCCTGTTTGATATCAACCAGATTGACATCAAATCCCGCAAGCGCAAACACATGGGCGATGCCGTTGCCCATCGTGCCGGCGCCGACGACGCTAACGGTTTGATTTTTAATAATTGTTTTCTGCATGACGTTATACGTTTGCCCAATTCTCTATTTTCAAATCAGGAACTCTTGAAAATTCTTCGACATTGTTTGTGGCTAAAATCACATCCTGACTTATTGCATGTGCGGCAATTAGCATATCCATCGCACCTATTATCATACCCTTCTCTTCAAGGTATGCACGAACTCTTCCGTAATGTTGGGCAGCTCTTTCAGTAAATTCCAAAATCTCCAAAGGCAGCAAAAATTTGTTTAAGGCAGCTCGATTTTTCTCACGGTGCTTACTTTTGTAAATCCCAAATTCCAATTCTGCAACCGTGACTGTCGAAACTCCCACATCAGATACATCAAAAGACTTAAACCTCTCGAGAACGTGAATTGGTTTTTGTTTGATGATGTAGATGCAAATATTTGTGTCTAATAAATACTTCACTCGAATACAATGTCCCTCTTATCGATTTTGGTTTGTTCTCGTCTTTCCATGAAATCATCGGAAAACTCATCCAAACTTTCTAATAGAGTTTGCCATGGATTATCTTTGGGAATAAGGATTAGAGCGTCCCCTATTACTTTGATAAAAACTTCCTTTGAGTTAATTGAAACGCCTTTTGGCAACTGTACAGTTTGACGCCCCCCCCTATTGAGGATTTTTGCAGTTTTTGAATTTGCACTCATTGCTCCTCCAAGAATTACTGACTCTATTTACCTTTCCACAATCACCGCCGAGACACAGCATCTCCAGCGGATAGTTATTCTTCGCCACCTGACGTTCCAATTTTTTTTGATCGTCGCCAGGCCGCGATCTAAGAATTCCTGTTTGATATCGATCAAATTGACATCAAACCCGGAAAGCGCAAACACATGGGCGATGCCGCGCCCATGGTACCCGGCCGACGACGTTGATGGTTTGTATGGTCAGACTGCTACCTCAACTTTTCTTCAATTATCAAGCTCAATAAACCTCATCATGAGTTCCAATTGATTCCAATAAAATAGCTTCAGACTTTTTGTGCTTAACAAATTTGAAAATAATCCGCAAATCATATCCCGCGCTGCCCAGGAATCTTTAAATTTGCCTTTAAGCTTATGGGTTTTCAGCTTTGAATCAAACGCGTCTTCTTCGAGTCTCACTAATGCATCTTCGATATCAGGCGCGATCCGAGGATCTTTTTTGATGACTCGTTTGGCAGATCTTACGAAAGGACTTGAACGTAATAAGATTCTTCTCACGATAGAAGTTCTTTCATAATCTCTGCAGGGCTAACGGGCTTACATTTATTGTCTTCGAATTCTTTTTGGGCCCTTTTTATATCTTTCAGAAGTTCGGCACGTCTTCTATCGACTATTCTTCTCTGTAAAATGGATATCAGAGTTTCTTGCTCATCCATTGAAAGATCATCAACCGCCTCTAACAAATCTGAAAACATTGTCTTGTTGTTCATTTATCTCTCCACAATCAACGCCGAAGCCTCGCCGCCGCCGATGCACAACGTGGCCAGCCCGCGCTTTTTGTTGTAGCGTTTCATAGCGTACAGCAGCGTCGTCAACACCCGCGCGCCGCTGGCACCAATGGGATGACCCAGCGCCACTGCGCCGCCGTGCACGTTCATTTTGTTTGAATCGATTCCCATCTCCTTGCTCACCGCGAGATTCACTACCGCGAACGCTTCGTTGATTTCCAACAAATCGATGTCATCCAATTTGAGATGAGCTTTGTCGAGTATCCGGCGGATGGCATCGGCCGGCGCCATGGTGAACCACTCGGGTGCACGCGCCGCCGAAGCCTGAGCGACGATCGTGCCCAGCGGCTCAATGCCCATTTTTTTTGCGCGCTCTTTCGACATCACCGCACACGCGGCCGCGCCGTCATTGATCTTCGACGCATTGGCCGCGGTGACGGTGCCGTCTTTTTGGAACACCGGTTTCAACGTCACCATTTTTTCGAAGTTGGCTTTCTTCGGTTCCTCATCTTCGCTGACGATCAACGAGTCGTCCTTCTTTTGTACAATGACAACGGGCACAATCTCTTCATTAAAGTAGCCGTTTTTCTGCGCTTCGATGGCGCGTTTGTAAGATAGAATTGCAAACTCATCCTGTGCTTCGCGCGGCACGTTGCATTCTTTGGCGCACAACTCCGCGGCCATGCCCATGTGAAAATTGTTGTACACGTCCCACAAGCCGTCTTTGATCATACTATCGATCAACTCGCCATTTCCGAGACGATAGCCGTTACGGGCTTTGTCCAACAAGTACGGCGCGTTGGACATGCTCTCCATTCCGCCGGCGACGACAATCTCCGCGTCGCCGACCATGATGGCCTGCGCCGCTAACATCACCGCTTTCAGTCCGGAGCCGCACACTTTGTTGATGGTCATGCATGGCACCGAATTGGGAATGCCGGCGCCGAGGGCCGCTTGCCGCGCCGGTGCTTGTCCTACGCCGGCGGTGAGCACTTCACCCATAATCACTTCGCTGACGTCTTTTCCGGTTAAACCCGAGCGTTGCAACGCCTCTCTGATGGCGATGCTGCCGAGCTGCGGCGCCGTGAATGAGCTCAACGCGCCATTGAACGCGCCAATCGGTGTTCGACACGCGCTGGCGATGACGACTTCAGTAAACTTTTCCATTGGACTTCTCCTCTCGTTTAATTTAGTCCAATTAGCGGCTCACAAGGAATTGAACTACACTTCAACTTTATCGATTTTAAGTTGCCCATCGGCCTCTCTTAAAAAACCGGCAGCCACACTAGGCGCGTGCTCAAAAATCAGCAGCCAGTTTTCGCGAAGAGCTTGCTTCAAAACTCTCTCCTTCACTTCCATTGTGGTTTTGGGATACAAATCATACCCCATCACATACGATGTTTTCAAATGGGAGTCGGTCGGAACGAGATCCGCCAAAAAGCAAGCGGTGCGATCACCTGATTGAACTTTCACGATTTGATGATCTCGCGTGTGCCCGCCGGTCACCTGCGTTGAAATACCGGGTACGATTTCGCAGTCACTGAAAATAATCTCCAACTGCCCACTGGCCGTCAGTGGTTCCCAGTTCTGTGGAAAGTAGCTGCCTTTGCTGCGCGGATCGGGATTCTTCGTGTACTCCAATTCGCCTTGCTGCACAAAATAGGTGGCGTTGGGAAAAGTTGGACGAATCTGCCCATTCGCATCTTTCCAACAATTGCCGCCGGCGTGATCGAAATGGAGATGCGTCAGAATAACTTTGGTGATGTCTTCCGATTTGATTCCTAAACTGGAAAGTCCTTTCAAAAGGGTTGCTGGCTTTTCGATGCCAAACATGCTGGCGAATTTTTCTGTATAAATCGTACCGATGCCGGTATCAATGAGAATATTTTCGTCAGCGGTTTTAATCAGCAGCGAATTCAACCCCAGCCGGATGCGATTGGATGCGTCCGGTGGATTGAGCTTCTCCCACAACACTTTCGGCACCACGCCAAACATCGCGCCGCCATCGAGGTGAAAGACGCCGTCGCTAATTACGAACAAATCGAAGTCACCGAATTTCATTGACTCATCCACGTTTACTAAACCTCGAAGATTTAGTAAACGTCAGCTAAAATTCTTTCAACAATTCCCTCGAGATCACCATTCTCAGAATTTCCGATGTGCCTTCACCGATCACAGTGAGCTTGGCATCGCGCCAATAGCGCTCGACCGGATAATCTTTGCAGAAGCCGTAACCGCCAAAAATCTGAATGGCGTTTTTGGTGGCGCGCATGGCCATTTCCGAGGCAAACAGTTTGGCCATCGCCGCCTGTTTGGTGTAGGGCTTTTTATGATCACGCAACAACGCAACTTCATGTACCATTAAACGTGCGGCGTAAATCTCGGTTGCCATGTCCGACAGCATTCCGCGGATGGACTGAAACTCGCCAATCGGCTGCCCAAAGGCGATCCGCTCTTTTGAATACGCGGCGGCTTTTTCCATCGCCGCCTGCGCCAGTCCGACTGCCATCGCGCCAATGCCAATACGGCCGCCATCGAGAGTAATCAACGCCTGTTTGAAACCCTCGTTTTCCTTTCCCAGCAAATTCTCTTTTGGCACGCGACAATTGTCGATAGAGATCA
>Ga0247727_10007422_pt1 | contig 20889 bp, 26 predicted proteins | sample WisWelCaveWW1625_FD_202498 | JGI IMG/M metagenome (GOLD analysis project Ga0247727, IMG submission 202498) | Biofilm microbial communities from Wishing Well Cave, Virginia, United States - WW16-25 | ecosystem: Environmental > Aquatic > Deep subsurface > Groundwater > Cave microbial mat | place... | reverse complement strand
CTGGCAAAGCAGGCGGGGCTTCCACCTGAAATGCGGGCTAAATTCGGCAGCGACAGGGCTCCAGAAGAGATCGTTGGAGAAAGCAAGAACATCGAAGCCAAGTTCATGTCGATCTTTAATGCTTATCCCGAAATCATGGCCAAGGTCCCGAAGCGTGATCCAGCCGAAGAAAAGAGAATTTTGGAGGGCTTTAATGAGATCCAGCCGCCTACTGAGCCACTTAAGCAGGAGACTTTAGGACAATTAGCTGGCCCTGCTGTGCCAGGAGTTGAGACTGTCGCAATTGGTTTGAAGGCCGGGATCGGAACTGGTTTAGAGGGCTCAGGTGAAATCAGGCCGGAGGAAGCTATTCGCCTGGTTGGGCTTATTTCAGCCGCCACTGGAGTTGGTGTACACCAAATAACATCTGCTGGCTCGGCTTATCTCGGAGACCAGGAAGGATCTCTCACGGTAGATGTTACTGGTGATGAGAACCAAATAAGGGATTTCGAGGACATGATTGGCTATGCCCTGAAACAAACTGAGGTTATCTCGTCGAGACCCCTTGACAAAGGTGTGACGCGGGGTTATACTCTTATCGAGGAATCAGGCGGTGTTTTCGGAGGGCAGGAATCAGCGGAGCGTTTTGTTGCCAGAGTCAGGGAAATCCTGAAGCAGGAACAGGCTCAGGTAGAAGGCACCGCTGCAACACCTTGGGAGATAACGAATGGTTATCAGATGCTCATGCTGGACGGCAAGCCGTCCCTTCGGTTTCTTCATGGAACATTTAACGAGGCGAAAGGAGCAGTAGATTGGACAGGAGACTGGAATGAAAAAGAAAAAGCAGCTTTCCAAAGAGCCGCAAGCCAAGCAGCCGACGAACTCGGTGTTGGACAGCGAATCTATTTTGACTCCTTCTCAGTCATCTCAGAGTCCAACGCTTGGACAGAACAGCCAAGCGGTGAAAACTACAGGAACTCTCTCCTATCACGAAAACGAACTGAGCTCGCGCAAAGACTTGAAACAGACAATGAGCTTCGGCTACTTCCGAACGCCTTCTGGTCGCCCCCCAGGCCACTAGGACAGGCGGCAGCGCAACCTCCGGGTCCACCTGGGCCTAACGTACTCTTCCAGGCGAAAACACCTGGCGATGGCGGCAAAATTATTCGCGGCGCGTTCTATCCTAGCACCAATACTCTTTCCCTTTTTGAGCAGCACAACCAGACAAGTTTTATCCATGAAATGTCTCATGCTTGGCTTCAACACGCGATGGTATTTGCCAAATCAGGAAAGGCAGACGAGCAATATCAAAAAGATTGGCTATCCATTTCCAGTTATCTCAATATCCTGGCAGATCAGGACAGCCTGACAGAAAAACAGCAGGAGCTCTGGGCGCGAACTGTCGAGGCTTATTTCCTTAAGGGTGAGGCTCCGTCCAATGAACTTCGCTTCGCCATGCGGAGGGTCAAGCAATGGTTCATTGATATCTACGAAAATTTGGCTGGACTTCAAACTGAATCTGGATTCGAGATCAACCTGTCACCCGAAGTCCAGGCCGTGATGGACAGGATGTTCGCCACAGATGAGCAAATTGCCGAGGCTCAGAGGGATGTTGGGTATAACCCGGAGGAGGTGCCTGGGCTTGACCCAAGCACAGCAGAGGAAATTCGATCTCTCCAGCTTAGATCTCGTGCCGCAGCCGAAGAGGAGCTCCTGAAAGAAACTCTCAAAGATCAGCTCGCGGAGCGCAAGATTTCGTTGGACAAGGAAAGAGCAAAGGTTACGGCTGAAGTCACAGCCGCAGTTAGTAGCATCCCCCTAATCGTGGCTATGGATGATGTTCAGGACAAACTCGGGAAGAGGACCGCTGCCGCCGAATGGGCGCATAGATTCAAGGATAACGCCCTGACAAGCGATCAGATGTCTAAATTTGTGATTGTCTCTGAAATCGCCGGGATTCCCGGTAAAGAATTGGCTGATTCAATAATTGCTTCTAAAACCAAGGCTGAGATGATTGAGGATGGTATCGCGGCACGGATGGCAGCCTTTGACCGTCCTGATCGCGCACAGCTAAGGGAACAGGCCCTTAAGGCGATCCACTCCGAGCAATCTGCCGAGCTTCTGGCCCTTGAGCGCGGGATCCTTGCGGAGATGATTCTTGGCAAAGAGATCAGGCAGGAGGTCTCTGCCAGGAAGCGCGAGGAGGCCAAGATCGAGGCCGCAGCCGTTAGAGTCCAGGCGAGGGCAATCCTCGAAAAGAAAAGCATCCGTGAGGCAGGAGCCTTCAGGGTATTCTACACCGCCGAGCGCAATGCAGCGATACGGGTGTCAAAGGCAATCTCCAAGAAGGATATGGCTGCTGCCACTGAGGCAAAAAAACAGCAGCTCCTTAACCACATTCTGGCCTCAGAATCCATCAAGCTCCGGGCCGAGACCGAGAAGGCATACCGCTTTCTATCTAAATTTGAGGGTCGCACGGACCTGATGGATATGCCCTATGCCTTTGTGCGACAGATTGATTCTCTTTTGGTATCTCGCGGGATTGCAGAACCCAGATTCGAGGATGAGGTGGCAATGCTAGGCATCGCCAAGGGGATGGCAGCTAAGGGCGAATCAGCAGAGGCTATTGCCAATATGACGGGCTTGCAGCAGGATCCAAACGGCAATTGGATTCCAGAACAGCTCTTTGATCTCGTTGCCAGAATTAATGACGACTACCATGCGATCACATTGCCGGACAGCATTTTCAACCAAAATCCTCGCAAGATCGATTCTATGAGTGTCGGAGAATTTAGGGATCTCCGGGATACAATAAAGTTGATCAGTGAAATTGGTCGCAAACACGAGAGATTTTTGACTGCCTTTATCCAGGCAGATATGAAGACTGCGGCAAAGGAGTTGCGACAATCCATCGAAGAGAAAGTTGGTACGCCATACGCCGAGGACAGGAAGCTCGGCTCGAAGTACAGCTCTGAGCTGGCTAAAAAGGCAGAGGCCATTTCCAGGCTCCCGGATGCCGCTACTCCATTGATGGTGAATCTTCTGACATTGGCAAAGTTCCTGGATGGCGGTGCTGAAGATGGGCCAGCTCATCGCCTACTTTACCGTATTCTAAAGGATGCCGAGCGCGAGAAGATCACCCGGATGGAGAAGGTGATGGAGCAGGTCAATGCTATTTTTGCGGATCACTACAAGCCCGAGGAGATGGCAGCTTACAAAGTAAAGGATTTCAGATTCGATTTTCTGATCAATAATGACGGGACACCGCGCTATTTGAGCCGAGAGGAAATCCTGGTTGTCCTCCTGAATTGGGGCAACGACGGGAACCGGGACAGGATTCGCTCTGGATTCGGAGAGCAGATCGGTGGGCATTTCGTGCCGATGTCAGATGAGAATATCCAGAGGATGATAGATGCTCTCGGGAAGAATGATTTTGATTTTGCCCAAGCTATTTGGGATCACCTTCAGACTTACTGGCCGGATGTTGTCAAGCTCGAAATGCTGTCCAATGGGACGCAGCCGGAGCCCGTGCAGTCGGTCACTGTTCAATCAAGATACGGTCAATATCGAGGTGGGTACTATCCGATTGCCTTTGATTTTGAGAAATCTGCTCAGGCATCAAAGAATGAAGATGAGCGCAATGCTCTCTATAAGCAATATAGCACGGCAGCGGCCCACACGGCCCACGGTCACACGGAGGCCAGAGTCGCAGGCGGCGTAAAGCGGCCAGTCCGGTTGTCGCTTGATGTCCTCTTCAATCACCTTGAGAATGTTGTCCACGATCTGTCGTATCGACCAGCGGTTATAGACATGAACCGCTTTATTAAGCATAGCGATGTTCGCCTTGCTATCGAAAACGCTCTCGGGATACCGGGGCTTCGCTCCATCGAGGAAACGATCAAGTCAGTGGCATCAGACCAGGGGGATCATAACGGATTCTGGGACAGTCAAATAAAATCTTTCCGGGCTGCGTTCACGATATCGGTTCTTGGCGCGAGGCTGATAAGGTTTGTGCCGGATATAGCCGTAAACATTTCAAACACTGTCTGGCAGCTCGGAGTCACGCGCACACGCCGAGCCATCCTTGAGTTTTCAAGGTCTCCATTGGAGTCCAAGGCTTTCGTGAACGATAAATCTGCCATGATGCGTAACCGCGCCAAGCTAATTGACCGCGACATCCACGATATCTCCAGAAAATGGGAGGGTCGGAAGTCAGCTATCCAGCAGTATGCCTTCGTGATCCAGGCGGCTGCTGATGAGTTGCTCTCATACCCAATATGGCTCGAAACATATAACCATCATATTTCAGAAAAGGGTGAGAGGGTCGCTGCCCAGATAGCTGATGAAGCTGTCATAAGCACCTTTGGCTCTGGGTCTGAGATTGACCGTGTTGGTGTCCAGCGCGGCGGCGAGAAGCAGAAGCTGCTCTCGATGTTCTACTCGTGGAACTCCATGATGTTCAATAGGATGTGGCTTGAAGGAAAGCTCGGTGGTTTAGCTTATGAGGCAGGTAATGCCGGGGCCGTGATCTCCCATGCTGGCCGAATGGCCGTCTATGGGATCATGCTCCCCGCGCTCCTGGAGACAGTTTTGCTTGAGGCCCTGCGTAATGCCAAGGGGCAAGACGATGAAGGGCGGCAGCGCAGGATGCTCGCCAGGATCCTCCAGCAGCCCTTTGGCTATATCTGGATGGTCAGAGATATCGCCAGCTATGCCATTGAAAAGGCCATAACGGGTCGGGCCACATACCGCCTCTCTCCGATTGAGAGCGCATTGGAGACTCTTTTGAGCCCTATAGCAGATGCCACCAATATTGCCTTCACCACTGGCAAACATTTTGATCAGAAGTTCGGAGAGAAGGCGGCGAGATCAGCGTCTGCTGTTCTTGGCTACCCGCAGCTCGCCAATGACATTTTCTTCAACATCGTCGATTGGTTGGGTGGCCGCAGCGAACTGACCTGGAAGGATTTCATCTCACGCGAGAAGAAGAAATAGCTCGACACATTTATCATCGATCAGGTCAAATTAAAATCACACTAATGTTACTGGCTTTTTTTTGTGAAATGAGTCACACTGAATAAATGTCGATCTCATCCATCACGAGCAGAAATGATTACATCGGGAACAATGCCACAGCCGTTTACCCCTACACTTTCAAGGTTTTCCGCAAGCAAGATGTTCGGGTGGTCAAACGGAATTTGAGCAACGTAGAATTTGTTCTCACCGTTGATGTGGACTTCACAGTGTCAAATGTCCTAAATCCAGCCGGGGGCAACGTCACCCTCATAGCTGGTAATCTCCCAACCGGATTCAAGCTCACTGTCCGGCGAGTGATTGAACTGAAGCAAGAAACGGATATCAGGAACCAGGGCGACTTCTTCCCCGAGGCCCATGAGAATCAATTCGACAAAGATATCATGGCTATCCAGCAGATCCAGGAGGATGTCTCCAGGTCCGTTAAAAACCCTGAAAGCATTTCTTCTTCCGACTTTAACCCAACGCTTCCGCTTGATCTTGAAACTGCTGACCGTGCTCTTGTCACCAATGCAACTGGCGATGGGTGGGCTCTTGGCCTATTCGCCACGGCTGATGCAGACAGAATATTTAAGATGGACACTTACGCGAACTTGAAGGCTCTTGCCATCGCTGACCCAACGGCTCAGAGATGGGGATGGGCCACTGACATTGAGCAGCTCGTGTTCTATACGGCTAATGTCGCTGTCGGAGATTCTGGCTGGATTGTGGTGGGGGGGTAAGATGAGGATTTTGAAACTCGCTGCGCTTTTTCTGGGGTTGGCTTCATTTGCCAACGCCGGGAGTTATTACAGCAATTCCATCAGCACGGCCACTGGAAAAGCTTCCATGACACAGGCGGGGTCTGTTTGTGTCGCGGCCAGCTCCGCGACATCGACTACTTGCACTGTCAGAATTACAGGATCTGATGGGAGTGTCCAGGCCAGCTCAGTAAGTGCCACCCATATCAGCGGGGCAATCAATGCTTCGCATCTAACATCAGGCACAGTTCCTGGAGACAGACTTGATTCCAGCTCAATAACGAAACAGGGCAACACTTTTAATGGCGCATCACAGCTCTTGAAGGCCGACGGAAATGGAAATGTCGGCATCGGTACTGGAGCCTCCGCAGCCAGGGCTCGCCTTGAAGTGAAATCAGGGGCCGTGAATTATACGGCAATCGGGACAGGGACCTCTGCCGTCATTACGAACTCATTAACCGGAGCAGCTTTGAGTGTAGGAGCACAATCGAATGGATCTGTTATCCAGGGGCTTGATCTCGGCGGTGGCCCAGACCCCTATCATATCCTCCTGAATCCGTATGGCGGCAAGGTAGGCATAAACGCTGCATCGGTAACAGCCTCGACGCTTGTTGTTCAGGGAACGATTGAATCCACGGGGGGTGGCTACAAATTTCCCGACGGAACAACGCAGACAACCGCAGCGGGGTCTGGTTCCATTGGTGGTTCCGGCACGACGGGCAAGATCGCCAAATTTACTGGTTCTGTCGCAATTGGCGATTCAGTAATTACAGAGGATAGCGGGAAAATAGGAATAGGTGTATCTCCTGCCGCCGCACTTCATGTTTATGGTGGCGGTAAATTTCAGTCTTCATCGACGACGGGAGCCTTCCCTGTTCTTAATGTCGTCAATGATGTAGATTCGACGCTCTTGCACGTTCAGCAAAACGGAAATATAGGGATTAATACGGCAACCCCTACTGAAAAACTTCAGGTCAACGGAACCATGAAGGCTTCGAGTGTTGACTTTCCAGGGGCAGAAGTTTTTATCGCATCGAAATCAGTGGCCGGGATTTCCTCGAATACTTTTTCCGGCCTCACGACTGGAGTGAAATATATTCTCCGATTTAAGCTGCAAGCCATCGGCATCGGGGCTACTACTGTTGGCCTGAGATTCAACAACGATTCAACTAATAATTATATGACGACTTTATATACTGCCTCAACCAATGGGATCGCTTATCACGATTTCAATGTGGCGTTTGACCGCGCCATTATGACCTTCACCACGGGTGGAGCAGGCCTGGAAATTGAGGGCCAGGCCGATTTCTCATCTTTGGTGAATGATACGAACGATACGATGATGCGCGTTCAAAGCACCTACTATAACGATGCCGAGACTCAATGGCACTCCTCACACGGTGGGACTCGGTATAATGGCGGCGCGGGATTATCCGAAGTGGCCCTCGTCGTATCTGCTGGATCTTATAACGGCACGATGCACCTCTATCGCAGGAACGGCGAATAATGGTGATTCGTGAGCCTCTTTAAGATCAAATCAGGCATCCTCTCGCTCGTCGATAAAGTGAATCAGGTTGCTGAACCTTTTGAACCATTCACTCGGGCGATTATTATGCCCCCTGGAGAGGCCGTTTCTCCGAGTCGGATTGATCAGTTGGCGAAATATTATTCCGAACAGATGCGGGATTTTATCGTTGAAGAAGGTCATCTCTATATTTACTCAAATCCCAATGATCTTGGTGATCTCTGCATCTGGCAGGGAGTCTATACCGGGATGCTTTGCATGAAGGCCAAAGCGTCTGGGACAAGCGAATCCAGGATTGGAGCCATGCTGGCTATGCGCGGCCTCCTGATGCACTCAGAGGACCGCCTGCTGCGCGGCGTGACAACAATAGACCCGAGTATTTTCATTTATAGGCCAGATGGTAGCAAGGGCAGGCAGTATTGGGTGGGGACTGATTATAGGCTCCGGCGCGAGGACGCGAGCCTTGATAGTCTGGCTGGTTGGATTTATGGGGTGGCGTGTGCTATTCGCCACCTCGACGTTGATGATCTGACGATGAACCGCATCTCCAGCTATGCAAAGAAGTTCATGTCGGATGGATTTCGGCTTCTCAATCGTGATGGTTCCGTAACAACTCATGGAGATATCAGGCCAGGATTCTTCCAGGCTCCAGTAAGGAATCTCGCGGCTGTCTGTATGGCGAGGCTTTGCCATTTTTCACCCGTGACAAATATCTGGAGGAATTACGCCAGCCGCTATAAGCAGGATTTCACACGGACGGAAACTCATGTCCTCTGGAAGCATGGCTACTACAATGACAACGTGGCAATTTTGCTCGGGGCTGCCTATTTGATGCTAACCGATTCGTGGGATCCAGGGCATGATGAGGCCAAGGAGGGTTTGCGTATACTGGCCAACAAGCAGAAGAACGCCGGGAACGCTTTCTTGATCTATCTTTGCAAGAGCCTCGGGATAGAGCTTGAGCAGCAGCAGTACCAGATTGCAGATCAGGTCCTCGGAGAATTTAGCCTCGCTGGATATAGCAAGCATCCCGGCGTTGTCAGGAATTCTCTCGACTCTCACATTAAAAAGGTGGAATGGGGCGGCAAGCAGTACGCCGCACAGCCGCTGCCGATTTGGCGAAGACCTCCACAGGATTTCCATTGGCAGCGCAATCCATACCAGCTCGATGATGGGACAGACAATTGTTACAATGGTCTTGATTTCCTGGCTGCCTATTGGGCAAGGAAGCTCTCGTAATGGACTCCCAGGCTCTGGCCAGTATGTTGAAGATGGCCCTCGGTGGCGCAACGATCCTAGGGATAGCGTTCACGGGATGGAACTTTTACCTCCAGGGCAAGATCCGCGAGATCGCTGCTTTATGGCGATGGAAGGACCAGTTTATTGAAGACTACCAAAATGACAGACTGGCCGCTGTTGAGAAATTTGCTACCAAGTCAGAGGTCAAGGATGCCTTTGAAAGACTCGATCATCACCTAGAGGAAATACGCAGATCTGTAGATCGCCTGCGAGATAGGCTCGAAACAAAGGACCATGATGCCTAAGTTCGGGGACCGATCTACCCAGAATCTTTCACAGGCCCATCCAGACCTCCAAAAACTTTTTAACCGAGTGATCCAGCTTTTTGATTGCTCCGTTATTTGCGGCCATAGAAATCAGGCTGATCAAGAGGCTGCGTTCCATTCCGGGGCCTCGACAAAACACTGGCCTGACTCGAAGCATAACTCTATTCCGAGCTTGGCTGTTGATGTCGTGCCTTCGCCAATTGAATGGGAAGACACGAATAGAATGAGGTATTTTGCTGGCATGGTGATGGGTGTCGCTGCTGAGATGGGGGTTAAGATTAGGTGGGGTGGTGACTGGAACGGAAACACTGACTTGAAGGACCAAAAGCTCCATGATCTTCCACATTTTGAAATAATGTGATAAAGTGGCTGGAGTTCTGGAAGGGTCGCGGTATCAGAATAAATGTACCGATATGGGTAACTGGTGCGGAAATGGATATCTGCCGAAAATGCGGAATACGCAGGAAAGTTCACGGGTATACCGATCATCACTTCAAGGAGGCCACATGATTGAAAAGCTCAAGATGTTCCTGTTCGATAAGTTCGCTGGAAAGATCGTAGCTCGCATGGCGGTCACTATGGCTGCTGCGGTAGCCTCTGGGCCAGTAGCGGCCATGCTGGCAAAGATGGGCATCGTTATCGCCATAAATGATGCCGAGCTCGCCACGGGGATGATCGCCCTCGCTCATGCAGCTTATGAGATGCTCAAGGCGAAGATGAAAGCTCCAGCTGCCGCACCCGCGCAACCGAAGGCTTAACCGTGCGCCTTCCCCCTGAGGGGAAGCGAACACTTATTTGGGACCTGGAGACAGCTGGTGTCCAGGGCCTGTGCGCGGATCGTGGGTACATCGTTTGCTTTGGGTGGAAATGGCTTGGAGAAAGCCAGGCCCATTGTATATCGCTGCTTGATTACCCAGGCAGGGGCGGCCAAGCCAAGTGGCCATCGAATTGCCAGGAAGATCAGAACCTTCTGCGAGCAGCTCTGGAGATCATGGAACAAGCCGAGCTGTTGGTCGCTCATTATGGCGAGAAATTCGACCGTCCATTCTTTGAATCCAGATTACTGCAAGCTGGATTAAAGCCAATCCCGATGGTGAGGCAGGCCGATACCTGTCTGATTGCCAGATACAAATTAAAGCTGTCAAGCAATAGGCTCGCAAATGTTGCGTCCTTCTTGAAGGTTAAAACTGAAAAGATGCAGAAGGGAAGTGGCTGGCCTGATTGGTGGCTCGGGGCTTTGCGCGGTGACAAGGAATCAATCAAGAAGATGTCGGTTTATTGCGCTAAAGATGTCCAATGCCTCGAAGAAGTTTTCAAGGCCATGCGGCACGTTATCCCGGACAAATATCTGCTAAATGCCGGGGTCAATGAGCTCATGTGGAAATGTCCGTCCTGCGGTGGCGGCAATAGAAGAAGATATGGATATTATTGGACTGCGATGCAATTGTTCAGTCGCTATCAATGCAAAGGTTGCGGAGCCTGGAGCAGGTCAAGGAAGGCCATAAAAAAAGCCCCCTAAAGCAAACCTCCGTGGCCGCAAAACCACGGAGGAGGAGGTTACGACAGGAGGACTTGTTCAGTATAAATCAAGTCACCCTGTTTGTCAAGTGGCTGGCGCGGGGGGTTGTTTCTCTGTTTGATCCGGCTGCGGTTTCGGTTCCGTCTTTTGCTCAGTTTCCCAAGTGTTCGTGGGCATCACATCCAATGGCTCGATTCCATGTCGGAAATCCCGAGTTGTTTCATCTGCTGAGATCGCCTGCTGGAGCTCGATACTAAGAGGCAGGAGTTTCGCCAATTGTATCAGGACAGTCTTGAGACACATGGCCTGTGGCTCATTGAACCACGGGCTGCTCGGGTTGAAGTCTTGCTTGGTTTTGTCATAGGTCTTTGAGTGCCTCCGGCCATGCTCCATGCAATCCTCATGGGACATGACTGCGAACGGCTTGCCGCCGCCCTTAAGGGTTGCCATAACCCAATAGGCAATGACATGGCCGCGCTCTCCATTTACTGGCCGATGTCGGAGAAATGCTTCGGTGCCGTATTCGTATGCGAAATCATCATTTTTGTAGACGACACCCCACGCTAGCTCGACAGCCTTCTCATGGCGGTAGAAGAGATCCGCGAGACCTTTGTACCCGACAATGGCCTGGACTTCCTTGAATGACTTCCACTCGCCTCCAATCTTCCGGCTGTTGTTGAACGGGAGCAGGTAAGCTCTCCCGGCCACTGGCTCTAAGCCTCGCTGCGCGAGCGTGAACAGGCTCCCCAAGAAGCTCTCGGGGGTGCAGCGGGATAGCTCTGGGTTCATCCTGATGCAGGTGAGGGCAATCCTGACGAGCCTATCCGGGCCAAGGTGAGCCGGGAGTGCCTTCCCGAGCTCTTTTGCCGACGATTCGATCAATGCCCTTAAGTCTTTCGGCTTCTCTGCTGCCTGCAATGCTTTCGTGACATCAGCGGTTTTAGCCATTTTGGCCTCCTGTTATTTTCCTTTTAACTTCGATGATCGCAACTGTCTCGCCCTGGATTCAGCCGACCATTGCTGGTACAGCTCCGGGGCTTCCTTCTTCATCTTATCTGTTTGGATGCGGCGGCTGACGACATCCTTGTAGGTTACTTTCCAGCGATCCGTGAACCCAACCTGACGCTCTTTTAACATCGCCAGGATCTCGTTCTTGGCCTTGTCAATTTGCCCGTCGAGAGCCTTGGAGTCAACCTCATAGCCCTCAATCAGGTCGAGCAGTACATCGGCATCTTCCCCGAGCTTGATGGGTTCTTCGTTCTCACCCATCGGGTATAATTCGCCAAGGATGTCCTTATCGTTCTTGGTGATCATCGTCGGCATGATTTTTGGTTCAACGAATTGCTTCCAAAAATCAACCTCCCTGCTGATTATTTGCTTGATGGCCTCTTCATCACGTTCAACGGTCTTGATGTGGAAGTCCATGTTTCCACCGATCAGGCAGGCTGCGTAACCGAATCTCTTCCCGGTGACTGCGAGCTGGTGCATCACCTGGATCACAACCTCCTGCGGGATTTCCTCCCCCTCCCAGGATTTAGCTGCCCAGGCTCCAGAGGTCTTGATCTCCAGAACAGCGTCCTCACCGACAACTCTCCGGTCAAGATTTGCGGCGATGAACGGATACTCTTTATGGTAGACCGTTTCATTGACCCGGTACACCTTTTTCCCCGTGCGCTTAGTGAAGAGTCTGGCGACGACATCTTCCAGCTCGTTGCCAAGCTCCACTGAGAGCTTATCGCTGAGATCCTTCGGCTGGAGGTTGCCTGTTTTCAGCCCCCAGACCTCCAGCGGTGTTGACCAGCGACTGAGCCCGAGCACGGCGGCTGCGTCACTTGCTCCGATGTAGTTTACCCTCTCTGCCTTTTGTACTTCTGTGATCATGCGTCCTCCTATTTTATTGGGAAATCTGCGTAGATGCTTATGACCCTTTCCGCATAGAGCCTGTGCAATTTTCGCGGCTCCGTAATCCACCTAAACACGGTGTTGTAGCTGATCCTTATTGACTCGGCAAAATCGCTCATTGTCATTTTCTTTTTGCCAAGCCATTTTTCTCGACGGTGTACCAAACAACGATCTTTTGCTGTCATGGTCCTATCTCCATGTCCACCTGCAATTTGATTATACATCTTTTTCATTGAATTGTCCAGCGATAATTTTCCCTGTTTTAAGATCGACCACACCAACAAGAATATATCGCCAATTAACTGCCCCCGGAGTATCCGGCATCCTGTCTGGCGGCGTTGTATAGGTCCGACCTTCCCCGCATTGGAGAAATTGAAGGCGGCCTAATTCTCGGCTCCCAAGATCGTGATTTTGGTAAGCGTACCAATAGCCTCCACGCTCCCGCATGGTTGACAATTCCAACTTTCCAGGCTTTTCATCACCGATCAATTGTGAGATCATTCCACACCTCCGAGATAAGACAGTCTCTCGCGCAGCCTTGATACAGCCGCGCACTTCCGGCAAGCCTCCGTGTGCATCCCATCATGGCTGATTTTCTTTATCTTTTCGATAAGGAAATCAATCTGTCGGCTAATTTCGCTCAAAGCCTCGCGTTCTGGTTTGACCAATGTGAAATTATAGCAGGTGCAATGGATCCCGCGAACATTTGCCTGATAGTCCAAGCTCACCCAACTGCACGGGATTTCCACACGGCCTTCGTCATCATGTTCACTCCTCGGATGCCGACAGCGTTTACAGAGAGAATCTGGACTCATCTTATTGCCTCCCCTTTCGTGATTTGCGATTTGCATAATATCTGGCTCGGCCTTCACGTTTAAGACGGATGATGCCATCGCGCTTACGACGATGAAGTGCTGCCTCCCATTGGGATCGGCGCGGGATCCTGGGGAGCTCTCCGGCCACGGGGTTGAACCCGTATATCTTCTTGAAAGTTTCCCCGGTCTTATCGCATCGCAAGCAGGGGCATTTCATGTTGTATGACCTGATTTGTCAGCCTCAATTATTGTTCTCTTAAAATCGTCGAATCCATTAAATGGATCGCCATACCTCTCGAAATTATCCCTCATGGCTTGGAGGACTACCCGCGCTATTTGCAATAATCTTCTGCGCTCAGACAGCAGTTTGTCAACACAATCTTGACAGGTAATATAGGAGCCAGTATGCTCACAGGCTTGTCCAAGAACCCAACTCGTCATCGCTGCGCGGATTTCTTCTGCCATACGACCTCCTTGACTCTAGCGGCAACCATCGGTTCGTAGTCCAGTTTCATTTTTTATCCTTCCAGCATAAGACACTGGGAAAGACCCTCGGGAATTACCCCGAGGGTCTATACTCAGCACCCTAGACCAGAGCAATAGCCTTTTCCCAAGCCTGACCCTTGAGCTCGGCACCAGCTCCGAACAGAAGGGACTTGGCGCGAGCCTGGTCCTTGTTGACCTTGGTTCGGGGATTCTGGTAGTAATCCACGAACTCAGTGACGGCATTGTAGGCACCCCAGGCGGTCCCACGAACCCCAGGAAGCTCCGTACCTTTCCCTGATTGGAACAACTGCTGGAGGAGCGCGGCCACCTCAATCTGGCGATCATAACCACGGGCATTTTCATCGGTGCGCTCTTCCTTTGGGGCAAGCCCGAGGTCCATGATGTAGTTGGAGAAGGCCGCATCGTTGACTTTCGTGGCCGCGAGCTTCTGAGTAGCCGACTCGAAGATGTCAAACTTCTGGTTGACAATCCCGAGGGCCTCGCGCACTTCTTCGATCTTGAGCCCGATTGATTTTGTGTGGCGCAGCCGATAGGCGGCATCTGCGCTGCTGATCGCAGCGTTCAGCGTGTTCTGGCAGACAACCCGGATCGGTGTGAACATCATCTGGAGGATCATGCTGCCATCGTGACCGTTGGCGAGCAGGAGGTACTTTTCGGTGACATCATCCCCGATGGTTCTGACCACGCCGTTGAGCTTGGCGAGGATCCAGACCTTTTCCCCATGCCCGAGTGCGCCAGCCGTGTGATAGATGGCTTCCTTAACACCAACAACGGCATCAAAGAACCTGAAGGCATCCTTATTCTGGAGAGGCTCGAATCGCTTGCCAACAATCCCGATGGGGTTGTTGTTGTCAATGCGAGTGATGGCGAATTTACCCTTGATTTCCTTAAATCCCTGGTTGGTCGCTGCGTAGACAGGCTTCTTCTCAACTATCCAGTTCAGGCCAGCGGCGATGATGGCTTCCGCTGCCGTTGCTGCGTTTTCCAACTTAGTCCCGAGCCCGTGCCACGGCTTCTCACCTGCGTAGAACATCGAGTTGATATTGGCTGACATTGTTATTTCACCTCTCCCTGTGTCTTGTCGGCCCGAAGGCCCTCCGTCGAGAATCTTAATTGCATGACACTAGTATAACACCAATTCATTGATTTGTCAAGACCTATTTTTGACCTATATTTTCGGACCATCAGACCCTTGACATAATAATGACCATGTGCTATTATCCGAACAATGAAACCACAACGTGATTACCACCGCAAGACACCAAAAATACTTAAACCAGGGCAACGACCTCCGACAATCTCAATCGACAAGGAACGATTCGAGGTAAGAATCAATGGGCAGCTCGTGGTGTTGGCTTCGCTTCAGTTCGATATTTTTACAATGATCTGCGAGGCTGATGGGAGAATTGTCAGCCGCAACGACATGATGAAAAAGTTATGGGGGTATCATAAGGATGCCCGAGACCGGATCCAGAGCCGGACCATTGACCAGCATATATCTCGGCTTCGGAAAGTAATATCCAAATGTCCATTAATCCAAACGATACCACGGCGCGGTTACAAACTGATCCGGTATTGAATATGGCAAAAAGATTCACTGACACTGAAAAATGGCGGCGACCTTGGTTCAGGGGGCTTCCCAATGGATATAAACTATTTTGGGTTTATATGCTCGATACCTGTGATACTGCTGGCGTGTGGTATGTTGATATTGAGCTCGCTTCTTTCCTGACAGGGAATGGCCTTGAACTCGAAATGGCAAAACAGCTTTTCAGCAAGCAGATAAGAATTGTGGGCGATGGCTCCAAGTGGCTGATAAGAGACTTTGCTTGCTATCAATACGGGCAATTAGTACCAAACAACAATCTTCATAGATCAGTCATAAATACTTTAAGTAATATAGATGTTTTAGGGGCTGACCAGGGGCAGCCCTGCCCCAGACCTGGGGCACAAGATAAAGATAAAGATAAAGATAAAGATAAAGATAAAGATAAAGATAAAGATGTTAATAAGAGTATGTTTGTGCCGCCAGCCATTGATGACATCGCTGACTATTGCAAGAATCGCGGGAAGATCGTGGATCCTCAGAAATTTCTGGATTACTACCAGGCAAGGGGATGGAGATACAATGGGAATGTTCGCATGAAGGATTGGAGAGCTGCGGTAAGAACGTGGGAGCGTAATAGCCATTTCCAAGCGGCTGTTCCGAAAAGGATCACCGGGGGCGCGGCTCCAGTTCCAGGGAAATATGATAAAATCGAAAAGAACCTCTAAGCGACATCTGTGGATAGGCCGTGGGAGCTACTACTGCAAATGCTCTCGGTGTGGGATTACATGGAGGCTGCGAGCCGGGGGTTGTCCTGGGGTTATAATCCCTTCGCTATGGCTGGCACGATTACGATGACCACGCGCACCCGTTGCCATGCTCTCACCCCGGCGAGCACCTACAAAGATCAGGCATCAAGATGCGCTCGGGATGCGACAGGGAAGGGGTTATGCGCGATTCACAGCCAGATGAAGATATCCGGGAAGGTGGTGACGATTTGGACCCAAGAGAAAATAAATGTCCATAAATCAATGTCTTAGTTGTGGTGGTCCCGGCCAACTATTGGAGTGCCTGCGGTGCCGTGATGTAGCTGCGTTGGCGCGGAAGGCTGGCATTAAATCTCTCGGGGGGGTGATGGCTTTTGAAGAGTACACCGCCGATAACTTTAAGCCATCGGAGAATCAATATGCTGCCTTCATGGCCGCGCAAACATTTGAGCAAACAAAAGACAATCTTTATTTCTTTGGGCCAGTAGGATCCGGCAAGACCCATTTGGCCACTATCGCCGCGAGGAGATTCCTTGGCAAGGTCGGGGTCACGACAGTAAATCCATTTGAGATTTCCAGATTAGTGAGGTCTACCAGGAACGGGATTGATGAGTCTCGTGCAATTGCAGCTATTGCGGATTCGCGGGTGCTGGTGATAGACGATATGGGGACAGCCAAGGATACCGAGTTCTTGGTGGGCTTGCTGTATGAGATTATCAATCACAGGTACATGAACCATAAAGGTGGTTTGATCATAACCTCGAATTTAAAACCATCAGAGTTGTCTGAGAAAATGGGTGACGATAGGATTAGCTCAAGACTCATCCAAATTTGTAAAATAATCTCGATATCTGGTGAGGTGGATCACCGGATGCAGAACCAAGGAGGCCGCAATGGACACAAAATTAGCGCACAGGACAAGCCAGATTCTACTGAGTCGGCGCGAGCTGCAAAGGAATCGCCAAGTCAAAGCCATTAAAGAGATAGCCAAGGATTGCCAGGTTCACATCATAAACGAAGCCGGGAAACTCTTTGGCCCAATGTTTGTCCGAAGGCTTAAGATTTCGGCCAAGCGCAAGGGTCGTTCTGTCGTCGGCTATGTGGCCGATGTTTTGGTTGGATGACTAAGATGGGAAACGGTGCTCCAATGCAGGGTCGCCCCAAGTTGCCCTCCAGGAAAACTCTTATCCGGAAGCTCGATGCCGTGTTTTCTATTCTGATCAAATCCAGGGACAATAAGAGAATCGGTAAATGCCCGTTTCATTACATGAGCATTATGCCGATTGAGTGCTGTTTCCATTTCATTACTCGGGCCAAACATTCAGTCCGGTGGGATAAGCGAAATGCCATAGGATCTTGCCTGGGCTGTAATTGCCGCTATGAGCACGATCAGACTTTTATCGACAGCGTTTTCGATTGGTATAAAGGTTTTTATGGTGAGGAAGTCTGGGATAAACTCAAGAGCGATTCCAACATTGTTGCCCCAAAGAGCAGGACTGATTTGATGGAACTTCTGAAAACTTTGCGAGAAGAAGCGAACATAGGCGAATAAAAAAAGGAGGCAGCAATGGCTGATATAAAATCGAATGACAGGTTGATCGTAAAGAAGGTGGACCCACAGGCACCGGAGGAGGGGAACAAGTACGGCAAAAACGGCTACAAGCTCCGTGTCGTGGAGTGGATATACGCGAAAAGAGGTGGCGGCGAGGGGTCTTCTATCTCCCTGGAGAAGAGGGAAACCTTTGTTGGCGATGACGGCGATGTGAGGATCGGCAAGGCGAAAGGATTTTCCCTTGAAGACCTCGCGCTTGTCAAGGCGAACTGGAACGAGATTATCGCCGCGATGGGGCAGGCGACAGAACCAGCGAAGCCGAAGGGCAATCCAATACCTGCGGCTCCTCTTAGTGATGCCGAGGCCCCCTGGTGACGGTTAAGGATATCGTTCTTGTCGTTAGAGGATCCTCAAAACTGGAACTCGAAGACAGGTTCAATGTTTGCATTAAGGCCTGGGGATATCTTCGAGAAATAGAAACAAAGCTGATGCATGAAGTCTGGACAGCAGCGTTTAACCGGAACGAGCTTAAAAATGTTCGTGAATTCGTTCCGGTCTTGGAGGATAAAATAAAGCAATTGAAAATAGCTCGCAAGAAGGCTCGGCCAAATCACCGGAGTTGGCATGATTGATTATTTGCCGATGGTCGTGACCGTTACCCGTCTGATGCTGATGGGCATTGGGATCATATCAGTGATTATTATGGCCGTTATTTTTATAATGCTTCTCTTTTATCGAGGGAAGAGTCCTTATATTGATGACGATGTATCTGATAAGCACAAGCTGCGGCCCACAAAATGTGGACGCTCAAAGACGAAGAAGAGGAAAGACCATGAAAGCAGGACATGATCTTGACGTGCTCATAGCGGAGAAGGTCATGGGTTATCACAGACCAACCAATAACCCAACCTCTCTGTTCCTATACGACGAGCATGGTGAATATGCCTGGGATCCTGAGGACGGGCCGCATTACAGTGTTAACATTGCCGACGCTTGGTTGGTTGTAGAGAAGATGAGAGAGGATCGGTGGAGGTTTGTGATCGCAGGAGTACCGGAGGGAATCGCCGCATCCTTTCGTAGGGGTAACAGTTTCCAGGGCGAAGAACCGTACCAAGAATCTGCGGCGCTGGCAATCTGCGTAGCCGCGCTCAAAGCTAAGGGAACAGCTGTGGCAGAGACTCAGAAAAATGATTGAATTAATCGTACTCAGCACGGCGCTTTTCCTCGACGCATCCAGGCAGAAACAATGCCGTCATCTTAAACCAAATGTTGACTGCCAAGAGTGTAGAGATTGGGCAGAGATGCCGGACAAGCCGGAACAAGGAGAAGATAATGCTAATTGAAATAAAATCACGGTGGGGTGGAAGTGTACTATTCAAGGGTGAGTTTGGTTCGCTGAAATTATGCGTTGAGGCTGCTGCTGGTTCCGGGGCCAATCTTTCCAGGGCCAATCTTTTCGGGGCCAATCTTTCCGGGGCCGATCTTTCCAGGGCCAATCTTTTCGGGGCCAATCTTTTCGGGGCCAATCTTTCCAGGGCCAATCTTTCCAGGGCCAATCTTTTCGGGGCCGATCTTTCCGGGGCCGATCTTTTCGGGGCCGATCTTTCCGGGGCCAATCTTTTCGGGGCCAATCTTTCCGGGGCCGATCTTTCCGGGGCCAATCTTTTCGGGGCCGATCTTTCCGGGGCCAATCTTTCCGGGGCCGATAAAATTAAAATGTCTAATACAACAACGATAGAGACAGGAGAAACATGGAAAGAATATCTTGAGCAAGTGGTCCCGGCATTACTCAAAGCCGGGGGAGGGAGCGTGACCCAAGAAGCCTGGACCTGTCACACATGGAGAAATTGTCCTATGGCTGAAGCGTTCAAAGTAAAAAATGAAGCAAGTATCCCAATTCTTTATCGCCCCCGAACGCGGCAATTTGTCCGTTATTATGATATGGGGCTGATCCCGATGCCGAAATTATTGAAATAAGCGAGAAACCATGACCGAACCAACTGAGCAGGAGATTCAAGAGGCGCTGGAATGCCTTGTCTCTTACGCCGAGCAAAATGGTGATGTGGAGATTGCGCCATGGGCTCCAAACGATGCCTCTCAATGTATCCTCGTCGCCTACCGCAAAGAAGTCGAGCTTCGGCAGAACGCAGAAACCGTGCGTGATCTCGCAATAGAGAAGGCCGCGAACTATGAGATGGACAATCATGCTCTGACAAAGGCCTGCAAGGAGCTGCAATCGAAAAAGGATGGAAAAGGAGGAGGCCCTCAATGAACTTCCATACGTCTGAACCGTGGGAATGGCATAGAGATATTTTGTTGGGCGGCCCAAACAAGTGCACAACAATTTTGGAAGCCGAAGATAGCGGCGAACATTACGGTTTACACTCAGCGGAATTGCAGATGGAGAACGAGGAAGCCGATAAGGTTCGTATCGTCGCTTGCGTGAACGCCCTTGCTGGAGTCGAAGACCCGCAGGCGTGGATGGAGGGAGTTGCTAGGCTGCGAAAAGCTGCTAATGAATGGTTTCCTATCAGCCCTGAGAGATTCCTTAGCATGAAACTCAAAAATCCGGAAAACCAAGTTCATAACGCCTTGGCCGCCGCCCTCGCCAATCTCGACAAGATGACCAAAGGACCTCGATCCTGATCTATGACAAACTGTTGGCACAGGGTATATAACGTAATAACGGGTCGTTGTTATAATTGTGGGGCTCCAGTAATTGTCCCCTATGCACAAACGGCATCGACAACGCTTATAGGATTCTTTAAGAAATGACCACTGATAATAAGGGGCGACTTGCCAACACTCTCAGGCTCAGGAAGATGATAAAGATTCCAGACCAAGTAGCGAAATACAAACCAGGAGGGAAAAATGTGAGCAAGAAACATTTTGTGCCCATGCGATACCAATCCGGAAAAGACGCCATTGATGTCTTTCTGTGGCACTGTTGGCCGAGTTACGATTTCATCTTTGGCCTACCGTCAAAGTCGAGCCGGTATTATAAAAGCGAGGCGGCATTTTTTCAATACAGAGACACTCGGGCCCGGAAGATTAAGTGCGGATTCTACGTCGATAAGCGCGAATTGGACATTTTAGTAAAGGGCTTCGTGATGTTGTCGGCTGCCGCGTTTAGAGAATCTCGACGCCGAAGTGCTAAGATAGCGAACAAGGAGAAGCCATGAAAATAGAAATTAAAAATTATTGTAACTCGAAAGTTATCTTTAGTATGGAGGCCGAGTCTTTGAAGGTAGCCGTTGAGGCTGCTATAAAAGCTCACATTAGCCTTAGTTATGCCGACTTGCGATTTACCGACCTGCGATCTGCCGACCTGCGATCTGCCGACTTGCGATCTGCCAACTTGCAATCTGCCGACTTGCAATCTGCCGACCTGCGATCTGCCGACTTGCAATCTGCCGACTTGCAATCTGCCGACCTGCG
>Ga0247727_10007421_pt1 | contig 20890 bp, 13 predicted proteins | sample WisWelCaveWW1625_FD_202498 | JGI IMG/M metagenome (GOLD analysis project Ga0247727, IMG submission 202498) | Biofilm microbial communities from Wishing Well Cave, Virginia, United States - WW16-25 | ecosystem: Environmental > Aquatic > Deep subsurface > Groundwater > Cave microbial mat | place... | reverse complement strand
CCACAAACGAGATTCGCCAAAGTCTCAACCTGGGTTTCAAACGTTTGCGAAAACGTCCTGACATCTTGCTCAGTTGCTTCCATCATGCAGGGCTTTCCCTTAATCAACTTTTGTGAACGTCAATAATTTTCGTTTTATGCGTTTTGCTATCAACAGCGGCTATGGCTTGCTCAATCTCGCGTAACTCGGCTCGATATTCCGATTCGACAATTTCCTTCCCACGACTGAAAGAGTAAACACCGGCAATTTTCATTTGTATTTCCTCTTTCGTTCCAATAGCGTTCTCTGCGGCTGTTTTTCCCACTCTTCGGGAATTTGCGCTACTCTTTCTTTTCCGGTCGGAACGAAAACTGGTTTTCCTAAGGGTCTGATTGGCAATTCGCCATTGAAGAACGCCGTGAGTCGTTCACGCGCAATTTGTACGTACTGCGTCTCTTTTTCGCAACCCATCACGCGGCGATTATTTTTTATCGCGCCAATCAAAGTAGAGCCAACACCCGCATATGGATCAAATACCCAGTCATCTTCATTCGTCAAAGCAAGAACGCAACGCTCAACCAATTCAATTGGGAATTGGCAAGGATGATTTGTTTTCTCCGGGTGATTCGCCTTAACATTGGGAATCTCCCAAATTTCTTTTTCCCAGTCCTGTTCGACAATCTGCCAAGTGTCCGACGGATTTTTTCCAAGCGGATTGCCGGAGGGCTTGCCTTTATTTGGACCTTTAAAATGCCGCTTGCCCGGATATTTTGACGGAACGCGCACATTATCCAGATTGAAAACATAATCGTCGCTCTTGGTGAACCACAAAATAGTTTCGTATCGTCCCGAAAAACGCTTGGACGCATGCAAGCCGTGTTCAAAATGCCAAATGATTCTATTCCGTAGGATCAAGCCTAATTTCTTAAAAATATTGTAATAAAAGATGTCGAGCGGAAAGACCTCGCCGTCTTCCACAAAGTTGCCGACCTGCCAACAGATGCTTCCATCGTCTCGCAAAACGCGATAAAGTTCGGCAATGACTTCTGCTTGAGTTTCAAGATATTTTTCAATCGAAACGCGGTCTTCGTACTCTTTGCCCAAGTTGTATGGCGGTGAAGTGATAATTAGGCTCGCTGAATTGCCGGGCAGAGTCGCGGAGAAACTTCTTACTTCACCATGGTACAAGACCAGTTCAGCGTTTGCGTTGAAATGATCTTGAATTTGCTTTGGTTTTTCAAACAACGTGACACTCATATTGCAATTGCCCTTGCCTTTCAATCAATTGAAACCTGAAACTTGGAACTTGAGACTTGTTGTGCTTCTCTCTTTCCCCGATACGCGCGCACAGCTTCTTGCTTCACCATCAGCCGCCACCACCAGCCGATCAACGCGATCAGCGTGCGCGCGACGCGCGAGAAATTGAAAAATTGCGATTCGCCGTACGTCCGATAAAAATGTTGCACCGGCACTTCCACTAGCCGATAGCCGGCGTCCTGAATCTTTTTCACCAGCTCGATCGTGATCGTCCCCGTCGTGGATTCAAGTTCCACCACGTCGAAAATCGCGCGGCGCATCAGACGGAAATCGCAATCCACGTCGCGGATTGCCAAGCCGAACATGAATTTCACAAAGTACTGATACGCGCTGCCGATGACGACGCGATGCGGCGGATCGCGCCGCTTGATTTTCCAGCCGTTGATCAAATCCACATCGCCGGAAATTTTTGCGGCGAGCCGTTTCAATTCGCGCACGTCGTACTGCGCGTCGCCGTCGGTGTAGAAAAACCATTCCTTGGTCGCCAGCGCAATGCCGGCGCGCACGACGCCGCCGTACCCGCTCGGCTGGGCGCGATGCTCGACGCGCAATTCGCGCGGGTACAGCCGCGTGAGCTCGTCGAGAATTTGCCGCGCGTCATCGCCGCTGCCGTCGTTGATGACGATGACTTCGTAATCGTCCGCAATTTCGCGCAGGGTTTGCACGGCGCGGATCACCATCGTGGCAATCGTGCCGGCATCGTTGTAGCACGGAAAAAAAACAGAAATGCTGGGGCGCATCGTCGGGTAGTCGATGAGTTGGATAGTTGCATAGTTGGATAGTTGAACTAACCAACTATTGAACTATCGCACTATTATAATTGTCTTCAAAATGACGTGATCACTCACTGCCGCGCCATTATCATCGAGAACTTGCAAACGCGCAAACGCCGGATCGCTCGCGTCGTACCAGCCGATTTCCACGCGATATTCACCTGCCGCGAGATTAGGCAGCGGCAGTGGATAAACATCGATAAGATATTCGTTCGCGATCCAAGTCGTGGTTGGACGCGCACCGTTGATCGGCTGTGCATCCCTTTGCGCGACAACTTGCGAATTCTTATCAAGCAGATGGACAAAAAATGTATACGGTTTGTCCATCTTTCCGCGCGCGTGCCAATAGAGGAGAAGGGTCAGTGGGTCACTGACTTTAAGGGTGGTTGGCGCGTCGTACCCGACTAGCGCGATGACGTCACCAAAATTCGCGCTCTGCGCGATTGGCGCGATCGGCTTGACGAAAACACGATCGGTTTTTTCGACGACGAACGGCGCGATTGCCAATGCATTGCCATCGCTCAGCACGACGCGCAAATTCGCCGCGCCGGCTTTTGCCTCCGCCGGAATCGCGATTTGATATTGCCCGCGCACGATTTCGCCGGCGCGCCACGTCGAGGTTGGAGACTGGAGATTAGAGATTGGATATGGATCGCTGTATACGTCGCCAAATTGAACGCGGAACGAATAATCGCGCGTCGGCTTTTCATCCGCGCGCCAAAAGAGCGTCAGCGGAATGCTTTCGCCCGCGCTCGCTTTGTCGCGTCCAAGCGCATAGCCAAGTAATGTGAAAGGACCCAACGGCTGGCTGATTGTGTTTTCGCGCAGCGTGTTGAGACTCGCGAAAGTTGCCGGCGTTTTCGGCGGCAACACTTGAATCGGTCCGAGCTTCGCGGATTTGCCGAGCGGCGCGCCGTTCGCGGCAAGCACGTCGAGACCATTTTGATTGGTCGCGGTGTAAAGCGTAACCTCAATAAAATATTCGCCCGCCGGCGCGCCGGGCAAAAGCGGCACGGAGTACGCGCCGAAAAGTTTTTCATCTTTTTTCCAGCGCGGCGTCGGATAATTGTAACCGGCGGGACGGCGATCCTGCTTGCCCCACAAATTGCCGGCGGCATCGCGCACGCGCAGCGCGACTTGATAATCTTCGGCGAGAACATCCAGCGCGCGCCAGTACAAATAGAACGACGCGCCCGCGTCCGCCGGCGCGGGCATCGGCGTAATGCCGAGCAGTTCGATTTGATTCTTGAAATTTGCGCGGCGCGGCAGAGCCACTTCCGGTTCGATCAAAAATTTCGCGTCGGTCAGCGTCCAATATCGCAATTTCGTTTGATAAAACGCGGCGTTCACTTTTTGCTCGATGCCGCGCGAGGACAACAACATCGGCACAAAGCCATTCGGGTCTACAACTTCATCCTGCCATTGCACAACCCACGCGCCGCGTTTGCCGGCGAGCGTCGCGTTCAGCACGCGCGCGGCATCGTAATTTAGGACGTGATCGGTGTTGAGCGTCGCGTCATCCGGCAAGCGAATCTGTTGCAGATCGCCGCGGTAATAATAGTTGAATGCCGGAAATAAATGCCCACTCGTGAGAATAATCGCGTCGTCGCGCGTAGCGTTCTGTTCGAGATAGCGCGCGATTTTGCGAAAATCGGCTTTGGTGAACGCGGGATCGGTGTAGAGATTCCAGTCCGAGTAGGCGGAAGAAGTTATCAGTAAACAGTAAACAGTAATCAGTAGCGCGCCCCAGACAACGCGGGCGCGGCTTCGCGTGCGCGCGAAAACCGCATGGAGACTTGCCAGCCCCGCGCCGAGCAGAATGAACAGCGGCGGCGACGCGATCATTAGATAGCGCGCGTTGAATTTCGGATTGCGCGAAAAAAGAAAAAGCAAGAGCGCGAGCGGAATGACAAAGTAGAGAATGAGAAAGGTGGTTGAGTGGTTTGCTGGTTCGGTAGTTGGATAGTTTGAGCGTTTGTCGCGATTGCCTAACCATCTAACTAGCAAACTACCCAACAATGCAATCAGCCACCCCGCCGCCAACCATTGCGCTTGCGATTCCAAAACCGATTCGCCCATCGTGAAATTAATAAAGATGTGCCGAATCGCCTCGTCGAGTTTCAGCGCGCCGCGCCAATAACTGGCGTCTTCGTTCAAACGCGCGAGAACGTGCGGAAGCCAAGGGAGAAAGGCGAGGAAGATGAATGCGAAAGCGTAAAGCGGAATGCGGAAAGCGGAAAGCGGGATGCGGGACTGCGATTTGCGATTTGCGATTTGCGAATTGCGAATTGCGTAAAGCGCATAAAGAATTTGAAACGTGATGATGGCGAATGCGAAATAGTGCGCGTAGATCGCGGCGATATTTGCGGCAATGAAAATTAAACGCCAGCGACGCGATTGCCAATCGGCTTGTAATCGCAAGAGCGCGTAGCTCGACAGCAAAAGCAAAAACGTAATCAGCGCGTACATCCGCGCTTCTTGTGAATACCACAAATACAACGGCGACAGCGTCGCGATCAGCGCGGCAATGCGCGCGCTGCGCGCGTCGAACAGCCGGCGCGCGGTGACGAACAGCAACGGAATCGTGAGCACGCCGAAGCCAAGCGAGAGGAAGCGCAAAGCAAATTCCGAATCGCCGGCGAGCGCGATCCAAAAATGCAAGAGGTAGTAATAGAGCGGCGGCTGAATGTCCGCGGCGGTGCGCGCGGTGATTTCGGCGAGATCGAAATGCGCGAGGTAAACGCTGAACGCTTCGTCGTACCACAAACTCTGCGCGTCGAGCCGAAACGCGCGCAAGGCAAACGCGGCGAGGCAGAGCGCGGGAATGGCGAGAAAGAAACGCGCCGGCTGGGTTTTACGGCTCACGGTTGACTGATCACTGTTCACTTTTTTCCTTGCTGACTTGTTTCCTTCGCTACTTGTTTACTTGATAGCGCTTGCCCGCGCGCACGAGTTCGCCGACCATCACCCAATTGCCATCCGGCGACAGCGACGCGTCCGCGCGCGGCTTTAAAATAAATTCCGGCTGATCCCAGCTCGCGCCAAAGAAAACGCCGACGCCGATTTTCGCGCGTTCGCGCAATTCAATCGGCGTCGTGTCCGCGAAGATTACTTCGCCCGCTTTCCACGCCGTCGTCGGATACCAAAAATGAATCATCAGCGGCGGCAGTTGCGCGTCCGCACGCGGCGCGCCGCTTTCGTCCGGAAAAAATGGATAGAGCGCGTAGTTGAGATTCAGCGCGGGCAGGCGCGTCCAGTACGTTCGCACATACACGCGTCGCCAATCGTCTTGGCGAATATCATAGCCGAGAAAACGCACTTGATCATCAAAATCAATCGCGACGCGATATTGCGGCACGGTGTTTTGGGCGCGCACAAAATCGTAGAACGCGTCCGGCAATTCTTTTTGCGCGACGCCGCGCTGGAGCAAAATGTAGCCGTCCGCCGCGTCGCGGATGCCGAAACCTTGCTTGAGCGTGTCGAGATAATGGAGCCGATAGTCGATCGGATTCGTGATCGAAGATTGCGACACGTCGAGCAAAACGTACTCCGCGTCTTTGATCAGCGGAAAACGGTACAGCACGCGGCGATGGCTGAGATGCGGAAAGAGCGTCGTCGTCGTCGTTACTTTTGCGTCGCGCGGAATTTGCGCGATAAAGCGCGCGAGCAATTGCTGATGCGCCGTTTTTTCGAGCCAAAAAAATTCGCCGCCGACCGGCGTATAGCCCGCGACGAGATGATAGGCGAATGCAAAAAGGAACGCGGGCACCACTGCGATGGCTAACGCCCCCGACGCGAACTTACGAGTTACGAATTTAGAATTTAGAATTCTCCCCGCGCCCCCAATCGCCGCCAGCACAAAGTACGGCGCGACCGGCGCGGAATAATGATACGTGCCGGAATATTGCGCGTCGTAACTGCTGAGCAAATTCAAAACGAGCGCCGGCGCGCCGAGCAAAAGCGCAACCGGATTGAGCAGCGCGATGAATCCGACGGACGCGAGCAAGCGCGCGACGTATTCGATTTTTTCCGGAATCAACACGCACGCGGCGAGATTCGGCAACGCCATCAGCCCATCGCGCAATGCTTCTTGCGCGCACGTATAGCGTCCGATGTACACCGAGCGCCCGCCCGGCGCGAATGCCGGCACGATGACGAAAACCGCGAGGAGAAACCAGATGACGGAGAGGAGCGCGATGACGAGTGGGACAAGTGAAATCTGAAATGTGAAGCGTGAAACTTGAAACGTGAGGCGTGAGGCGTGAAGCGTGGAGCGATGCGTCTGTTGTCTGTCGTCTGCCGTCTGTGGGTTGAACGCCGCCCACATCGCCATCACGAAAACCAACAACGCGATTTCTTCTTTGACCGCGAGCGCGAGCAGCGAGAAAAGCGCGTAGCGTTTCCACGCGCGTTCATCGGCGTAATGGTACGCGAACAAAAGCGGCGCGGGCGCGAACGTAACCGCGTGAAATTCCGCGAGGTTTGCGGCTTCGAGCGCGGGAAAAAGCAAATACATCGCGGCGAACACAATCGCGGCGGCATCGCTCTGCAAACGTTTGCGCGCGATCCAAAAGACCGGCAACGCACCGAGCGCAATGACAATGGATTGCAACGCGAGAATAGATTCCGCGCCGTCGTAAATCAAAAAGACAAATGGGATGACGAGAAAAATCGGCTCGACGTGATCGGTGAGGCGCGGCAGATTGCGTCCGTCCGGGCGCGTGTCTTGCAATAAATTTCCATGCAACGTATTCCACAACGCTTGATCCATCTGTCCAAAGTCGGACGCAAACGTGCGAAACGTATGGTGGCGTTGAATAGAATACGCGGAGAAAAACGCGCTGTATGCCAACATCAGCGCGAGAACGATCAGCAACCCATACCGTTCACGATGGATTTTCACTTGTGTTATAATCGCTCGCAATGCTTGGACTCGAAAAATATTGGCGTTGGCTCGCGTTGATCGCAATCGTCCTCGTCTCGCGCCTCGTTCTGCTACGCGTCTACGACATCGAACTTTCGCAAGATGGCTTTGACGCGGTCAGCACCGTGATCGCTTTGCAAACGCAAGGCGCGGGCGCGCTGTCGCCGGCGCAGATCACCCGTTTCGTTTTGCATCCATTCTATTCGCTCGCGCTCTTTGCGCTTCGCCTTTTGACGCCCGCGTCGTTCGACTTTTATGGGGTGGCGCGATTTTTTTCCGCGCTCGCCGCGTGCGCCGCTGTCATTCTCGCGTTTGAATTTACGCGCCGCGCCTTCAACGAAACCGCCGCGTGGCTCGCCGCGCTCTTCCTCGCCGGCGCGCCGACGTTTTTGTGGGAGAGCATCGCGATTCTTAGCTCGCCGCTCTTTCTCGCGTTCTATCTCGGCGTTCTGCTGGCGCTGTTAGAATCGCGTTATCGCCTCGCCGCGCTCTTGGCGTTCGGCGCCGCCGTCACGCGCGTCGAAGGCGTCATGCTGATCGCGCTCGTGTTGATCGCGCTATTTTATCGCGATGCGCGCGCCCGCGCGTTTGCGCGCGCCGATTGGCTCGCGGCGTTCGCCTGCGCGCTCGCCACGCCCGCCGCGATGCTGACCGCCGGCGCAGTCACGAGCGGCAATCCGCTCGCGTTCATCGGCGTGCAATCCGTCGCGGCGTTATGGCTCGCCGCGCTCGCGCCCGGCGACTTTTTTTCGCGCGCGCGTTTTTTCCTAACGCAATATCCCGCTTTGATTCCCGCGCTGATGGTGTGGCTCGGCGTTGCCGGCGCGCTGATCGCGCTGTGGAAACAGCGCACGCGCGGCGTGGGACTGCTTTTCCTAACGTCCGCGCTCTATTTGATTTTTTTCGAGACGCTCGTGTGGTTCAATTATACCACGCTCGAAGTGCGCTTTTTGATGTATCCCGGCTTGCCGCTCATTCTCTTGGCGGCATCCGCGCTCGCGTTCGCGCGGCAGATCGTCGAAAAAATTTCGCGTCCGTTCGCGAATTTCGCGCTCGGCATTGCCGTGCTGGTTTTGCTCGCGCAAAGTTTTCAGCAAGGCATCGCCGGCATTCAATTCATCTACAACAGTTATTCTTCGCAACGTGAGGTCGCGGACGAACTCGCGCGGCTGATTCCCAAAAATCAGCCGACGAATGTGATGATCTACGGCGGCATCGCCGGCGCGCTCGACTATTACGCGCGCCCGCGCGGCATCGAGCTCGCGTTCACCTATTTTCGTTTCGCGCCCGACGATTACCCCGAACAATTTTTGCTCGACCGCAAAATAAAATTCCTCGTCTATCCGGTCGGCAATGCGTTCGCCAAAGCGAAATTTCCAGACCTCGCGCGTTTTGAAACACACACGCGCCGCGGCGTTACGTTTCAACCGCTCACAAAATTCGCGACGACGCCGGATCAACAGTTGTATAGCATTTGGTTGGTGCGCGTAGCGGATTGAGGGTAACGGGCAGCCGCGCTGCCCGTAGCGCCGCCCCGCGCGGCGGAGCGTTCACCCGTTATTTCAATTCCTCAAAAAATAACGGTCCCAACGCGAGCGAGACGCGCGGCGCGCGCACATTTTTCCCGACCCATACATTCGCCGGAAAACGCCCGTCCACCACTTCGACCGCGTGCGCGGCGTGCGCGCCTTTGACGCCGATGAACGCGTGCCCCTCGCGAAACGCGAACCGCAAATCGGCGTCCACGCCCAATTGCTTGAGCGCGTCCACCGCCTCGCCGGTCAAATGGCGCGACACTTCGTCAATCGCCGCGCCCGCGACGATCACGCCGCGCGGCAACGCGTTCACAAACTCCGCCAGCCGCCGCGATTCGTCCGCGTTCGCAAACGTATCGAACGCGCCGACGCGTTGCACCGATCCATCGCGCGGATCCAGCGCGACGAGATGATAGCCGCGCCGGCTTTCGATCACGTTGCGCCCCGCGACAAAAATTTCGCCAAAACGTCCGGCGCGAAATCCCGCGCCCGTGACCGCGATATCCACCGGCGCCATCACGTCCGTCGCGCCGACGCGATAATCATCCAGCCGCGCGGCGTCGAGCGGCGTCAGGTCGGTGGAAAAAATAATTTCGTTCAAGCCGTTGCGGAGAAAAATGGACGGCACATGCAGCGAGTACGCGTTCCACGTGTCCTGCCCGACGAGCGGATCGAGCGCGTGACCGTTGATGCGAACGTTGACGCGCTGATCCGCGCGCGGCGTTTGCAATAAAAACGAAACGCGATAATCGCGCCGCGTCAGGGGCAGCCACACGCGCGCCTCGCCCGCGGACGACCAGCGATAATCCAGATGATCCGGCGCGATCTGCGCGCGCCCCCACCCGTCATCAAAATTCATCCGCGCGGTTTCATTGCGCGCTTCCACCGTGCCTTGAAGCGGCAACGCCGTCGTCACGCGGTACAACGTCCACTCGGAATCTTGAAAAACTTGTTTGAGCGGAAAAATTTGTTTCACGTACGCTTCCACTTTCGGCTCGGTCAGCGGGCGATGCACGAGAACGTGATGAATGTTGAAAAAACGCAACACTTCCAAAGCGGCTTGGCGATCCAATTCGCGGCGCACGTCGTCAATCGCTTCGCCGTTCTCCAGCGCGAGGATCGAATTCAGAATCGGCAGTTCGTTATAATACTGAAATTTGAAAAGCGGATGGCGCGACGCGTTGCCGCTGATCAAGCGTTTCTGATGAAACGTCTGCAAAAATTGCGCGCGCGCGTCGGGCTTGCCTTGCGTGGCAATGCTATTGCGCCAGCCGAGCGGCAATTCCAAAATCGTAAAATCGCCCGGGTCGTTGGCAAATTGTTCGAGCACCGCCGGCGGTCGCGCGTCGGTGAGCGGAAGCGGCGCGGCGATCTGCTCGAACGCGCCGAACGCGATCAGCGCGAGCGCGCCGGCGCGCCACGCGCGCGCGGCACGCGCGCGGCGCAACAGTTCCGCGAGCGCGAAACTTGCCGCGACCGCGACGCCGAGCATCATAAAAACATTGAGCCGCACCGGAAAACGATTCGATTTCAAAATCGGAATTTGCTGAACGAACTGGAACGGTAGCGGAATGTTCGTCGCGTCGCCGGCGATTTGCAAAACCGGACCGAGCATCAGCACAGCGGATCCCACCGCGAGCCAGCCCCACGCGCGCGCGGCGCGAAATTGCGCACACGCCCATAGCATCAGCGCGAGCGGCGCGATGCCGACAAACGTGTAATTGAGCGTTTGAAGCGAAAAATTTTGCGTGAGCCCATCGAAGAACGGCTTCATCGCCGCCGGCAAAATGAAACCGAGCAAATCCGCCGACACCGCCGGCGCGCGCGCGACGAGCGGCGTCCAATAATCCCCATCGCGTTGCAGGTCGAGCCAAAAATCAACCAGCATCGGCGCACTGCCGACGAGCGCAACCGCGCCGAGCGCGGTGAAATTCAACGCGAACGCGCGCGCATCGAAGCGGCGCGCGCGCGCAGTATCGTACAGCCAATACGCCAACGTCAACAGCGCGAGAAAGCCGGCGTACGTCAGATCCGTCCACACGGTCAAAACAAAAAACACGCCCGCCCACGCCGCATTTCGCCCGCCGCGCGCGGATTCCTGCGCGCGGAGGAGATGCAAAACATAGAACGGGATCCATTGCGCGCCAACAAAATTCGGTTGACCGAGCGCGACATAGTTCAAATGATAACTGCCGAACCCGTACAGCGCGCCGGCAAAAAACGCCGCACGCGCATCCAGCCCGGCGCGGCGCAAACGATCGCGCGCGAGCAAATACATTCCGTACGCGCTCGCGGTAAGCGCAAAGAGAACGAGCGCGTTGTTCGCGACCGGCAAATTGAAAAGCATCTGCAGAGGGAGCGCGACGAGCGCGTTGAGCAGAGTGAGCGCGTGCGCACTCGCGAGATTGATGCCGAGCGGATAGAAAAGATAATCGGTCGTGAACGGATTGACGCGAATATTAAAGAGCGAATATTTCACCCACCACAAATTCCATGCGAACACCGGCGCGTCCGTCTCGCCGCCGGCGAGATGCGTCGAAAAATTCAGCGCGAGCGGATAGGTCGCGGCGAGCGCGAGCGCCGCGTAGAGCAACAGGACGCGTAAATCGTTGACAGAATTATTTTTCATTTATTGTTCAATCCTGATGATCCCCACCGCGAACGCGGCGCGATCCGCCGCGACGTTTTTGCCAACCGACACATTCGCCGGAAATCTTCCTTGCACGTCCTCCGGCGCGTCGCCGACGCGCGCGCCTTTCACGCCGATGAACGCGTGCGCGGCGCGGAATTGAAAACGCTGATCGCCTTCGATGCCGAGCGCGCGCAACGCGTTGAGCGCGGCGGGTTGCAAATTCTGCGACACGTCGTCAATCCCCGCGCCAGCGACAATCGTGCCGCGCGGCAATTCCGCGACGAATTGCGCGAGCCGCGCCGATTCCGCCGCGGCGCCGAACGTATCGAACGACGCGACGCGTTCGACCGCGCCGGTCTGCGCGTGGATCGCAACGAGATGATAGCCGCGTTTGTCCGGAATCACACTGCGCCCCGCGACAAAAATTTCGCCGGAACGTCCCGCGTGAAAGCCGGCGGCGGTTACGGAAATATCCACCGGCGAAATTACGCCCGTCGCGCCGATGACGTAATCATCCTGACGCGTCGCGGACAGCGGCAGTGTTTCGGATAGAAATGTAATCGTATTCAGTCCATCGCGCAACACAGACGCCGGGATCGTGAACGCGTAATCTTGCCATTCCTCCGTTGCGCGCACCTCGCTGACTTTTTGTCCATTCACAATCAAGGCGATGCTCTGTCCCGCGCGTAACGCGCGCAAACGCAGCGTCAGCCGCGTCTCCGCGCGTGCGAGCGGAAGCCACAGCGCCGCATCGCCGCGCGTCGCGTAGCGGTACGCCGCGCCGTCCGCGCCGACTTGTGCGCGGCCCCAGCCGTCGTCGAAATACAAACGCGCGGTTTCATCCGCTGGATTGATTTCGCGCAGAGGCGCGGGCGCGGCAGGGACGCGATAAACGACGCGCGCGTCGTCGCGATAAATTTCTTGCAACGAAAATAAATCGCGGGCGTATTCGATGAGCGCGGGCGACGCGCGCGCCAGCGAAACGTGGACGTAACGCAGGTCAAAAAAGCGCAGGATGTCGCGCGCCACTTCGCGGTCAAGCGCGCGGCGCACGTCGTCCACTTCGCGCGCTTCGGCGAGCGCGATGAGCGAATGGATCACCGGGAGTTCGTTGAAATATTGAAACTTGAAGCGCGGCACGCGCGACGTGATGCCGCCGAGCAGTCGTTTATGATGAACGGTTTGATAAAACTGCGCGGCGTCGTCCAGCTTGCCTTGCATGGCAAGACTGCCGCGCCAACCGAGCGGCAAATCCAAAATTGCGAAATCGCCCGGCTCCTCGCGTAGCGTTTGATATATTGGCGGCACGCGCAAATCCGCCAGCGCGATCGGCGCGGCGAGTTGCTCGAACGCGAGGAGCGCGATCAATGCCGCGAGCGCGCCGCGCCCGCGCGGCATCGCCAAGAGCCGCGCCGCGCCGAACGCGATTAGCATCGCGAGCGCGAGCATTAGCATCACGTTAAAGCGCACCGGGTACCGATTCGCGTTGACGAGCGGGATCGCGCGCAGAATCGCGAACGGGAGCGGAATGTCGGTGGATTTTTCGCCGATGATCAGATTCGGACCCAGCATCAGCGCGGCAAAAATAACCGCGAGGAACGCCCACACACGCGCGCCGCGCGCGAAAATGCCGAGCGCGGCGAGCATGAGCGCGGCAAAACCGACGAACGCGTACGCAGTGTTCGCGTTCGAGAACGCGCTCGCCGCCGCGCCGAGAAGCGGATGCGCGGCGGAGGGAATGAAAAAACTAAGCGGCTCGGCGGAAAAAATATACGCGCGCCCCGCGCCGGGCGGCGCGAGATAATAGCCATAGCGCGCAAAATCCGCGAGCAGACTGATGACGAACGGACTGATGCTAATCGCCGAGACAACACCGAGCGCGAGCAGAAACGCGAATAGGTCATGGCGAAGCAATATATTTTCCGCGTCTCTGCGCGTCAATCCGCGTCCCAAAAGATAAAGCAAATAAAAAAACGTGAGCAACGCGAGAAACGGAACGAAGGTGAGTTCCGTCCACGCGTTCAGTGCGAGAAAAATTCCAGCGAGCGCGCCGTTGCGAAGCGGGCGTTCGCGCGCGCGGAAAAGAAAGAGCGCGAAATACGGAATCCATTGATTGCTGAGAAGCATGAAATGCCCGGCGGTGAGAAAATTGATGTGCCACGCGCCAAACGCGTAAAACGCGCCGGCGAGCATCGCCGCGAGGGTGCGCTGAGATGCGGTGAAGCGCAGGGGCGCGAGCAACGCGCGCGCGAGCAGATACGCGCCATAGCCGCCGGCGATCAGCGCGAAGAACACAATAGAATTTTGCGCGGGGATCACGTCGAACGCGAATTGAAGCGGAAGCGAGAGGACGCCGTTGAAAAATGCCGGCGTGTACGCGACGAGGTTGATGCCGATCGGAAAAAAAATATAGTCGGTCGCGAGTGGCGACACGCCGAGATCAAAGAGCGCATAGCGCATCCACCAGAGCGACCACGTTTGCGCGGGATCGTCCACGCCATGCCCAGGACCGTGCGTCGTGAAATTCCACGCGAGCGGATAGGTCAGCGCGAGGGCGAGAACAAAGTAAAGGACGAGCACGCGCCCATCGCGCCGGAAAATTTCGCGTAAAGGGTTTTGCATCAAAATGATTTCCGCGCCGTCCATGATACCATAACGCGGACGCGGAACAAATTCATCTGTGCTGGTGATTACCCACAAGTCAAAGAAGAGCGTGCAGACGTGCGACGCACCTGCGAGGTGCGTCGCACGTTTGCCGCGTTATGGGTAATCACCAGATTTGTGGCTCGGGATGCCAACCCGCGCAACAAAAAAACGCGGCTGGCGTTTGGCGCGCCAGCCGCGTTGTTCTTTGAACCTGCGAATCACGGAACCGAATGATCCCATTGCACGGGACCGCCGCCGCTATTGTAAAGTCCTTGCAAATCATTACACCAATTATTGCCGTCTGACACGCACGCATCCCACGGCACGCCGCCAAAATGGCATCCGTTGCAACGATTCGAATTGGAAGGAATCGAGCGCGTGTACTTGATCACGTACTCAACGGCATGATCGTTGTAATTGGAAATCTTGGCGAGCCAAATGCCGGACGCATTGGATCGTCCCGTCCAAAAGAGATCATAACCCGGTTGAAATTTATCTTTGGAGCCGCGCCCAATCGGCTTGGTGAGCTCACGTTGCTCCGGCGGATAAATTTCCATCGCGATCCGTTCCTGTCCATTCGCCGCGACCCACACGTTTAATTGCAAGCCGCCGCCGTCGTGCATGCGATACCAAACCGATTGATTCGCGCCGATCCATTTCCACGTACCGGCGGCATCCAGCGGTTTGGCGGAACTTCCGCCGGGACAGAGCGCCTCAATGCAATCCTTCGATTTCACCAAATCCGGCTCGGCGGCAGAAACGCCTTTGATCGTGTTGGTTTGCGCGGACACCACCGCGACGGGCGCGGGCGCGCGCGTCTCGGCGCAATATTGAACCGTGTCGTCCAAACAACCAAAAGTATTGGAGACGGAAAAGAAAGCGAATGCCGCGCCAATCAGAAAAGCAAATTGAAAGATTCGAAATTTCACGCGTCCTCCTCGATGACCGCGCATCCGGCGCGCGTGGTACGATCAGACTACCCGGATTTGAAAACGCCGCTACTGTAGCACTGCGCTTGAGAAATGTCAAGGCAATTGAAACAAGATCAAATGCGCGCCGCCATCGAAATCATATTGCTCCAGCACGCGCAGATTTTGTAACAGCCATTCACGCGTCGGATCGGGCGCGTCCGCCGCGCCATCGTCGAACGCGAACCAGAGGCGCGAATAATCACGCGTGAGCCGCGCAAGGAGCGCGCGCGTCGCGTCATCAAACTGTTGGGGATCGCGGCTCAAGCCGTACCAGCGCGCACGCGCGCGGTTTTCGTTCAACCAGAACGGCGCGCGGGTGTCGTTGTTGAGGATCACAACGTCGCGCGCGTCGGCGCGCTGTTCGAGCGTTTGCAACAAGGCGCGCTCGCCGTCCGTGCCGCCCCCGCGCGCGTCGTCGCGCGCGCGCGCGACGATAAACAGCGCGAGCGCGATCACGAGCGCGCACGCGACGAATGCCGCGCGCCGAGACGTTTGCGCGCGCAACGCGCGCATCAGCATCACCGCGCAGAAAACGCAGAACGCGACGCCGAGCGCGAGCGCGAGCCAATCCACGCGCGCGCCGTCGCCCTCCAGCGCGATCCAGCCGAAATCCAAAACGCGCGGGCGCATTTGTTGCAGTGAGCCAATGAGGGGCGAAAATTCCGGCAAAAAAATCGCGTCATAGTCCGGGTTCGGCGAGAGGCGCAACATTCGCAAGCGATAGGCAAGCGACGGCACGCTAATGCCGACCAGCGCAAAGCTAAAAGACAAAAAGCACAACGCTCCGAAAATTGCGGTAAAGAGTTTGTTGCGCCGAGTCAGCGCGAATTCAATCGCCGGCGCGATCAGCAAAACTAAAAAGGGCAAGAGCGGAACCAGAAATCGCGGTCCCCAATTCGTGCCGCCCCACCAATAGTACCACGGCGCAAAAATCGCGAGATAAATGGCGGCGAGGCTGAGAATCAAGATCGTCTCGCGACGCGCGCGGCGGAAAAATTCCGCGCCCGCCCACGCGAGCGCGGCAAGAAACGGCGCGTACACGAACAGCCCTTTGCCCGGCGAAAAAAGCAAGCCGTATACACCCAAAAGCACCGGCGTGTCGAACGTTTCATCCGCGCGATAACCGGTCGCGAACGGATTGCCCAGGCGCGCCCATTGATACGCGCCAATGGAAAATAAAATCGGCGCGAGCGCAAAGATAAACGCGCGGAACGCGCGCCGGACGCGCGCATCGCGCCAATGATCGCCGAAAGCGTACCACGCGTAAAACGGGACGAGCGCGAGATTCGAGACGCGCGTCGCGACGCCCAAGCCGAGCGCGATGCCGGCGACCAGCGCGTCACGCGCATTGCCGCGCGCGCGATAACGCTGGAGGAAATAAAACGCGGCAATCAGACAAAAGAGCGCGTACGGCTCGCTCCAAAATTGCTTGGCGTACACAAACGCCGGCGTTGCCACGCCGAAAAGGAGCGCGGTGATGGCGCTGACACCGCGCGCATAATTCAACGCGCGCGCGGCAAGAAAAACGAGCGCGCCGGCGAGCGCGATCACGATCGCGCTGGACAAAACCGCCGTTTGAAACAAGCCGAGTTGCAAAAAAAATGCGAGCGCGTACAGCGGCAAGGCGAAGAGCGACGCGCCATAGCCGTACTTGGCGAACGCTTCGCCGGCGGCGGTGATCTCGTTGCGCGCTTTCATCAGCGTCCACAGTTGATCAATGTAGAGATCGCCGCGTTTGAAAACGCTTTCGGTGACCGCGAACATCGCCATCGAATCTTGCGAGTAGAGGCGACCGCTATAGGTGAGGAGATAAATCGAAAAGAGGAAAAGCGCGAGCCACGCGGCGATGCGCGCATCGGAGCGATCGTTCATCGCGATTTTTCAGCCGCCGCGCGCGGCGCGCGTCGCGGTCCCGACCAGACGAGGACGACGCCGAGCAATTCGCCGGCGGTGGACCACACGCGCGTGACGAGCGACAACGCGACCGCGACCGGCGTCGGAAAAAATGGCGCGAGCATCAACGCGAGCGCGCCTTCGCGAAATCCCAATCCGCTGGGCGTGATGAACGAGGCATAGCCGATCCAGTACGCGCCGGCGTTGATCGCGATAAACGCCGGCAAGTGCGCGAGCGGCTGATCCGCGATGGCGCTGACGAACAAATAAAACGCGACGCCGTTCGTCAGCCAGAGCGCGCTCGCATAAAGCGGCGGGATGAGCCCGCGCGCAAACGTCGTCGGCGGCGCGGACAGCTCGCGGCGCGTGAGGCGCGCGGTCATCGCGATGATCAAACGCAGGACGCGGGGTGATGCCAGAATGAGAATCAGCGCGGTAAAGGCAACTGCCGCAACGGGCGCGGCGTAAGCGGTAATTGGTAATTGGTAATTGCCGGTCAGCGTTTCTAAAATTTCAGGGCGAATGAGTAGATACAAGAGTCCAAATAATCCGCAAATCGAAAGCGAGATCGCGGTGTAGATTACTTGGCTGAGGAACGCGTTCGTTTTGCTGACGCCTTTTTCATTCACGAGCGCGATCATCGCGGCGACCTGCCAGACATTGCCCGGCACATAGCGCGCGAGATTCGAGAGAAACCAGACGCGCATCGCGAAGGTGAACGCGAGTTTTTCGCCGAGCATCCAGAAAATGCGCCGCCACGCTTCGACCGCAAAGACACGCGCCAGCACCAAGAGCGCGAGCGAGACGGCGACGCGCGGCGCGTCGAAATTGAAACGAAAGCCGGACACGGACAGCTCATCCCACGTTTGCGCGAGCGCGCGCGCGAGAAAAAATAAAATCGCGGCGGCAAACAGATAACCGGCAATGCGTCTCAGCGTAGAGCTTTCAATTTTCAAGAGGCATCTCAAATTCTTGACCGCGTTCGAGTGTGTACCGTATCAAATCCAGTGTTCCGTTCACATCGTCCGATTGCGCTTTTGATTGTGAATTGTGTCGCCCGACCAAGGCTCGTTCAATTAAGGCTACCCACCGCTCGCCAAGTGTCGCCTGCGCCCATCGTGCTGCGATCGGCTTTGAGACGACGGTGCCATATCGAAGCGTATGGAGCATGCGACACATCGTGAGAACGGCGTACGATTGATAGCCGCGGCTCTGCAAGCGCGTGGAATCAGCGAGCATCGGCGCCCACCAGCCGCGTAAAATTTCTCGCACCGCGCGCCGCAATTCGTTTGGCGAAATCGGATCGATTAACGTGCGCGGGTCGGGTCCGGCTAACACGATGCCGCGCTCACGTAAAATGTGCCAATGAATAACGTCAGCGCTGTCGCGCTCTTCGATGCGGAGACTCCCGCCTCTTTCGATGTGCGGATGCGTTGCATGATTCGGATCGTAGCGACGCAGCGCGCGCTGCGGAATGTATAAACCCTCCAACTCGATTGCCCATTTCGAATCGCTGGCGGCGATGCGCGCGTGCATTTCTTGTAACGCCGAAAAAATATTTTCTGCAAGCTCATCGTCGGTGACGACGACAAAATCAATATCGCTACTTGTATCGAAATCACCGCTCGCCAGCGAGCCATACAGATACATGCCGATAAAGTGATTCCCTAAAATTGTCTGCACGCTCAATAGTAAAACATGGAGTATGTCGTTGACGTCGGGGTCCGGCGTAGGTTGGGATAGAGACTGGAGATTCATTTGTTATACGTCATTGCGAGCAGCGTCCTGAGCGAAGCGAAGGATCAGCGACGAAGCAATCTTCTTGTAACTTGGGATTGCTTCGCTCCGCTCGCAATGACGGATTGTGTTATTTTATTCTATATCCGCCGGCTTCGTTATTCAAAATCCACGCGACGACATCGCCGATGCGGATTTCTTCCGACAGGTACGCGTCCATTGCAATCGCGGCGGAGCCGCGCCCGCGCAATTGCTGTTGTGCGCGCCGCATTTTCTCGATGCGCGCTTTCCAGCGCGTGAAATTTTCCGCGCGCAAATCCACCCAGCCGCGCCGCGCGTACGCATCCACCTCCGCGACCGTGAGCATAACACAGTTCGTGTCGGCGCGTTCCGGAATTCGGATGAACGGTCCGCGCCAAATGTGATCGCCGTCCGGCGCGAGAATCGGCAAGCCGACCGACGTGATCGTGCGGCGCAGATTGTCGTGCGTTTTGAGATGGCGATAGAGCGCGTCCGCGATTTTTTTCGGTTTTTGTTTCAATACCGTGCCGAGCGTGTGATAACGTTCTTTGAGCAAGAACGCTTCGTACAATAATTTCGAAAGTTCCGGCGGACCTAATTGCCCGAGCGCAACCGAAGGCGCGCCGGTTTCTTGTTCGAGCCGTTCAATCTCTTCGAGCGCGGCGCGGCGCAAAAAGCCGGCGCGATACGTGGGATCGAGCACCGCGCCGTCAATCGCGGCGATCACATCACTGCCGGTATTTTGCCCTTTGATTTCGAGAACCACTTTGCGCGCGATCTCTTCCGGCGTGATGAATTCCATTTGACGGAGTGACGAGATGGTTTCAAATTCGCCTTTCGTGAACATTCCATTTTCACCGGTGTCCACGACGCCCATTTCCAATTTGCCGCGCGCGGCGTACTGCGCCGCGTCGTCGCGCAGGGTCAGCGCGTCGCCAAGCTTTTCGCTTTTGCTATCAAAGACGATGACCGGTTCGCCGCGCTCGGTGATCGAACGCATTGTAATATCCGCGTAGCCAATCATCGCGGCGGGTTTGATCTCTTTGACAATCGGCGCGCCGGGCGTGCGCGCCATCAAGAACATCAAGCCGGTGTGCGCGAACGCGACCGCGGTCTTGGACATTAATTTGCTCGACGGTTTGTCCTCGCCGTGCGTGTACGGAATATTCAACCCCATTCCGCCGGTGCCGGTCGTGCCGATTTTCAAATACAAACGCGTGCCGACCTCTTCCATCGCGCGCAAAATCAAAATGACATGCCGAATCAATTGCGGAATCGATTGCGACAGCACGAGCGCGTCAAACGCGCGTTGCGCGTTTTTGCTGAGGCGCGCGATCTCGGCAATCGCGTCATGCAACGCGTCGGGCGATGGCGCGCGCATTGCCGCGTCAGGAATCGCGGGCACGCGCGTCGCGTCTTTGAGCGCGTCAATGCGCGCCATCAGCGTGTCCATCTGTTGTTTCGCGACAACGGTCGCGGCATAAACGTCTTGGTAACTGATCGCGGTCGCGGTGTTGATCGTGTCTACAATCACCGCGGGTTTGTGCTCGCGAATGAGTTGGACGAGACGCGAGCGCGCGTACGCGGCGTCGAGATCGGCGAAGAGGTCGGAGTAGAGATCCGCGCGGCGCGGCGCGCTCTGCAAAAGCGCGGCGCGCTTTTCCACCGTGAAATCTGCGCGCACGAAGACATCGCCCCACGCCCCGCTGAATTCAATCTCGCGAAATTCTTTGCGGAGGAGTGCGAGCGACTCGCGCACTTCGCGTTGATAGAGCGCGGCAATGATAATTTTTGAGGGCGTGACCTCGCGTGCAATTTGCCGCGCGACTTGGGTCCCGACAAGTCCCGCGCCGCCGAGGAGGAGGATGGTTTTGTCAGTCATTGTCTAGTCGCAAGTCGCAGGTCGCAAGCCGCAAGCCGCTTGGGTCTTGTGACCTGCGACCTGTGGCGAGTCATTTGAAGTCAACATGATTCTCAGAATCAAATATTTTCAAGCGTGACTTGCTTTGCAAAGGCAGCACCCGCGCGTTCGCGAAATATTCAAAATCGAATTTCGTCGCGTCGCCGGCGCGCAAACCCGGAATTGGAATCAGCCGCGCGGTCAGCGGCTTGTCGTGTTTGATTGCCAGCGTCGCGAGGTCGAGCAACACGGCGGCAATTTGATCGGCGGACGTTTCGCCGGGCAGTGGCACGGTGTCAAGCCCGGTGCCGCAGACGGTTGAGTAAAGCAGTAATTGGTAAATGGTAATTTGGGATGAGCGCGCGGCGAGCGTCGAGTCTTCCAAGACCGGCAGCATCAAGCCATTCAGCCCGGCGCGTTTGAAATTCGCGCGCGCGATACAATCGGTGATGAACGCGGCGGCAAAGAGCGTGCCATGCTCGCCAAACTGCGCGCCGGTGAGTTGCTCCATTGCGTTGCCGATGCTGTGCGAATCTTGCGGAAATGGCGCGGTCGAAAAATC
>Ga0247727_10007420_pt1 | contig 20891 bp, 14 predicted proteins | sample WisWelCaveWW1625_FD_202498 | JGI IMG/M metagenome (GOLD analysis project Ga0247727, IMG submission 202498) | Biofilm microbial communities from Wishing Well Cave, Virginia, United States - WW16-25 | ecosystem: Environmental > Aquatic > Deep subsurface > Groundwater > Cave microbial mat | place... | reverse complement strand
CGCGCCAGATCTCCCGGCCGTCCTGCGCGTCGAGGGCGAAGAGGAGGCCGGCAGCGGTCGCCTGAAAGATGATCCCATCCACGACTACCGGACCGACGGCGAGCGGCCCCTTGAGGTCAATCCGCCATGCCGCCGTGGCGCCGGACGGGTCGAGGGCGGCGACCTGGCCGGCGCGGTCGGCCGCGACGATCGTCGCCGCGAAGGGGGCCGGATCGCCCGCCAGGGGCGCCTCGAAGCCATCGTAAGTCCAAATCACCGACAGCGTCATCGGCTCCGCCGCGGCGCCTGGCCGCAGGTCTGCCTCGGGGTCGGTCGCGAGGCCGTGAAACACGGACTTCTGCTGCCGCGTCCAGGCGGGCTCGATGGGCGCGAGGACGGCGATCACGATCAGGACGAGCAACCGCACGGCGCCGCGTCGATGACCTGCCGCGCGCCCCGCCCGGGATGACGATCGAGTCCGCCGCGCCACGCGATCGATTATAGTCGCGCTCCCCGCAACTTCCGCCCGTCCGGCGGATATGCTATTCTCCCGCGCCCTCGAACAGACCGCGCCCGCACGGCCGGGGAGGGTGCGATACGCACATGATCGAGGCCGTCAAGGGAACCCGCGACATCCTGCCCTCCGAAATCGCCCGCTGGCAGTTGGTCGAGGCCAGGGCGCGGGAGACTTTCGCGCTGTTCGGCTTCCGCGAGATCCGAACCCCGATCTTCGAGGCGACGGAGCTGTTCGCACGCGGTATCGGCGAAGGCAGCGACATCGTGGCCAAGGAGATGTACACCTTCCAGGACCGCAAGGGCCGCTCCCTGACCCTGCGACCCGAGAACACGGCCCCGGTGGTGCGCGCCTACATCGAGCACCAGATGCGCCGCGGAAGCGATGTGGAGCGCCTGTATTACATCGGCCCGATGTTCCGCTACGAGCGCCCGCAGAAAGGGCGCGCGCGACAGTTCCACCAGATCGGCGTGGAGGCGATCGGCAGCGACCACCCGGCGATCGACGCCGAAACGCTGCAGATGCTGATGCTGTTCCTGGACCGGCTGGCCATCCAGCCGCTCGAGCTGCTGCTCGGCTCCGCCGGCTGTGAAGCCTGCCGCCCGCTCTACCGGCAGGTGCTCCTGGCGGAGCTGGCACCGCACAGCGACACCTTGTGCGCCGACTGCCGGCGCCGGCTGGAGTCGAATCCGCTGCGCTGCCTCGACTGCAAAGTCCCGCAGGATCAGGCTCTGATGGCGCGGATCAGCCCGATCCTGGACCATCTCTGTGCCGCCTGCCGCGACCATCTGGATCGCGTCCGCGCCCACCTTGAACGGCTGGGGGTGCCCCATGTGATGGCCCCCCGGCTGGTGCGCGGCCTCGACTACTACCGGCGCACGACCTTCGAGGTGACGCAGCCCTCGCTGGGCGCCCAGAGCTCCCTCCTGGGGGGCGGCCGGTATGACGGCCTGGTGCAGGCCCTCGGCGGCCCGCCCGTCGCGGGGTTCGGCTTCGCCGTGGGGGAAGACCGGCTGGTCCTCTGCCTGCCCGAGAGCCTCGCGGGGATCGAGGAGCACCCCGACGTGTGCGTCGTTCTCCTGGGCGAGGCCGGTGTAGGGCCGGCGCTCGCAGCCGCCTCCCGACTGCGGAAGTCCGGAAGGCGCGTGGTCCTCGATCCGCTTCCGGACAAGAGCCTCAAGGCGCAGCTGCGGAGGGCGAATGACTTGCAGGCCGCCTTTGTCCTGATCCTGGGCGGGGAGGAAGCGGAACGCGGCACCCTGACGCTCAAACGCATGACCGACGGGGCACAGCGCAGCGCGCGGGAGGCGGACATCGTCCAGGCCCTGGAGGAGCTGTCTCATGGCTGATCCGTTACCTTCACTGGCGCGCACGCACACCTGCGGGTCGCTGCGCAAGGCGGACACGGGCCGCGAGGCGGTCCTGCTCGGGTGGGTCGACAGCATCCGCGACCATGGGGGGCTGCTGTTCGCCGATCTGCGAGACCGCTACGGCCTCACCCAGGCGGTCTTCAACCCGGAGGCGGCGCCCGGGGCGTTCGCATCCGTCAAGGATGTCCGCCCGGGATTCGTCGTCGGGATCGTGGGTCGGGTCGTGGCGCGATCGGCCGAGAACATCAACCCTTCGCTGCCGACCGGCGAGATCGAGATCCAGGCGCTCCGGATCGAGGTCCTGAACGCCTCGGAGCCCCTGCCGTTCCCCCTCGGCGACGACACCGGCGCGTCGGAAGAGGTCCGGCTGCGCTACCGGTTCCTCGATCTCCGGCGCGCGCGGATGCAGCGCGTTTTCGAGATCCGGCATCGGGTCCTTCTGGCGGTGCGACGCTATCTGGACGCCCGCCAGTTCCTGGAGGTCGAGACGCCGATTCTGAACCGCAGCACGCCGGAGGGCTCGCGCGAGTACCTCGTCCCATCGCGCGTGAATCCAGGGCGCTTCTACTCGCTGCCGCAATCACCGCAGATCTTCAAGCAGCTCCTGATGGTCTCCGGCTTCGATCGCTACTTCCAGATCGCCAAGTGCTTCCGGGACGAGGACCTGCGCGCCGACCGCCAGCCCGAGTTCACGCAGATCGACATCGAGATGTCCTTCCCCGAGCGTGACGCCTTCTTCGCCCTGATCGAAGGTCTCATGGAGGAAATCTTCAAGTCGGCCGAGGTGCCGCTCCGGGGGCCCTACCCGCGCCTGACTTACCGCGACGCGATGGAGCGTTTCGGGAGCGACAAACCCGACACGCGATTCGCCCTCGAGATCCGTGACCTGACGGACAGCCTGGGATCGAGCCCCTTCCGCGTGTTCTCGGACACCGTGCGGGACGGGGGAGTGGTCAAGGGGATGGTCGTGCCGGGCGGGGGCTCGTGGCCGCGGCAGCGGATCGACGATCTCGTCGAGACCGCCAAGGGACTCGGCTCCAGAGGGCTCATCTGGATCCGCGGCGGGGAGTCGTTGCAGTCGCCGGCGCTCAAGCATCTCGGCGAGGAAGGGTGCCGGGCCATCCTGCGCGACCTGGGTGCCGCGCGCGGCGACCTAGCGCTCCTGGTCGCCGACCGCTGGAAGGGCGCCCTGACGATCCTGGGGGCGCTGCGCCTGCAGATTGCCCGCGCCGAGAAACTGATCGACGAGTCGGCCCACCATCTGCTGTGGGTCCACGAGTTTCCCCTGTTCGAGCACAGCGACGAGGAGGGGAGACTGGTCTCCTGCCATCACCCGTTCACCGCTCCGGTCCCGGAGGACACCCTGCGGCTCGAAAGCCGCCCCGAGTCCGTGCGCGCCCAGGCCTACGATCTGGTCCTGAACGGGAGCGAGGTCGGTGGCGGCAGCGTCCGGATCCATCGCGGAGACCTGCAGGCGCGCGTGTTCGGCGTCCTCGGGATGGGCAAGGAGGAAGCCGAGGCGCGCTTCGGGTTCCTCCTGTCCGCCCTCCGCATGGGGGCTCCGCCCCACGGCGGGATCGCCCTCGGCGTCGACCGGCTGATCGCCATTCTGACCCGTTCGCCCTCGATTCGCGACGTCATCGCCTTCCCCAAGACGACCAGCGGCATCGATCAGATGACCGGTGCGCCCGGGGAGGTCAGCGACCAGCAGTTGCGCGATCTGTCGATCCGCATTGATCTCCCTTCCAAGACATAACGCCCCTTTTTTCACTGAGTTACGGGGCCTGAGTCAACCAGCCATTCATTGACAAGGGGCGCCCCGGGTGCTAAGTTCCACTCGCCGTCCGGAGGCGCCGGTTGCGCAAGTTCTCCATCCCCGAAGAGACCCTCGCCGACGTCTTCGGCCATTACGACGAGCATCTCAGGACCATCGAGAAAGACCTCGGAGTAAGGCTCTCGGCCCGCGGCCCCGAGATCACCGTCCAGGGCGAGACCGAACGCGAGACGCTGGCGCTCAACCTGCTCGGCCAGCTCGCTGCCCTGGTGCAGGGCGGTTACCCGCTCAAGAAGAGCGACGTCGAAATAGCGCTTCGCCTCCTGCGCGACAACCGGGGCGCCCTGCTCCGCGATTTCTTCGCCACGGCCCGGCTGAAGACCGCCAACGGGCGCTTCGTCGCCCCGAAGAGCCCGAACCAGAAGCTCCTGTTGGACGCGATCCAGGAATACGACCTGGTGTTCGTCATCGGCCCGGCCGGGACGGGGAAGACGTATCTCGCCGTGGCCTCGGCCGTGGCCCATCTCGCGGACAAGAAGGTCGACCGGATCATCCTCTGTCGCCCGGCCGTCGAAGCGGGCGAGAAGCTCGGCTTTCTCCCTGGTGACATGGCCGAGAAGGTCGACCCGTATTTTCGGCCGCTGTACGACGCCCTCTACCTCCTCCTCGACCGCGAGCGGGCCAACGCCCATCTGGAGAAAGGCGTCATCGAGATTGCGCCCCTGGCCTTCATGCGCGGCCGGACTCTCAACAGCTCGTTCGTCATCCTGGACGAGGCACAGAACACCACATCCGAGCAGATGAAGATGTTCCTGACGCGCCTGGGGACGAACTCCAAGGCCCTGATCACCGGGGACGTGACTCAAATCGACCTGCCCCCGGGCCGCCGCTCCGGCCTGATCGAGGCGCGACAGGTGATCGCCGGGGTGCCGGGCGTGCGGTTCATCGAATTCGACGAGACGGACGTCGTACGGCACCCGCTGGTGCAGGGAATCGTGCGCGCCTACGAGGCCTACCGCAGCAACGGGGAGGCCGCATCGACGCCGGCGCCCGCCGCGCCGCGGGCCGTGAAACGCGCCCGCCGGCGCCGCGCCGCTCCGGAGCCGAGAGGAGAATGAACCTCCGCCGCCTCCTCCGACGCCCGGGGCGGCTCCGCGGACGACGATGGCTCTGGTGCGCCGTCTACCTCGTCGCTCTCCTGCCGCTGACGCTCGCGCCGCGCATTGGCCGGACCGTTCCCGTGCCGCCCGCCGGGACGCCCGCCGTGGCCGACATCAACGCGCCGGTGGCCCTCGAACGAGTCGATCGGAGGGCCACCAGCAACCGCCGCCAGGCGGCGCGGGACGCCGTCGCGCCAATCTACGACCTGGACGCGGAGGCGGCCGGGCGGGCGCTCTCTTTCATCGGCGATCTGTTCGGGCGCGGGCGGCGCTCCGAGTCCACGGCGGTGTTGCCGGCTCCTTCGCGCGCCTATCTCGAAGCGAACGGGTTCGCCCCCGCCGTCGAAGGACGACTGCGGGAGGCGGTCCATGCGGCGTTCCGCCGGCCGGTCGCCGGCGGGCGCAGCCTCCTTCCCCTCTCCGGCCCGGTGCTCCTGCGCGAGATGCCCGGCGGCCGTCCGTCGCCGGTGACCGCGCCCCTCGACGTGGCGACCCCGGAGGATGCCCGGCGGGCCGCGGCCTCCGAGCTGGCGCGATACGGTGCTTCCGCTGATGAGATCTCCGCCCTGGAGCCGCTGCTCGCGGACCTCCTCGTCCCCAACCTGTCGTACAACGCATCGCTCACCGAGACGCGCCGCGCCGAGGCGGCCGGCCGCATCGATCCGCTCGTCGACCGGTCGTCGGCGGGCCGGACGATCGTCCGACAGGGCGAAATCGTGGACGCGGACGCCGAGGAAAAGCTCCGCGCGCTGAACCGGCTGATCGCAGGCCGGTTGTCCGCACCGACGATCCTGGGTCACCTCCTGCTGCTCGGGCTCCTGCTGTTCTTCACCGATCGCTACGTCTTCATCGACCAGCGATTCAACCGGAGGGAGCGCGATCTGTTCGCGCTCCTGGTGGTCGTGACCGTGGTCGGACTGGCGCTCGACGCCGGGTTCCTGTGGCTTTTCGAGCGCGTCGCCAGCAGTCTGCACCTGGCGCCGTTCAACGATCCGGCGCTCTACCGCCCCATGATCCCTGTGGCGACCGGCACGATGCTGATCACTCTCCTCGTGAGCCCGAGGGCGGGAATGGCGTTCATCCTGTTTTTCGTGCCGATCCTCGGGCTCCTCATGGAGTGGGACCTGCGCTCGCTCCTGTTCGGGCTCCTCAGCAGCCTGGCGGGCATCTACGGCATCGGCGCCTACCGCCGCCGGTCCGTGCTCATCCGGGCCGGTCTGCTTCTGGGTGGAATCAATGCCGTGAGCGTACTGGCGCTGCGAGGCGTGGCGCCCGACGCCGGCCCGGCGTCGCACGTCTGGTTCGAGATGTGCTGCGGGCTGGCCGGCGGCATCGTGGTGTCGGTCCTGGTTTCATTCCTGCTGCCGCTGCTCGAGTCGACGTTCAACATCCTCACCGATGTGCGGCTTCTCGAGCTCTCAAACCTCGCGAACCCGCTGTTGCGCCGGCTGGCCCTCGAGTCGCCCGGCTCGTACCACCACAGTGTCATCGTCGGGACGCTTGCCGAGGCCGCCGCCGAATCGATCGGCGCGAACGCCCTGTTCTGCCGGGTCGCAGCCTACTATCATGATGTCGGCAAGCTCGTGAAGCCGACCTACTATGTGGAAAACCAGAAGCCAGGGGAGAACCGGCACGATCGCCTGACGCCGCGGCTCAGCGCCCTGGTGATCGCCAGCCACGTGCGCCAGGGGATGGAGCTGGCGCGTGCCCATGGCGTGCCGCAGGAGATCCTCGATATCATCCCCCAGCACCATGGCACTCGCCGCATCAATTACTTCTATCAGAAGGCCCGGCGCGCCGGTTCTCCGCAAGGAGAGGAGATCCGCGAGGCCGATTTCCGCTATCCGGGACCGCGTCCGCAGAGCCGGGAGGCGGCTCTGCTGATGCTCGCCGACTCGATCGAGGCGGCGGCCCGCAGCCTGGCCGACCCCCAGCCTGCGCGGCTCAAAGGGGTGGTCAACACGATCGTCTCCGACGTGGTGTTGGACGATCAATTCAGCGAGTGCGACCTGTGCTTCTCCGACCTGGAGCGGGTGCGCGCCGCCTTTTTCAGGGCACTGTGCAGCATTCATCATCACCGCATCGACTATCCGGGATTCGACTTCGACGCGATCGAGGCGCGGCCCTTCCGGGCGAGCGCGACGCACGACGTCCAGCCCGCAGACGCCGGCTCAGCGGCCCGATAGAGGTCGTCGCGAACGCCCCCGGGGCCGGCACGCGCTCCGGGGCCTGCCGATCCCTGCTCGTCCTTCTGAGGGACGCGCTGCGGAAGGGGCGCGCCGGCGTCACCCTGCTCCTCGCGACCGACGGCCAGATGAGAGCCTTGAACCGCCGCCACCGCGGCCAGGACCGCACCACCGACGTGCTCTCCTTTCCCGCCGCCGGAACGCTCGAGCCGGGCGTGGCGCACCTCGGGGAGATCGCCATCTCCCTGGGCCAGGCGGGGCGCCAGGCGCGACTCGCTGGCTGGCCTCTCAGGAGCGAGCTGGCCCTTCTGCTGACCCACGGCTTCCTGCACCTGCTGGGATACGATCACGAAACCGACGACGGGACCATGCGGCGTCTCGAGGCGCGACTCCTGCAACGCGTGGCGGGGGTCCGGCTCTCGCGCCGCGCGCTGCCGTGGGGTGTGGACCCGCCCCGCCGGCCGCGGGCGTCCCGAAAGGCAAGGATGAGGAGGAGACATGTCTGAGCACGAGATCCCAGGCGAGCAGGGCGTGGAGGAAGGGCCTCCGGCCGCCGACCGCACGGTACCCGAGGGCTTCCGGTGTGGATTCGTCGCCCTGGTCGGCCGTCCCAACGTGGGGAAATCGACCTTGATGAATCACCTGCTCGGGAGCAAGCTGTCGATCGTGTCGGAGGTCCCGCAGACCACCCGCTTCCCGGTCCGGGGCGTCCTGCACCGCGAGCGGGCGCAGATCGTCTTCATCGACACGCCCGGCATCCACAAGCCCCGCTACCGGCTCAACGAGGAGATGGTGCGCACGGCGACTCGGGTCCTGCGGGAGGTCGATCTGGTCGCCGTCCTGGTGGACGCCTCGGACGGTTACGGACCGGGCGACCGCTACGTCTTCGAGCGCGTGCGAGAGTCCGACGCGAAGGCCTTTCTCGTCCTGAACAAGGTCGACCGCATGCCGAAGGAAGGCCTCCTGCCGCTCATCGAGGAGGCGAGGAATCTTTCGCTGTTCGAGGAGATCGTGCCGCTGTCGGCCCTTTCCGGCGAGAACTGCGACCGCTTCGAGCATCTTCTCATGGCGCGCATTCCCGAGGGCCCGCCGCATTTCCCGCCCGACCATCTCACGGACCTGCCGCAGCGGCTGCAGATCGGCGAGATGATCCGCGAGCAGGTCTTCCTGAAGATGCGCCAGGAAGTGCCGCACGCCACCGCCGTGGTCGTCGACTCCATCGAGGAGGGTGACGACCTCGTCCGCGTGAACGCGACGATCGTTGTCGAGCGCGACAGCCAGAAGGGAATCGTGATCGGCGAGAAGGGCCGCATGGTCAAGGAGATCGGAACAGCCAGCAGGAAGAACATCGAGGCCGCGCTCGGCCGCCAGGTGCACCTGGCGCTCTGGGTCAAGGTTCGCGAGGCGTGGCGCGACGATCTGCAGCTGTTGCGCCTCATCGGCCTGACGCCGCCGTAGGAGATTCCAATTGGAGTAGAATGGCGCCCGTTTCAGGACGGACGCCATGAAAGACAATACCTTCCTGGTGGAGTCGGTCAAGAAGCTGCTCCGCCGGGGGGCCACGACCCACCTCCATAACATGCTCTTGAAGGTCCGCCCCGCGGACCTGGCCGAGGCCTTCAAGGCGCTCGACGAGGGGGAGCGATCGACGGCCTTCCGCCTGCTAGCGGAGCGCGACGTCCCGGCCGCCGCCGGCCTGCTGCTGGAGATCCACCCGACGCTGCGCGCCGATCTCCTGCGCGGCATGCCGCCCGAGGAAACCGCGCGCCTGCTGCACAGCCTGCCGCCCGACGACGTGGCCGGCATCGTCGCGGAGTGCCCCCCCGAGGAGCGGGACCAGCTCCTGGCCCTCATGCAGCGCGAGGCTTCGGAGGAGGTCCAGGATCTGCTCGAGTACGAGGAGGAGACCGCCGGGCGCATCATGACGACCCGGTTTCTCGCCCTGCCGGAGGACACACAGGTGCAGGAGGCGATCGCCGCCGTGCAGAAGGCGCAGGCGGCGGAGATGGTCTTCTATGTCTACGTCGTGGACGACCATGACCGTCTGGAAGGCGTCCTGTCCCTGCGCCGCCTGCTGACGGTGCCGCCGACAACGCGGCTCCGCGAAATCATGTCCACCGACGTGATCTCCGTGCGCACGGACACGGACCAGGAGGAGGTGGCCCGCATCGCCTCGCGTTACGACCTGCTGGGCGTGCCAGTGATCGACGCCGAAAACGTCCTGGTCGGGATCGTGACCATCGACGACCTGATCGATGTCATGCGCGAGGAGGCGACCGAAGACTTCTACAAGCTGGCCGGTACGTCGGACGAGGAGAGACTGATTCGTTCGACGCTGCGGGCCGCCCAGGTGCGGTTGCCGTGGCTGTTCGCGGCGTTCGTCGGCGGGCTGCTGGCCGCGCTGCTGATCAAGGCGTACGCGCCGCTGCTGGGCCAGATGACGGTGCTGGCCTGCTTCATCCCGGTCGTGCTCGGAATGGGGGGCAACATCGGCACGCAGGCGGCGACCATCATGGTGCGCGGACTGTCGACCGGCCGCATCTCCCTGCTCCAGGCCGGGAGCGTGGTTTTCAAGGAGATCAGGATCGCCATGCTGCTCGGCCTGATCTACGGCGCCCTCCTCGGGCTCGCCGCCATCGTCCTGGTCGGCATGAGCGCGGGCGCCGGATTCTCCGTCGGGCTGTCGCTCCTGGTCTCGATGACCATGGCCGCCGTCGTCGGATCGTTGCTGCCCGTGCTGCTCAAGACGGTGCACATCGACCCGGCGGTTGCGACCAGCCCCTTCGTCACGACGTCGGTCGATCTGCTGGGGCTGCTGGCGTTCTTCGGTCTGGCGGGGCGCCAGCTCGTGTCGGGGTGAGGGCACGGGAGGTCCGCTCTGGCGCTCAGGGAGACCGAGGCGTTCGTGCTCCTCTCACATCCGATCGGCGAATCGGACCGGATCATCACGTTCCTGACCCGAACGGCCGGAAAGGTGCGCGGCGTGGCCAAGGGGGCGCGCCGGAGCCGCCGGCGCTTCGGAGCCAATCTCATGACCTTGAGCCGGGTGCGGCTCCAGTACGTCGAGACGGAGCGCTCCGAGTTGATGCGCGTCGAGTCGGCCGATCTCCTGGAGTCGTGCTTCGATCTGCAGGCCGATCCCGTGCGTGCGGCGACTCTGGCGTGCTTCGCCGAGGTTGCGAATGCGTTCGCGCGCGAGCAGCAGGAGGACGAGGCGTTCTTCCGCCTGCTGGGCGCGGTGCTGCGGGCCGTGCGGGCCGGGCTCAACCTCGAATGGGCGGCGCGGTACTACGAGATCTGGACGTTGAGGCTGCACGGCGTCCTGCCGGGCCTCACGGAATGCGGCGTGTGCGGCAAGGGCCTGCGTGTCCGGGGCGGGCTCTTCTTGCGGCGGGAGGAGATCGTCGCCTGCGGGCCATGCGGCGAACGGCGCGCCGGCGACCCGGCGCTGCCGGCGACGGCCATCGCGGCGGCCGCCGAGATCCTGAAACGCGCCCCGGAGGCGCTCTGTGGCGTCCCGGCCGACCCGCAGGCGCTGCGCCCGCTCGCCGCGCTGGCGGCGGCGCGGTTCTTCGATCTGACGGAGAGCCGCTTCCGGAGCTATGAGGTCCTCGAGCAGCTGCGGAGAGGCGAGTGACGAAAACCGACCGAGTGGGTGACGTGCCGCTCAACTTCCAGGAGCTCATCCTGAGGCTGCAGGGATTCTGGGCCCGACAGGGATGCGTCCTGCAGCAGCCGTACGACGTCGAAGTCGGGGCCGGGACGATGCATCCGGACACCTTCTTCAGGGTCCTGGGCCCCGAGCCGTGGAGGACCGCCTATTGCGCCCCGTCGCGCCGTCCGGTCGACGGACGCTATGGGCAGAATCCGTTCCGGCTCTACCGCCACTACCAGTTCCAGGTCATCCTCAAGCCCTCGCCACTGGACGTGCAGGCGGTCTACCTCGAATCGCTCGCCGCCTTCGGCATCGATTCCCGGGAGCACGACATCCGCTTCGAGGAGGACAATTGGGAGTCGCCCACCCTGGGAGCGGCGGGGGTCGGATGGCAGGTCATGATGGACGGGATGGAGATCACCCAGTTCACCTATTTCCAGCAGGCCGGGGGGCTCGAGCTGAGCCCGATCGCGGCGGAGATCACCTACGGCTCGGAGCGCATCGCCATGTTCCTAAACGGTATCGGCAGCGTCTACGACCTCGCGTGGAACGACCACGTCCGGTACGGCGACGTGCGGCTCCAGGAGGAGATCGAGTTCTCGAAGCACAACTTCGAGGCGGCCGACGTCGATCTCCAGCTCCGCCTGTTCCAGGCGTACGAGTCCGAAGGGCACCGCCTGCTGGGACTGGGCCTCGTGCTGCCCGCCTACGACTGTGCGCTACGCTGCTCGCACACCTTCAACGTCCTCGATGCCCGTGGCGCGGTGAGCGTCACCGAACGCACCGGGTTCATCCAGCGGGTGCGCCGCCTGGCGGTCGGCTGCGCCAAGGCCTACCTGGCCCAGCGGGAGGCGCTCGGCTTCCCGCTCCTCGGGACGCCGGCGCGCGCGGAGGCGCGATGAGCGTCCTGCCCGGCACCCGCCGCACGTTCCTGATCGAGATCGGCACTGAGGAGATGCCGGCGAACGCCGTCCAGGGGGCCATCGATTCACTGGGCGCGGGGCTGCGCGAGGCCCTCGTGAAGGCCGGACTGCCGCCGCGCGAGGTCAGGGTCTACGGCACGCCGCGGCGGATTGCGGCGCTGCTCACGGGGCTTCCCGATCGCCAGCCCGACCAGTCGGTCCAGATCACCGGGCCGCCGGTGGCCGTGGCTTTCGACGCTTCCGGCCGGCCGACGCGCGCCGCCGAAGGGTTTGCGCGCGCCCAGGGCGTCACGATCGCCGATCTGCGGCGGCTCCCGACACCCAAGGGGGAATGCGTCGGCGTGCTCAAGGTCATCCAGGGACGCGCCGCGGCGGAGATTCTCGCCGAGGTGGCGCCCCCGCTGGCGCTCTCACTCTACTTTCCGAAGACGATGCGCTGGGGCTCCGGCGAGCACCGCTTCGTGCGCCCGGTGCACTCGGTCGTCGCCCTGCTCGACGATCAGGTGGTCGACCTGACCATCGCCGGAGTGAAGGCCGGTCGCGACACCTTCGGCCACCGCGTGGCCGGGAAGCCCAAGGTGCCGCTGGCCCACGCCAGCCTCTACGTCGACGCTCTGCGCGACAACGGCGTCCTCGCCGATGTCGGGGAGCGGCGCGCGGCCATCGCCGGGGCCCTCGCCGAGGCGGCGAGCCGCGCCGGCGGGCGGATCGCTTCCCCGCCCGGCGCCGCCGCAGGGAGCGGGGGCGAGGCCGACCCCGAGTTGCTCGACGAGGTGAATCAGCTGGTGGAGTGGCCCGCCATCCTCACGGGGGAGTTCGACGCCGCCTTCCTCGAATTGCCGGCCGAAATCCTGATGACCAGTATGCGGCATCACCAGAAGTACTTCGCCCTCCACGGGCCTTCGGGGGCGCCGCTCAACCGCTTCCTGGCCGTCGCCAACGTCCCGTCCGACCCGCAGGGGGCGATCCGCCGCGGCAACGAGTGGGTCCTCCGGGCCCGGCTGACCGACGCCCGCTTTTTTTACGAGGAAGACCGCAGGCGGCCGCTTGAAGCCATCGGCGACGATCTGGGGCGCATCGCGTTCCACGAGAAGCTCGGGTCCTACGCCGAGAAGCGCCGTCGCATCGCCCGCCTCACCGGCATCCTCGCCCCGGCATTCGCCGCCGCGGGCTCGCCGCCGGACGCAGGATCGATCGGCCCGGCGGCGCTCCTGTGCAAGAACGACCTGACGACCCAGATGGTGAAGGAATTCCCCGAGCTCGAGGGGATCGTCGGCGGGCTCTACGCGCGGGCCGACGGCCTCCCGGAGGCGGTCGCGCGCGCCATCTACGAACACTACCGGCCGCGCTCGCTCGCGGATCCGATCCCTTCCACGGGCGAAGGGGCGCTCCTGTCCCTGGCCGATCGGATCGACACCCAGGCCGGCATCTTTCTCCTGGGGATCGTTCCGACCGGATCGCGTGACCCGTACGCCCTCCGTCGCTCGGTGCAGGGGGCCTGCCGCATCCTGATCGAGCGGCGCGTGAGCGTGTCTCTCGCGGCGATTCTCGGGGAGGCTCTGCGGGGATACACCCGGGAGCGGATCGAGGCGGCGGTCGATGAAGCCGCCGCCCTCGCCGCGCTGCTGGACTTCTACTCCGGCCGCCAGGAGTTCCTCGCGACCGAGAGCGGGATGCGGCCGGATTCGGCGCGCTCCGCCCTCGCGGCGGGGGCCGACGACCCCTACGATGCGCGCTTGCGCATGGAGGGTGTCGAGGCCTTCCGCGGAGAGAAGGGTTTCGAGGACCTGGCGGTGGTTCACAAGCGCATCAAGAACATCCTGAAGGAGCAAAGGGAGGATCTCCGCTTCGACCCGGCCCGCCTGATCGAGGCTGCGGAGAGGACCCTCGCCGGGAGACTGGAGGCAGCGCTCCCGGTCATCGCGGAGGCGAGGGGACGGAGGGACTATCCCGCGGCCCTGGTCGCGGTCGCCGGCCTGCGGGAGGCGCTCGATCGCTTTTTCACCGAGGTGATGGTCCTGGCCGAGGACCGGGACCTGCGTGGCAACCGGGTGGCCCTCCTGCGCTCGATCGCCGTCCTCTTCCTCCAGGTGGCCGATTTCTCGGAGATCGCGACATCGTTCGACCGCCCCGCTCCAGAAGGGGAGAAGGGGCGGCGGCGTCCGGCCGCGGCCCCGGGGGCGCAAACGGAGGCCTGATGGCACGCAAGTTCGTCTACTTTTTCGGAGGCGGCCGCGCCGAGGGCGACGGCTCCATGAAGACACTCCTGGGCGGCAAGGGGGCCGGCCTCATGGAGATGACCCGGATCGGCCTCCCGGTTCCGGCCGGGTTCGTGATCACCACCGAAGCCTGCACCCTCTACCTCAAAGGGGGGCGGGGGGCCCTGCGGCCAATCGAGGGCGAGGTGAGGCGACACCTGGGGCGCCTCGAGACGATCGCCGGCCGGCGGTTCGGCGATCCGGACGATCCCCTCCTGATCTCGGTGCGCTCCGGGGCCGCGCGCTCGATGCCCGGGATGATGGAGACCATCCTGAACCTGGGGCTCAACGACGCCGCCGTGGAGGGTCTCGCGAGAAGGACCAACGACCCCCGGTTCGCCTACGACGCCTATCGGCGGTTCCTGACGATGTACAGCTCTGTCGTGTTCGGCGTCCCCCGCGAATCGTTGGACCGACGGCTCAGAGAGCTCAAGGCGCGTCTCGGCGTGAAGCTGGACACGGAGGTCTCCGCCGACGCGCTTCGTGATCTCTGCGCCGAGCTCAAGGTCGCGGCGCGCCAGGCCACTGGGAAGGCGTTCCCACAGGAACCTGCGGTGCAGCTCTGGGGCGCCATCGAGGCCGTGTTCCGCTCCTGGAACGCCGAGAAGGCGGTGACCTATCGTCGGGTCGAGAACATCTCCGGGCTCGCCGGCACCGCCGTCAGCGTGGTGCAGATGGTGTTCGGGAATCGGGGCGAGACCTCCGGCACCGGGGTCGCCTTCACGCGCGATCCGAACACCGGCGAGCGCCACTTCTACGGCGATGTGCTCATGAATGCCCAGGGGGAGGACGTGGTCGCCGGCATCCGCACGCCGATGACGCTCCTCGAGCTGCGCCCGCGGATGCCGCGCGTCTACCGGCAGCTCGAGCAGGTGCGGCGGCGGCTCGAAACGCATTACGGTGACATGCAGGACATCGAGTTCACGATCGAGGAGGGGACCCTCTATATCCTCCAGTGCCGCGCCGGCAAGCGATCGCCGCGGGCCGCCTTCCGCATCGCCTTCGATCTCCACCGGGAGGGCCTGATCTCCCGCGCCGACGCGGTGTCGCGCATCACACCCGAGGACGTGGAACGCCTGTTCTACCCGGTCCTCGATCCTGCGGTCCCGGAAACCGAGTTGAAGCCCCGCCGCCTGGCCGTGGGGATCGGTGCGGTTCCCGGGGCCGCGGTCGGGGAGCTCGCCTTCACGGCGCAGGACGCCGAGTCCCGGGCCCGGGAAGGCGCGCGCGTCATCCTGGTGCGCCACGAGACTTCCCCTGAGGATGTCGGCGGGATGCACGCCGCGCAGGGGATTCTGACCGCCACCGGCGGCAAGACGTCGCATGCGGCGGTCGTGGCGCGCGGCTGGGGAAAGACCTGCATCGTCGGTTGCGACGCCCTCCATCCCGACGCCGAGGCCGGGACCCTGCGCATCGGCGATCGGGTCCTGGGGCGCCGCGACGTGATCACGCTCGATGGCGGGACGGGCATCGTCTACGCGGGCGAAGTCCCGGTCATCCGCCCGCAGCTTCCTCCCTCCTACCACCACATCCTGAAATGGGCCGACGGCTTCCGACGCCTGCGGGTGCGAGCCAACGTGGACACGCCCTACGACGCGCTCAAGGCGGTCGAGATGGGTGCCGAGGGGATCGGATTGTGCCGCACGGAGCACATGTTCTTCGACACCGCGGAGCGGCGCCTCGCCATCCAGGAGATGATCCTGGCCTCCGACCGGGAGCAGCGTTCGCGCGCGCTGGCCAAGATCCTCCCGCTGCAGCGCAAGGACTTCGAGGGCATCTTCGAGGCCATGGCGGGACGGCCCGTCACCATCCGCCTGCTCGACCCTCCACTCCACGAGTTCGTGCCGCACGACGCGGCCGGCCAGACCGCCCTCGCCGCGGCGCTGGGGGTCCCGCGGGAGGCGGTGGCCGAGCGGGTGTCGCAGCTCGCCGAGTCGAATCCGATGCTCGGGCATCGCGGCTGCCGCCTGGCGTTGACGTACCCGGAGATCCTCGAGATGCAGGTGCGTGGCATCATCGAGGCCGCGGTGGCCGTGAGGAAGCGGGGCGGCGCGGCGCGGCCGGAGATCATGCATCCGCTCACGATGGATCCGCGCGAGATGGCGATCCTCGTCCGCCGCACCCGGGAGGTCGCCGACCGGGTCCTCCGCGAGTCCGGAGCGCGCGTGCCGTACCTCGTGGGGACCATGATCGAGGTGCCGCGCGCGGCGCTGCTCGCGGATGGCATGGCGCGGGAGGTCGACTTCTTCTCCTTCGGCACCAACGATCTGACACAGATGACCATGGCCCTGTCCCGCGACGACTCGGGCCGCTTCCTGCCCTTGTATGTCGGCGATGGCGATCTCGGAGTCTTCGAGCATGACCCATTCCAGACCCTGGACCAGGAAGGGGTCGGAATGCTCGTGCGCTGGGCGATCGACAGGGGCCGCGCGGCGCGACCCGGTCTCAAGGTCGGCATCTGCGGCGAGCACGGGGGCGAAGCGCGTTCGGTGATCTTCTGTGACACCGTGGGGCTTGACTACGTGAGCTGCTCGCCCTATCGCATCCCGATCGCCCGCCTGTCGGCCGCACATGCGGCGCTCGCGGCGGACCGGGCAGCCGCCGCCCGCACCACCCGCAGACGGATCTCCCGGAGACCCGATGCTCATCGCCGTCCTGTCGCGCAGGCGTAGCCTCTACTCGACGCGCCGGCTCATCGAGGCCGCCGTGCAGAAGGGCCACGAGGCGCTCGTCCTCGACCCGCTGCAGTGCTCGATCGGCCTCGGGTCAGGCTCCCCGGCCATCTACTACCGCGGCCTGGACGGCCGGCTGCCACCGGTCGACGTGGTCCTGCCGCGCATCGGCGTCTCGGTCACCGAAGCCGGCCTGGCGGTCGTCAACCAGTTCGACATGATGGGCGTGCCGCTGGTGAACAACTCGCATTCGATCGCACGCTCGCGCGACAAGCTTCGCGCACTGCAGCTCCTGGTGCGCGCCGGCGTGGCGGTCCCAAGGACCGTCCTCGCCCGCCATCCCTCCCAGGTCCACCGCGCTCTGGAAATGGTCGGCGGCCCTCCGGCGATCCTGAAGCTGATGCGCAGCACCCAGGGGATTGGCGTGGTGCTCGCCGAGACGGAGCAGGCCGCCCAGCAGGTGGTCGAGACGCTGTGGAGCCTGGGGGTGAACGTCCTCATCCAGGAGTTCGTGGAGGAATCCGAGGGGCGGGACATCCGCGTCGTGGTCGTGGGCTCCAGGGCAGTGGCGGCGATGCGCCGCCAGGCGAGGGTGGGGGAGTTCCGCTCCAACGTCCACCGCGGCGCCACCGGTGTGGCGGTCGACGCCCCTGCTGACTACGTCCGCGCGGCCCTCCGTGCCACGCGCGCCATGCGCCTCCAGCTCGCCGGCGTCGACCTGCTCGAATCCCGGCGCGGGCCTCAGGTGCTCGAGGTCAACTCCTCGCCGGGCCTCGAGGGCATCGAGGGCTGCACCGGCATCGACGTTGCCGGAGCGGTCATCGACTACGCCGTAGCGTTCGCCCGGCGATCGGCACGGCGAAGGAAGGCGGTCTAGTGGCACGCCTGTGGATCGGAGGTCACGAGGTCCGACGCGGGAGCACGGAGCAGATATTCCTCAAGGTCAGCGAGCACTACACCGCCACGCCCGTGAACGTGCCGGTCACGGTGGTCCGGGGGCGCCGGCGCGGGCCGGCCATCTTCCTGACGGCCGCCGTGCATGGCGACGAGCTCAACGGCGTCGAGGCGGTGAGGCGCATCATGACAACGACGTCGCCTGACGAGCTGCGCGGCACGCTCATCTGCGTGCCGGTGGTGAACCGCATGGGGTTCCTGGCCCACTCGCGCTATCTCCCCGGGCACCAGGACCTGAATCGCTGTTTCCCGGGCCACCCGCAGGGGAACGCCGCGACTCGTCTGGCGCACACCCTGTTCCGGGAAATCGTCGGGCCATCCGACTGCGGCATCGACCTGCACACCGCGAGCCATGGGCGGACCAACCTGCCGCACGTGCGGGCCGAGATGTCGAACGACCGGGTCCGGAAGATGGCCCGCGCCTTCGGGATCGAGATGATCGTGGACACGCCGGGACCCCCTCGCACCCTGCGCGCCGCGGCGACCCGCGCCGGCGTGCCGACACTGCTGTTCGAAGCCGGCGAGACCTTTCGATTTCAGCGCGCCATGGTGGCGCGCGGCGTCCAGGGGGTGCGGAACGTGCTGGTGGCCTTGAAGATGATCCCCGGCAAACGCCGGGAGCCGCGCTTCCAGGTGGTCATCAAGGTTTCGGAGTGGATCCGGGCGCCGCGCGGCGGTATTGCCGAGATCCTGATCCGCCCGGGCGAGATCGTCTACGCGGGGGACGAGATCGCCTCCATCACCAACCCCTTCGGCCGCGAGGTCTCCTCGGTTCGCTCGCCGCTCACCGGACTCATCCTGGGCACCACGACCGTTCCGATGGTGAACCCCGGCGACGCCATCTGTCACGTCGCCAAGCTGGAGAAGACCCTGCCGACCGTGGAACGGTACTCGGTCATCGACTCGCGCGGCCGCCGGACCCTCCTCCTCGAGGGGATCTGATCCCATGGGAGTCATTCGGGTGCTCCCTCCCGAGGTGGCCAACCAGATCGCCGCGGGCGAGGTGGTCGAGCGGCCCTCTTCCGTCGTCAAGGAGCTCATCGAGAACGCTCTCGACGCCGGGGCCTCCCGGATCGAATTACGGCTCCAAGGCGGTGGCGCGGACCTCATCGAGGTGGCCGACAACGGCTGCGGCATGGAGCACGCCGATGCCCTGCTGGCCCTGGAGCGTCACGCGACGAGCAAGGTCGGCCGGCTTTCGGACCTCGCCGCCATCCGGAGCTTCGGCTTCCGCGGCGAGGCGCTGCCCTCGATCGCCTCGGTGTCGCGGTTGATCCTGACGACGTCGACAGGCGGGCCGGAAGGGGGGGTCCGCGTGCGGATCGAGGGCGGACGTCTCGTGGGAGCGGAACCGACGGCGCAGCCGCGCGGTACCACGGTGCGTGTCGAGGCCCTGTTCTACAACGCCCCGGCTCGCCGCAAGTTCCTGCGCGCGCCCGCGACCGAGGCGGCCCACATCCAGGAGGTCGTAGCGCGGCTGGCCGCGGCCCATCCGGCCATCTCCTTCCGCGTGACCTCTTCGGATCGTGAGCAGCTCCACTGGCCGGCGGGCGCCGGCCTGGCGGATCGCGTGGCGCAGATCCTCGGCGCCGCGGAGGCGGCAGCGCTCCTGCCGATCGAGGACGGTGAGGGTCCGCTCCGGGCGGTCGGCCTGGCCTCCGCACCATCGCTTCACCGCGCCTCGCCGCGGGACGAGCACCTCTACGTCAACGCGCGCCCGGTGCGCGATCGGCGCCTGCTGCACGCCGTGCACCAGGCCTACGCCACGCTTCTCCCACGGGGTCGCTTTCCGGTCCTCTTCCTGTTCCTCGACCTGCCTCCGGATGAGGTCGACGTGAACGTGCACCCCGCAAAGAGCGAGGTGCGCTTCCACAGCCCCGGGGCCGTGCACGATCTGGTGGTGCGGGCGCTGCGCCGGACCCACGTGGCCGGGCGCCCCTTCACGACCGTCGCCCCGGGCCCTGCTGTTCATGGGGCGGCCCGCCGGGATCTGTGCGAGCCGGTCCCGCCTCGCGAGTGGATGGCGCCGGCGGCGCCCGGAGCGGGCCCGCCGCGGGTCGATCCGGCGGTCGGTGCCGGGGAGGCGCCGCCGACACCGCGGGCTTCGGAGCGGGAGCCCGCGCCGGAGCAGGTGGTGCTGATCGCGCCCGGGATCGAGGTGCTCGGGCAGTTCCGCGACACCTACATCCTGGCGGCTGCCCCGGATGGACTCGTCATCCTCGACCAACATGCGGCGCACGAGCGCGTCCTGTACGAGGCCCTCCTGGCCGCCGCCGCCGCCGCGCGCGTCGAGCGGCAGCGGCTGCTGTTCCCGTCGATCCTGGAGGTGCCCGCTCCCCGGCTGGCGGCCTTCGAGAGGGCGCAGGATCTGCTGGCGGATCTCGGCTTCGTAATCGCGCCGTTCGGCGCTGGTGCGCTGCGCGTGGAGGAGGTCCCGGCATCCGTCCCCGCCGCGGCGGCGGAGGCCCTGATCCGCGACCTGCTCGCCGAGCTGCCGGCCGATGACCGGACCAACTGCCTCGACGATCTCCGCCACCGGATCGCGGCCCTGTCCGCCTGTCACGCCGCCGTGCGGGCCGGGGAAGCCCTGCCGGCCGAATCCATGCAGAGGATCATCCGCGATCTGGGGCGCGTTGTGAGCCCGATGACCTGCCCCCATGGGCGCCCGACACTGCTGCGCCTCCCCCTCGATCGAATCGAGCGTGAGTTCCGTCGCCGGTGACGGCAGCGTCGATCGGCTGACTCCGGAAGGCACGCTCCCGCCAACTCCGGCGTTGCCCGGCATGAGACGTCACCGTATACTTGGGCCGCCTCGCGGTGGAATCGGTGACGGAATGAGCGGTGACCCAATGAGATGGAAGGTTCGACGGGGCCTGGTGCTTCTCCTCCTGTGGATCGGGGCGACATCTTCACGGGCGGATGTCGCGCACCTGAGAAACGGCCGTTCGATCGAGGTATCCGCCTTCAGGGTCACCGGGGAAAGCGTCGTGCTGTCGATCTCCGGCGGCGGTGAGATGGCGCTGCCGCTTCGCGAGGTCCTGGAGATTCGGCGGCAGCCATCCGAGGTTCGCATGGCCGGCCCGGCGTCGCCCACCCTCATCAGCCCGCCGGCGGACTCGGCGGACCAGGACCCCCTCCTCGCACCATCCGGCCCTGCCGGCCCGGCGCCGGGATCCGACACCACGTCCGCCGAGGCTTCGACCATGATCGACGACGAGGGCAGGGAGATTCCCCTGCCACTCCCCGTCGGTGGCGTGTTTGATCGCGACACGTTGAAGGCCATGGCGGGCCGGATCGCCCGGCGTCATGGGGTCGACGAATCGCTCGTCCACGCGGTGATCCAGGTGGAGTCGCGCTACGACGCCTTCGCGGTGTCGCCGCGCGGCGCCATGGGGCTCATGCAGTTGATGCCGAAAACCGCGGCCCGCTTCGACGTGGACAACGCC
>Ga0247727_10007419_pt1 | contig 20891 bp, 19 predicted proteins | sample WisWelCaveWW1625_FD_202498 | JGI IMG/M metagenome (GOLD analysis project Ga0247727, IMG submission 202498) | Biofilm microbial communities from Wishing Well Cave, Virginia, United States - WW16-25 | ecosystem: Environmental > Aquatic > Deep subsurface > Groundwater > Cave microbial mat | place... | reverse complement strand
GTGAAGGGCGGGAAGCCCGGGGCCTTCGACTTCCTCCGCAACCTCCGGGTCGTGAAGAACGCGGTGAGCCTGGGCGGCGTCGAGTCGCTCGCCTGCCACCCCGCCTCCACGACCCACTCCGAGATGGACTCCGGGGAGCAGGCGAAGTCCGGTGTCACGCCGTCCCTCGTCCGCGTCTCCGTCGGGATCGAGGACTGGCGCGACCTCCTGGCGGACGTCCGGCGGGCGCTGGAGGCGTGAGGGCCCGCGGCGGTCGGAGGGCGCCCGGACCGTTGATTCCTCTCCCGCCCTCGCGTACCATCCTCTCCGAAGTGCGGCCCGGACGGGCCCGGGCGAGGGGGGGACGGTGGACCGAGCGCGCGTCGTGCGGGTCTGGATCGCGGCCCTGGCCATCGCGGGAGAAACCACGGCGGACCCCGTGGTGGACCAGTCCTTCGAGGGACCGATCCTCTCCACCACCACGGTCTTCGACCAGCAGGAAATCGCCCAGACCTTCACGGTGGGATCCCCGGGCGTCATCACCATGCTGGACATCGGCCTCACCCGGACCGAGCCGGGCCCGGTGGACGGCCTTGTCGTGCGCCTCAACAGTCCACTGTTTGGGTACACGCTCGGGACCGTCCAGGTCCCGGCGGGGGCGGTCATCCCGGCCTCCTCGGGCCCGTGGACGACGGTGGACTTCCGCTCGCAGCCCGTCTTCGTCTCGGCGGGACAGGCGCTGGGGATCGCGGTGACCACGGCGGACCCGTTGGGGGGGGGGGAGTACAACTGGGTCGGTTCCACCGAAGACACCGCCTACCTGGCCGGGACGAGCTATTGGAGCACCCCGGTGACCGGCTGGAACTCCTGGCCCGGCGACAACGCGCGCGACTTCCTGTTCCGCGTGTTCGTGGATCCGGAACCTGCCCTGGACCCGGTCGCCATCCTCGGGGCCTGGCCCGACCGGGTCCGGTTGGCCTACTCCGACAATGGCAGCGTCGATCAGCGCCTGCTCAAGATGGCGTCCATCGGGGACAAGGCTGTGGTCCTGGCCGGGGGAGACAAGCCGAGCCCGTCGAAGGCGATCAAGACGCTCGGGAAGGCCCTGAAGATCCTCGCGGACCTGGTGGACGAGTACTCCGGCGATGCCCTGCTCCTCCAGATCGAGCGGGGCCACCGGTTCCTCCTCCGCAGGTTCGCGGCCCAGGCGATCGAGGATGCCGAGGATGCCGGCGGGGACGAGGGCCTCCTGCTGGCCGCCTCCGGCCTGCTGGGGGAGGGGGACGCGGCCATCGACGCGGAGGACGCCAAGGGTGCCGTCAAGCTCTGGGGGAAGGCGGCCAAGACCGCCGCCAAGGCCGCCGCCCGGGTCGACTGACCCCGGCCGCTCCCCCCGTTCATTCCTCCCGCCCGGCGCCGGGGGGCGGCGATCATCGCCCGCTTCCCGACCACCCCGCGGAGAGGTGACGGAGCGGCCGAACGTGCGCGCTTGGAAAGCGCGTGTGGCTGAAAGGCCACCGGGGGTTCAAATCCCCCCCTCTCCGCCAACGGGGCGAATCGGCGGGGAAGCCGCCCGCCTCCCGTAGAATGCCGGGGTCGCGCCGGCGGCGGGCGCCGCCGGTAAGGTCGTGCAGCCGGGGAACTAGCGGTGCCCTGTACCCGCAATCCGCTTCAGCGGGGGTGATGCCGAACAGAGGCGCTCGCGGCCGGCGGTCGTGGAGGTACGGTCGGCGTTGACGGCCATGTCCCATGCAGCGGCGGGACGTGAAACGGGTCAGGTCCGGAAGGAAGCAGCCCTAAGCGGTCCCCCGCCGTGTGCCGTGGGTCCGCGTGGCCCGAGCCGGCCGTCCGAAGCGGCTGACGGGAGCGGCGTCGAAGCGAGGCGCACGACCTTTTCCGCGGCGCCCGGGCCGGACCCGGAGGGAGCCCCGTCCCCGTGAGCCCGCCGCCGCAGCGTCCGACCCCCCAGGCCCCCTCCGCCCCGAGGACCCACGCGGCCTTCGCCCGGAAGTACCGCCCGCTGCGGTTCGAGGAGGTGGTGGGGCAGGAGGCGGTGGGGCGGACCATCCGGGGGGCCATCCGCGCCGGGGAGATCCCGGCGGCCTTCCTCTTCGCGGGGCCCCGGGGCGTGGGGAAGACGACCATGGCGCGCCTCCTCGCGAAGGCGCTCGACTGCGCCGCGGCCGACGCGCCGACCCCCGACCCCTGCGGCGCGTGCCCGGCCTGCACGGCCATCGCCGACGGGTCGGCGCTGGACGTCATCGAGGTGGACGCCGCGAGCCACAACGGGGTGGACGACGTGCGGGAGATCCGCGAGCGGGTGGCACACCTCCCGGCCTCCGCCCGCTTCAAGGTCTACATCCTCGACGAGGCGCACATGTTCTCGACGGCCGCGTGGAACGCGTTCCTGAAGACCCTCGAGGAGCCGCCGCCCCACGTGCGGTTCGTCTTCGCCACGACCGAGCCCGAGAAGGTGCCCGAGACCATCCTCTCGCGCTGCCAGCGCTACGACTTCCGCCGCATCCCTGCGCGGGACATCGTGCGGACGCTGCGCCGCATCGTGGAGTCCGAGAACGCCGAGCGGGAGCGGCCCATCGAGGCCCCGGACGCGGCGCTGGCCGCCATCGCCCGGGCGGCCCGGGGGGGGCTCCGCGACGCGGAATCGCTCCTGGAGCAGGCGGTGCTCGCGGGCGACGGGACGGTGCGGGAGGAGGACCTCGCGGCGCTGCTGGGGTCCGTGCCCCGGGAGCGGGTCCGCGAGGTGCTCGCGCGGGCCGCCGCCGGGGACGCCGCGGGGACGCTCGAGGCCTACGCGAGGGTCCACGACGCCGGGGGGGACGCCGGGACCTTCCTCGGCCTCGCGCTGGAGATGCTCCGCGAGGTCGCGGCGGTCGCCGTCGCGGGGCCGGAGACGGAGGTCCTCGACGCCGAGGAGGCCGAACGCGCGTCGCTGGCGGCCCTGGCGGACTCCTTCGGGGTGGCCGGGGCGCTCCGGGCGACGCAGGCGCTGGCGGAGACGCTGCGCCTCGTCCGGGCGACCGACGAGGAGCGGCCGCTGGTGGAGGCGGGCCTGCTGCGCGTGGCGCTCGCCCCCCGGGCCGCGTCCATCCCCGAGGTCCTCGACGCGCTGGCCGCCATGGAGGCGCGCCTCGCGGGGGGGGAGGGCGGTGGTGCGGGCCCTCCCGGGGCCGCCCCTTCCGCGGCTAGGGGGGCGGCGCCGGGGGGTGCGGTGCTCTTCGCGGACGACCGCCCCCCGCGCCCCGGCCCCAACGCCGCCGACCCCGCGTCGGTGCCCACGCTGGAATCCGTCCTCCGGGAGTGGCCGCGCGTTCTGGAGGAGGCGAAGGCCCGGATCCCCACGCTCGCCGCCTTCCTCGCGCCGGCCTCGCCGGTCCTCCTGGCCGAGGACGCCGTGACGCTCTCCTTCCCGCCCTCCATGGGGTTCCACCGGGCCCAGTGCGAGGAGGAGGGGAGGCGGCGCACGCTGGAGGAGGTCGTCACCGCGGTCCTCGGGCGGCCGCTCCGGGTGCTGTTCGAGACGGGGGAGGAGACCGCGGGTTCCGCGGCCGCGGAGGGGGACGGGGGGAACGGCGGCGGCGCGGCCGGGCGGGACGCCGCGGACCGGATCCGCCACGAGGAGATTGCCGCCCTCGACGACGCCCCCGCGGTGAAGGCGCTGGAGAGGGAGTTCCGGGTGCAGAGGGTCCGGGTCGGCCGCCGCCCCGCGGGCGGGGCGGCGGGCGGCCCCACGGAGGGGAACGCATGAAGATCCCGGGCGGCGGGGGCGGGGGCGGCATGGGGGACATCGTCCGCCGGGCGCAGGAGGCGCAGAAGAACCTGGCGAAGATCCAGGAGGACCTCAAGGACCGGGTGGTGGACGCGTCCAGCGGCGGGGGCGCGGTCACCGCCTTCGTCAACGGTCAGCAGGAGTTCCTGAAGATCACCATCAAGCCCGAGGTCGTGGACCCGCAGGACGTGGCCATGCTCGAGGACCTCGTGGCGGCGGCGGTGAGGCAGGCGCTGGAGAAGTCGAAGAAGCTCAGCCAGGACGAGATGTCCCGCGCCATGGGCGGGCTCAAGCTCCCGGGGATCTTCTAGCGATGGCCGAGGGGCGTCCGGAATCCGTCGAGCGCCTGGTCGAGGAGCTCGGGCGCCTCCCCGGCGTCGGGCGCCGCACGGCGGAGCGGCTCGCCGACCACCTCGTCCGCGCCCCCTCCGAGGAGGCCATGGCGCTGGCGGTCGCCATCCGCGACGTGAAGAAGGCCGTGCGGCCCTGCTCGCAGTGCGGGAACTTCGCCGAGGCCGACCCCTGCGCGCTGTGCGCCGATCCGAAGCGGGAGCGGTCGCTGCTGTGCGTCGTCTCCTCGGTGAAGGACCTGATCGCCGTCGAGCGGTCCGGGGCCTACCGCGGGCTCTACCACGTGCTGGGAGGGAGGGTCGCCCCGCTCGAGGGCGTGGGGCCGGAGGACGTCGGGTTCGACGCGCTCGTCCGCCGCGTCCGCGCCGGGGGGATCGCCGAGGTCATCCTCGCCACCGATTCCGATGCCGAGGGGGACATGACCGCCCACCACGCGGCCCGGGCGCTCCGGGAGGCGGGCGCGAAGATCACGCGGCTCTCCCGCGGGCTCCCCTCGGGATCGTCCGTCGAGTTCGCCTCGCCGGCCACGCTCGGCGAGGCGCTGGAGGGCCGGCGCGAGGTCGTGTAGGACGGCCGGGCGGGATTCACCCGCCCCTGTTTACTTGCCGCCGCCCTCCGGAGGCATCGCGTCGAGCTCCTTGAGGATCGCCTTCGCCTCGGAGGCCGGGTCGGTGCCCTCGAACTCCGACGCGATCTTCGAGAGCGTGGCGCGGGCCTCGGGGACCTTGCCCTCTGCCTTCATCCCCTTGGCCGCCTCAAGCCTCTTCGCCGCCTCGGCCGCGGCCTCCTCCTTCGCCTTGCGCGCCGCCTCCAGCGCCGCACCCTCGTGGTTGATCTTGAGGATCGTGCCGGCGGCCTTCAGCGTCGCCTTCCAGTCGCTCTTCTCGCGGGCCTTCGCCAGCGCCGCCGAGGCCTCCTCGAGGTCCTTCGCCGCCTTCTTCAGCGGCGCGTTGCCCGCCTTCTTCAGCGCGTTCTTCAACCCGCTGAGGAAGTCGGGAGTCGGGACGTAGCCTCCGACCCTGCCGATCTCCTTCCCCTTCGCGTCCGTGAAGACCGTCGTGGGGTAGCCCCGCGCACCGTACTCGGTGCCGATGGACTTGTCCTCGTCGCCGTCCACGAGGACGGGGACGAACTTCTGCGCCAGCTTCACGACTTCAGGATCCTTGAAGGCCGCACCGGCCAACTTCTTGCAATAGCCTCACCACGTGGCCGTATAGAAGTAGAAGATCGGCCTGCCGGTGAACTCCGCCTCCTTGAGGCCGGCCTGCCGCCCCAGGATGAAGGGGATGTCCCCCATGTGATCGGTCCAGTCCTTCCCCGCGGCCTTGGGCGCGGAGGGCTTCTCCTGCGCGGAGACGGCGGGGGCGAACGCCGCGGCGGCCAGCGCGAGAGCGGTCAGGGTCGAGATCCTCATCGGGACGGTCCCTCCTCGGGTCGTCCCCATTGTAATCCCCGGGAGCGGCCGACTCCATAAGAGTAGGGATGGGGATGCTCCCCACGGCAGGTCACTGCGGCGGCGGATTCGGCACATCCGTTGCGTTGACAGGTCCCGCGGGCGCCGCTAATCTCATGCCGTAGCCCGGTCCGCGGAGGTCTCCATGCGCCTGGACGTCTCCCTCCAGCAGAGGCAGCAGCTCCAGCTGAAGCTGGCCCCCCAGATGATCCAGGCCATCGAGATCCTCCAGCTCCCCAACATCGATCTCAAGGACCGCATCGACCTCGAGCTGGCCGAGAACGAGGTGCTGGAGGTCGAGGAGGAGGGATCCACCCCGCCCGAGGCCGCCCCCTCGCCCGCCGAGGTCGCGGAGGAGTCCTCGAAGGAGGAAGGGGGGGACGAGGGGGCCGAGGAGGGGGGGGCGGGGTCCGACGCCGAGCTCTCCGAGACGCTGGACCGCATCGCCTCCATGGCGGACGAGGACCGGGAGGCCGGGATGTTCCGCTCCCGGGGCGAGGGGCAGGAGGCCTCGGACCGCAAGATGGAGGCCCTCCAGGCCACGGCGGCCCCGCCGCCGACGCTCCAGGACCTGCTGGCCGGGCAGCTCTCCATGCTGGAGGCCCCGGAGGCGGCCATGGCCGTGGCCCGGGGCATCGTCTACTCGCTCGACGGGGACGGGCTCTTCCCCGTCCATCCCCTCGCGCGCCCCGTCCTCGAGGCGGCGGACGCGGAGGGGAACCTCCTCCGGCCGCTGCACGAGGTCGTGGACCGCGCCAACCCGGTCCGCGGGAACGGGAAGGAGGACGCCGCGGTGGAGGCGGCCCCGGCCGCCGCCCCCGGCGGGGAGCGACCCTACGGTTCGCCCATGGCCTACGGCGGCTTCCCCGGGCACCGCGCTCCCGGCCCCCGGGACCCGGAGCGGGCCGCGGCCCAGCGGGAGGCGCGCCGCCACGACCGGGAGCTGGCCCGGGAGGACCGCCTCCGCGAGGCGGCCCGCGTGGCGGCGTCGGCCGCGTCGCTCCGCCGCCGCCTCCGGAAGGAGGGGGTCGAGGCCGACCTCGACGAGGAGGTCCTGCTGTTCCCGCTGGTGGAGGTGCTCGATCTCCTCGAGGGCGAGGGGGTCGCGGCCACGCTGGAGGAGGCGACCCGCGCGCTCGACCTCGTCCAGACGCTGGAGCCCCGGGGCATCGGCGGCCGCACGGCGGAGGAGACGCTGCTCCTCCAGATCCGGCCCGGGGACCCGCGTCGCGAGACGAAGCGCCTCCTCATCACCCGCCACCTCGAGGACTGGAAGAAGAACCGCCGCCCGCGGATCTGCCAGGCCATGGGGATCTCCCTGGAGGAGCTGGCGGAGCTGCTCGAGGACATGGCCGCGCTCCACCCGCACCCCGGGGCGCTGCTGCGCAGCGAGCGCAGCCAGGTCCTCCACCCCGACGTGGTCATCCAGTGGGCCGAGACGGACCGCGGCGAGCCGGACTACGAGGTGACCCTCGTGAACGAGTACTTCCCCACGCTCCGCATCAGCGCCCAGTACCTGCGCATGTTCGAGGACGCCGCCACGGACCCCGCGGTGAAGGAGATGCTGAAGAAGAAGATCGGGTCGGCGCGCTGGCTCATCGACGCCATCCGCCAGCGGCAGGACACCCTGCTCCGGGTGGTGCGGGAGATCGTGCGCCACCAGCGCGGCTTCCTCGACCACGGGCTCACCTCCATGGCGCCCCTCAAGATGCAGAGGATCGCCGACGACCTCGGCATCCACGTCTCCACCGTCTCCCGGGCCATCGCCGACAAGTACGCCCAGACCCCGCAGGGGATCCTGCCGCTGAAGTTCTTCTTCCACGGGGGCACCGGGAGCAGCGACGGGTCCGTGGAGTCGCGCCTCTCGGTGAAGGACCGCGTGCGGGCCGCCATCGAGGCCGAGGACCGGCGCAACCCCCTCTCCGACGAGGACCTCGCGGCCCGCTTCAAGGCCGAGGGGCTCGCCATCGCGCGGCGCACCGTCACCAAGTACCGCAAGCAGCTCGGCCTCCCCTCCTCCCGGGAGCGGAGGCAGTGGTCCTGACCTCCCGCCCGCGCACCTTCCGGGGCGTGGTGGAGTACGACGGGACCGACTTCCACGGCTGGCAGGTCCAGGCGGGGGGGCGGACCGCGCAGGGGGTCCTCGAGGAGGCGCTCACCCGGGTGCTCGGGGCCCGGGTCCCGGTGCTCGCGGCGGGGAGGACCGACGCCGGGGTCCACGCCGAGGGGCAGGCCGTCTCCTTCCGGGCCGCGACCTCGATCCCGCCGCGGGGGATCGCCGCGGCCTGCAACGCGATCCTCCCCCCGGACCTCTCCGTCCTCTCCCTGGAGGAGGCGCCCGCGGGGTTCCACGCCACCCGGGACGCGACGGGGAAGGTCTACCGCTACGAGATCCTCCTCGGGAGCGCACCCCGGCCGCTGCTGCGGCGGACGACCTGGCGCGTCCCGGGGAGGCTCGACCCGCGCCGCATGCGGGAGGCGGCGCGGCTGCTCGTCGGCCGCCACGACTTCCGCTCCTTCCGCTCGAACCCCGGGAACGAGGCCGGCCGCAGCGGCACGGTGCGCACCGTCCGGCGCATCGACGTCCGGCGGCGCGGGGACCGCGTCCTCGTGGAGGTGGAGGGGGACGGCTTCCTCTACAACATGGTGCGGGCGCTGGTGGGGACGCTGGTCCAGGCGGGGCGGGGCGCCTGGGAGGCGGAGCGCGTCGCGGCGGCGCTGCGGGCCCGGGACCGCCGCGCCGCGGGCCCCACCGCCCCGGCCCGGGGGCTCACCCTCGTCTCCGTCTCCTACGGCCGCCGCCGGAGGCCGCAAAAGAAGGATCCCCCCGCCGCCGCCCCCCCTAGGATGGAAGGGGGCGGGGGAAGGCGGTCGGCGGCGGCGAGGTCAAAGGCGGGGGTCGTGCGCCCGGAGTCGGGCCCCTCGAAGGGGGAGGCGAACCCATGAACGTCCGCTTCACCGGCCGGCACGTCGGGATCGGGGATGCCGACCGGGCCTGGGCCGAGGCGAAGGCGGAGGCGCTCGCCCGGTTCCACCGCAACCTCCGCGACCTGGAGGTCCGGGTGGAGAAGGACGGGGGGCTCTTCGAGCGGGTCGAGATCGAGGCGAGCCTCGGCCGCCAGCACCGCGCGGTCGGGAAGGCCGAGGCCCCGGAGTTCCGGACGGCCTTCGAGCACGCCGCCGAGGCGCTGAAGAGGCAGATCCTCCGGGACAAGGAGCGGGTCGTGGACCGCCGCCGCCGTCCCGGGTCGCCCCGCCGCGGAACGCCGGGGGGGGACCGGTGACCCCCGTCCGGATGGCACGGGCGCTCCGGCGGAAGAACGTCTTCACCGACCTCCAGGCGACGGGGAAGGAGGACGCGATCCGGGAGATCGTGGGCCGCCTCCAGGAGAACGGCGAGCTCCCGGCGCGGATGGCGAAGCAGGCGCTGGACGCGCTCGTCGCGCGGGAGAAGATGGGGAGCACCGGGATCGGCAACGGCATCGCCATCCCCCACGTGAAGCTCAAGGGGGGGCCCGAGGATTCCCTGGTGGCCATCGCGCGGTCCTCCGCGGGCGTGGATTTCGCCGCCATCGACGGCGAGAAGGTCTTCGTGCTCTTCCTCGTCGTCTCCCAGGAGGAGCGAGCCGAGGACCACCTGGCGATCCTGAAGTCCATCTCCGCTCTCGTGCGGGACGGCTACCGCCACCGCCTCCTGCTGGGATCGAGGACCCCCGAGGACTTCATCGACCTCTTCAAGGACCCCCCCGAGGCCGGGCCCGGTCCCGGGATGGGGTAGGACGGTGCCCCCCGCCGTGCCTCCTCCGGTCCGGGAGGTCGAGGTGGAGCTGCTCAACCGCCACGGCCTCCACCTCCGACCCGCCACGCGATTCGCCCAGGAGGCCATGCGCTTCCGGTGCGAGGTCCGCGTCGGGCTCGACGGCCAGGAGGTGAACGGGAAGAGCATCCTGCTCCTCACGTCGCTCGCCGCCGAGCGCGGGTCGCGCCTGCGCATCCGCGCCGAGGGGGAGGACGCCGGGGAGTGCCTCGCGGCGCTGGAGGCCCTCGTCCGCTCCCGGTTCGGCGAGGAGGCGGCCCCGCCTCCGGGGTAGCCCGGGCCATGGAAGTCCTCCACGGGATCCCCGCCTCCCCGGGCGTAGGCGTCGCCGAGGCGTTCCTGCTGGAGGGCGGGGACTTCTGCGTCCCGGCCCGCCGGATCGAGCCCGGCACGGCGGAGGAGCAGGCGGCGCGCCTGCGGGAGGCGCTGGAGGGGGCGGCGCGCCAGATCGAGGAGCTGCGCTCCCGCGTCTCCGCGGCCACCTCCGAGGTGGACGCGGTGCTCGACGCCCACCTCGCCATCCTCCGGGACCCGGCGCTCTCCGGCGGCGCCGGGGCGCTCATCCGGGAGAAGGAGTGGACCCCCGAGTGGGCCATCTCCAGCGTGCTGGAGGCCCACGCCGAGGCGCTCCTGCGGCTGGGGGACGAGTACCTCGCCCACCGCGTGGCCGACCTCAGGGACATCAAGCACCGGGTGCTCCGGGTCCTCCTCGGCCAGAGGGAGGAGGCGCTGGCGCGCCTCAGCGGCAGGGTGGTCATCGTGGCCAGGGACCTCACCCCCTCCCAGACGGCGGCCCTCGATCGCGCCAAGGTCGCGGGCATCGTCACCGACGAAGGGGGGCCCACCTCCCACACCTCCATCATCGCCCGCAGCCTCGGGATCCCGGCGGTCGTGGGGGTGGCCGGGGTCTCCACGAGGGCGGCCCCCGGGACCCGCGTCGTCGTGGACGGGAGCCGCGGGCAGGTCGTCCTCGAGCCGGACCGGGCCACGCTGCGGCGCTTCGAGGAGATCGGGGTGGACTACGCCCGCCACCGGACCACCGTGGAGAAGTCCCGGGGGCTCCCGGCGGAGACCCTGGACGGCCACCGGATCCGCGTTCTGGCCAACGTCGAGGGGCCCGACGAGGTGGCCGGGGCGCTGGACGCCGGGGCGGAGGGGGTGGGGCTGTTCCGCACCGAGTTCCTCGTCAGGCCCGGGGAGCCGCTGCCCTCGGAGGAGGACCACTTCCAGGCCTACCGGGCCGCGCTGGAGGCGCTCGACGGGCGCACCCTCACCATCCGGACGCTCGACCTCGGCGCGGACAAGCTGAACCCCGATCCGGCGGCGGCGGCCGAGCCCAACCCCTTCCTCGGGCGCCGGTCGCTGCGTCTGTGCCTGGAGCGCCCCGACCTCTTCGCGCCCCAGGTCCGGGCCATCCTGAGGGCCGCGGAGCTGGGGGACGTCCGGGTCCTCCTGCCCATGGTCTCCTCGGTGGGGGAGCTGCTGGCGGCCCGGCAGGTCTTCGAGGCCGAGAGGACGCGCCTGCGCCGGGAGGGAGTCCACCCGCCGGCGGAGATCCCGCTCGGCGTCATGGTGGAGGTCCCCTCCGCGGCCCTCACCGCGGACGTGCTGGCCCGGCACGCCGCCTTCTTCTCGGTGGGGACCAACGACCTCATCCAGTACACCCTGGCCGTGGACCGGGTGAACCCCCGCGTGGCCCCACTCTACGACCCGGCCCACCCGGCGGTGCTCCGCCTGGTCTCCCGCTGCCTCCAGGCCGCCCGGGCCCAGGGCATCGAGGTCTCCGTCTGCGGGGAGATGTCGGGGGAGCCGCTCTACGCCTTCCTCCTCCTCGGGCTCGGCGTGCGTGTCCTCAGCATGACCCCCCGCTCCATCCCCGAGGTGAAGCAGGTCGTCCGCGCCGGGACCATGGAGGCGGCCTGGGACCTGGCGCGGGAGGTCCGGGAGTGCAGCGACGGGGACGCCATCCGGGACTGCCTGCGCCAGCGGATGCGGGAGCTGGTCCCGGTCCTCTTCTGACGGACCGCCGGGCCCCGGAGCCCCGCCGCAACCCCCGCGAGTAGAGCCTTTTGGATTGACGTGGGGGGGGTCGTGTGCGCTACATTCCGTCGTCGCCCGCCGTGGAAAGGGCAGGCCGGACCCCGCGCAGGGGACTCGGGAGGGGCAGGGAAGGATGTTCAACAGGACCCGTCGCCTCATCGGCCTCGACATCGGCTCGAACTGCGTCAAGGCGGTCGAGCTGACCCAGACCGGCTCCGAGGTCGTCCTGACCGGCTACGGGCAGGCGGAGATGGTCTCCGAGGGCAGCCGGGCCGACGCCGTGGTCCAGGCCTGCCGGGGCTTCCACACCAAGCGCACCGTCTCCTCGGTGTCCGGGAAGTCCGTCATCGTCCGCTTCCTCGACATGGCCCGGACCACCGACGAGAACCTCATGAACGTCATCCGGGTCGAGGCGGACAAGTACATCCCCTTCGACGTGGAGGAGGTGGTGCTGGACGCCCAGCGGATGCCCGACGCGGCCGAGGGCCAGCAGATGCGGGTCCTTCTCTGCGCGGTGAAGCGGAGCCTCATCGACGAGCACGTGGGCCTCCTCCAGGGCGTGGGCCTCCAGCCCGACGTCATCGACGTGGACTCCTTCGCGCTGGGGAACGCCTACGAGATGCGCGGGCGTTTCTCGACGCAGGTGGAGGAGGGCGAGAAGACCGTGGCGCTCGTGGACGTGGGGGCCAACAAGACCAACGTGAACATCCTGCGCGGGAACGTCTCCTTCTTCATCCGCGAGATCTACCTCGGCGGGGACGACCTCACGAGCAGCATCAGCAAGCGCCTGGGCATCGAGCTCCACAGCGCCGAGAACCTCAAGCGCGAGCCCGGCGAGAACGCCGACCAGCTCCGCGAGGCGGTCATGAGCAGCATCGAGGACCTGGGCAACGAGATCCACCTCTCGCTGGACTACTTCGAGAACCAGTTCGACAAGTCCGTGGACGAGGTCTTCCTCTCCGGGGGGGCGTCGCGCCTCAAGCTCCTGGGCGAGGCCTTCGAGAAGATCTTCGAGAAGCGCGTCCGCGCCTGGGACCCCGTCGAGAACCTCAAGATCGAGGAGGGCTCGGTGGACGCCATGAAGATCCGCGAGAACGGGTCGCAGATCGCCATCGCCGTGGGCCTGGCCGCCCGGATCCTCAAGGACTAAGGAGCGCCCCCATGATCCGCGTCAACCTGCTTCCGCTGGAGTACCGCAAGGCGGAGGCCACGCCGCTCAAGCAGTTCTTCGCCACCGTCGGCGCGGTGGTCCTCGCGGCCGTGGCGGCGTCCATCTGGGGCTGGGTCTTCTTCACCAAGTACAAGAAGGCGGAGGACGACCTGGCGCAGGTCAAGACCGAGATCGCGGGCCAGAAGGGCGCCCTGGAGCTCACCCAGAAGCTCGACAAGAAGGTGCAGGACCTCAAGGCGCAGTTCAAGCTCATCGACGAGGTGGCCAAGAACCGGGTCGTCTGGTCCCGGAAATTCGACGAGCTGTGGGAGATCGTGGTCAACCCGAGGTCCCCCGGCCGCTACGAGGTCTGGCTGACCTCGCTCGGATGCAACAGCACGACCACGGGGGCCGCGGCCAAGGTGGGCGGGCAGGTCCAGTTCGTGGGCGTCTCCGCGGGCTCCCAGGTGAACCGCATGGCCGACTTCCACGAGGACCTCACCACGGGCCCCTTCTTCAAGGACTTCGGGATCGCCACGCCCGCCTACGGCACCCGGGACGTCATCGGGCCGGCCAACCGGGACCCCAAGGAGGGCTGGAACTTCAACTTCATCCTGACGCTCAAGTCCCTGAAGGACATCACCGAGGCGCACGCCAAGGCGGCCGCCGAGGCGGCGAAGAAGTGACGGGGGTCCGCGTGTCCGGGCCCAGTGCCGGGGACGGGAGGCGACCTTGCCCAAGCTGACCGACAACCAGAAGTCGCTCCTCATCCTGGGGGGCGGGGTCCTCTGCGGCGTCGGCTTCGGGGTCATGACCTACCTCCACTGGACCGAGTCCGGGGAGATCCGCGAGGAGATCGCGAAGCAGCAGGCCCTGTGGGAGAAGAACGACAAGGAGATCAAGCGGAACAAGGGCCTGAAGTACGACTTCGTCGCCTACGCCCAGATCGTCCAGAACAACTCGAAGATCCTCCCCACGGCGGCCTACCTGAACGAATTCGTCCGCGACCTCGGCAACCTGGAGAAGGAGACCGGGATCACCGTCAAGACCCTCCCCAAGTACGACGAGGGCAAGTCCGTGGTCCCGAACATCCTCAAGACCCCGATGAAGCTCACCCTCGGTGCCTCGACGCGGAACCTGCTTCGCTTCCTGAACCAGCTCGAGAACAAGGAGCGGCTCATCACCATCACGGACTTCCGGATCGCGCCGTCCACCGCCGAGCCCAAGCCCGGGCAGGAGAACGAGCACGACGTCTCGGTCTCCTTCGAGGTGTACCGCTACAACCCCCCGGCGGCCGGGGCCACGGAGGAGGCGCTGGTGACCGAAGCCGAGCGCACGCTCCTGCTTGACCAGAAGGAGGTCAAGGACATCCTCGAGCGGGAGGGGAGGCCCACCCTCCTCGAGCGCTACGACCTCATGCGCACGCGCGAGGACCGCCGCGACCTCTTCCTGGACCCGCGGCGGAGGCTCACCGGGACCGGCGAGGGCGTCACCCAGGACGACGTCTACACCAAGGAGTCCACGCAGTACGCCTTCCTGGAGCTCAAGTACCGCCGGGCGAAGGTCGAGGCCGAGGCCTACCGGAACGTGGAGAACACCACCGACTTCCTCCTCCGCGCCGCCCAGAAGAAGGCCTTCCTCGCGGCCATGGAGGCCCTGGAGACGGAGATCAAGAAGGTGTCGGCGCGGACGCCCGAGTTCCAGAGCCGGGACATCCAGGACAAGTACCTCCTGACCGTCAAGAGGCCCTACGAGAAGCTCAAGCAGGAGATGCAGGACCTCGCCGGCGAGGGCGGGCCCCAGAAGGAGGGCATCAAGATCTCCGAGGAGATCGCCCGGGGGCTCCGCCAGGAGCTCCAGGCCCTCGTGGACGCCCGGAAGTTCCCCGAGGCCGTCGAGCGGTGGCAGAACATCGACCTCGCCTTCCGGGACGCGGGAAAGAGGGTGGAGGAGGGGGCGAAGACGCACCTGGAGGCCATGAGGAAGCTGGGGGAGCACTCCCGGTTCCAGAAGCTCTTCGCCGAGAAGAAGTTGCAGATCACGGGCGTGGCCCGGATGCAGAAGCCGCCCGAAGAGGGTGGGGAGGGGACGCCGGAGATGGTTTCCGCCATCATCGTGGGCGGCGCGGGCGCCAAAGAATCCCGGATCCTGGGCCCCGGCAAGGCGTTCGACCGGGACGTCGTGTTCCGGGGCGTCGAGGAGGGGGGGCGCCTCCTGTTCTCCTACCAGGGGCACGAGGTGGACTACATCCCGCCTCCGCCGGACCTGCTGACGATGCAGAGGGACGTCCTGAAGTCGGACTGATCGGGCCGGGAAGCCGCGGACGAGGGGCAGCAACGGGAAGGCACCGCAGGAGGGCACGGACATGATCAAGTGGGGATGGCGCACCCGGGCGGCGGCGGCGGCGCTGGCGATCCTGCCGGCCCTGGCCGCCGGCCACGCGCGCGCGCAGGAGGCGCCCCCGGCCGGCGAACCGGCGGCCCCGGCGGGGCCCACGACCGGGACCTGCACCTTCGACGTCCGCGAGCAGCCCATCAACCGGGTGCTCGAGTACGTCCGCAGGGCCTCCAACTCGAACATCGTGGTGGCCCCCGAGGCCGAGAAGGAGGTCGTCACCCTCAAGGTGACGAACATGCCATGGCGGTCCGCCCTGGACGAGATCGCCCGGCGGACCTCCTGCACGGTCGAGGAGATGGCGGACTACCTCCGCGTCGAGAAGCCGCCGCGGGTCTCCTTCTCCTTCGAGGGCGCTCCCATCGACAAGGTCATCCGCACCATCGCGGCCCTCTCGGGCGCCAACATCGTGGCCGACCCCGACGACGTGAAGGGCGCGGTCACGGTCAACCTCATCGACGTCCCCTGGAGGGACGCGCTCGCCGCCATCGTCGGGTCCAAGGGCTACCAGCTCGTGGAGGAGAAGGGGCGGATCCTGCGCGTGGTCTCCCCGGGCAAGCTCAGCGCCCAGCTCGAGACCCGCGTCTACCAGCTCCGCTACCTCTACCCGCCGCCGGACTACGTCCCCAAGCTCCCGTCCAACAACTTCGTGGAGCGCCCCGGGTCGAGGATCACGGGGGACGTGGAGAAGAGATTCACCATCATCGGCTCGCTCCGCGAGGCGCTCAAGCCCGAGGGGAAGCTCGACTACATCGTGGCCAGCAACGCGCTCGTCCTCACGGGCACCAAGCTCAAGCTCGCGGCGGTGGAGAGGATGCTCGCCGCGCTCGACCGCGAGCCGATGCAGGTCTTCGTGGACATGCAGTTCGTCTCGACCCTCAACTCCGACCTCTTCCAGATGGGAATCGGGCCCGGCGACAAGGGCCTGGGCGGGTCCATGACCTTCTCGAAGATCGACGGCGGCGTGCGCTTCCCCTTCAACACGGGGGCCGGCGGCTTCGAGGAATACCTTCTGGCGGCGGACAACCAGCCGGGGGTGGGCGCCGCCAACCCGGCGGTCTCCTTCGGCAACCTGGACTTCAGCGAGTCCTCGCTCATCCTAAAGGTCCTCAAGCACGACGTGAAGAGCCGCGTCGTGCAGTCCCCGAAGCTGTTCGTCCTGGACAACCAGGAGGCGACGATCTTCGTGGGCGAGTCCATCCGCTTCGCCCAGTCGGAGGCCAAGGCGAGCCAGCAGGGGGGCCTCGAGTTCGCCATCCGCGAGGCCGACAAGTCGCCGGTCAGCACGGGGTTCCAGCTCGTCCTGGTGCCCCACGTCATCCCCGAGTCGAACAAGGTCCTGATCACGCTGGTGCCGACGCAGAACAGCCTCACCGGCACCTCTCCGGAGCTGCCGGGCTTCGACAAGTTCAGCATCGGGGCCGCGGGCGGCGAGCAGACCATCTTCCTGCCCCGCGAGACGACGAGCACCATGGTCACCACGCTCGTCTGCGAGCACGGGACGACGGCGGTCCTGGGAGGCCTCATGAGGGAGAACCAGGCCGTCACCGTCAACAAGGTCCCGTGGCTCGGCGACATCCCCTTCTTCGGCTACCTCTTCAAGACGGAGGCCAAGTCCAAGGAGACCTCGCAGCTGATGATCTTCATCACCCCGTGGCTCGTGAGGGACGCCTCCCGGCAGCGCGAGGCGCTGCAGGAGGACCTCCTGCGGCGCGAGCCGGGGCTCGACGACGAGTGGCGCCGCCTGCTGGAGGGCGGGGCCGACGAGGGGGCGATGATGGCGGTCCCCGCCAAGGGCGAGCCGGCGAAGGCGCCGGTGAAGGAGGCGCCCGCCCCGGAGAAGAAGCCGGCGGGAGTGAAGTAGGTCCGAGGTCGATCCGCGGGGGCCCCCGCCGCGAGGCGGGGGCCCCTTTCCCATTCCCGGGATACACTGGCCGCATGGACCGCTGGACCCGCGTGCGGATCGTCTTCGGGAAGAGGGGGCGCCTGCGCCTCCTCGGCCAGCTCGACCTGGGGCGGACGCTGGAGCGGGCGCTGCGCCGCTCCGGGCTCCCGGTGCGCTGGACCGAGGGGTTCAACCCCCGCGTCCGCATGTCCTTCCCCTGCGCCTCGCCCACGGGGATGGCCTCCCGGTGCGAGATCGTCGAGGTGCAGACGGCCCCCCCCGCGGGGGCCCGGGAGGCGGCCGACGGGCTCCGCCGGGAGCTTCCCGAGGACCTCCCCGTGCTGGCGGCCGAGGAGGTCCCGGAGGGGGAGCGCCTGCGGCTGGTGGCGGCCCGCTACGGGGTCCTCCCCCGGGAGGGCGGCCCGGAGGTCCCCGGGGAGCCGTCGCTCGCGGCGCTCCTGGCGCGGAGCGAGGTCCCGGTGGACCGCCGCGGGCGGACCCTCGACCTGCGCCCCCTGCTCCGGGATCTGCGGAGGGAGGGGGAGGGCCTCTCGGTGCGCATCCTGTTCCTCCCCACCGGCGCCACGGCCCGGCCCGAGGACCTGCTGGGGGCGCTGGGGGCCGACCCCCGGGGCTACGCGCTGGAGAGGACGGGGATGACGGTGCACCTCACCCGCGGCGGGGAGGAGGTCGAGAGGGAGTATGGCGCGTAGCCTGCTCTTCGACCTGCTCGACCCCGAGGAGCACCGGGCCGCCGTCGTCGAGGACGGGCGCCTCGCCGAGCTCGAGCTCGAGACCGAGGACCGCCGCCGCCGCCAGGGGGACGTCTACCTCGGGAAGGTGGTGCGGGTGGAGCCGTCCGTCGAGGCCGCCTTCGTGGACATCGGGGCCGAGAAGCCCGGCTTCCTCCACGCCGACGACGTGATGCCGACCTGCGCCCGGGGCGGGGGGGACCCGGCGGCCTTCGAGGGGCGGCCCCGCGGCCCGGCCCCGCGCATCGGGGAGCTCCTGCGCGAAGGCCAGGGGGTGCTCGTCCAGGTGACCCGGGACTCCGTGGGCCCCAAGGGCCCTGCCCTCACGACGTACCTCTCCGTCCCCGGGCGGTGGCTCGTGCTGATGCCGAGCCTGGAGCGCATCGGGGTCTCGCGCCGGATCTCCGACCCGGAGGCCCGGGAGAGGGCGCGGGCCGCCTTCGCGTCCCTCGCGCCGCCCCCGGGCATGGGGTTCATCGTCCGCACGGCCGGGGCGGACCGGGCCCCGGAGGACCTCCGCCGGGAGATGGAGGCGCTCCACCGGGTCTTCCTCGGCCTGGGGGAGCGGAGCCGGCGCGAGGAGCCGCCGCTCCTGCTCCTGCGGGAGGGGAGCCTGCTCGTCCGCACGCTCCGGGACTGGCTCGCCTCCGAGGTGGACGAGGTGGTCGTCAACACCCCGGCGGGGCTCGAGGAGGCGAGGGCCTTCCTCGCCGAGGCCTCCCCGCCCTGGGCCGGGAGGCTGCGCCCCCACGAGGGGCCGGCCCCGCTCTTCCACGCGCGCGGGCTCGAGACGGCCGTGGACCGCATGTTCGAGAGGCGCGTCCCGCTCCCGGGGGGAGCCTTCCTCCTCATCGAGCCCACCGAGGGGGTGGTCGTCGTGGACGTGAACTCGGGGAAGGCCACGAAGGCGGAGGACCAGGAGGAGACCGCCTTCCAGACCGACCTCAAGGCGGCCGAGGAGATCGGCCGCCAGCTGCGCCTGCGCGACCTGGGCGGAATCGTGATCGTGGACTTCATCGACCTCCGCGACCCGGCCCACCGCGCGGCTCTGGACGAGGCCGTGGGGCGGCACTTCCGGGACGACCGGGCCCGGGTGCGCATCGCCCCCTTGAGCGAGTTCGGCATCGTCCAGGCGACGCGGCGCCGCTCGGGGCCGAGCCACCGCCAGGTCCTCCACCAGGGCTGCCCCGCGTGCCGGGGGCGCGGCGTCGTCCGCACCCCCTCCAGCGCCGGGGTCCGGGCGGTGCGCGAGGCCCGGGCGCTGCGCGCCGCGGGAAGGGACGGCCTCGCGATCCGGGCGGCCCCGGAGGTCGCCGGCTGGCTCCGGGAGAGGAAAGCCGCGGTCCTCGACGACCTCGGCGTCCGCCTCGTCGAGGACCCTTCCATCCCCCGGGGCGGGTTCGAGGTGGGGTGAGGCGAGGGCCGGACTCCTCCAGGAGCGGGCATGGGCTGGACGATTTCCCGGTTCCCTCCAAGACGATCCCGTGACAAAGGGACTGGATGTCCCGGTCGCAAGATCGTATACTTCATGCAGTCGTAGAAAGGGCCGCGGAGTGCAGGCTCCCGGTTGCGCGAGGGTGGCCTGTCCCCGCGGCCCTTGCTCCTTGAATGAGCAAGGTGAGTGGCCGCGTCTTCGATTTCGGGGTGTGGACCCCGAAGGGCGCGGACGCAACAAGAGCGGATGTGGGCGATGCCCGGAGTCTCCGAGAGAGACCTGAGCCATTCTCGATGGCCCGCGCGACCGTCCAACAAGGGTGGGTTGCCACCCGTTAGGAGTGGACATGATCATCGGAACGGTTATCCCGACTCTCGGTGGCGTCTCGTACTACAGCCCCACCTTCGGCCGCGGAGGGCTCGCCACGACGTTCTCCTGCGAGACATTCGCAATCTCGGGCGGAGCGAGTTTCGCGATCGCGGTGGAGCACAAGAACGGCGACGAGACGGCTTGGACAGCCCTGGGCAGCTTCTCAGCCATCACGGCGGCAGGCATCTCCACCTTGCAGGCTTCGAGCATCAGAGAACAACTCCGATTCAAGTACGTTCTCACCGGCGCAGCCTCGACCGACTCTGTCTACTTCAACATGCTGGCCCCCGCGTGGCGGCCGTACTAGAGGTAGGATCCGTTCAGTTCGCTAGACGCAAATCACTCGCCCCGGGGGTAGCGCGCCCCCAGGGTAGAGGGGAGCGCGGCTATGAGCGATGATCTTGCTGCGGTTGGGCGCACCTGCGGAAGCGGAGGCGGTGGGTGCGGCTGTGGAGGTTCGTGCGGAGAGACTCCTGCGCCCTCGACGGCTGCCAGCAGCGCGACCGCCTCCGCAGGGTCCTGTGGCGGCGAGTGTGATGGTAGCTGCGCCTCTTGCAATGAGAGCCGGTGGATCAGCGGGCTGAACTGGGGGAGGATGCAAGCAAACGCAAAACCAGGGCTAAGTGAGTTCTGGAGGCAAGCTGCAATTGGGGATGTCTTTTTCCGAACAACGGACAATCTACTACCCCAGCCCTTGCAGGGTCTCTTCTCTAGCTTGGCCCCATCCCTGACCATTGAGCGCATGACGACGTCGGGGACTCCCCAGGGACCGGATGCGTTGGACCTGCCGAGGGGCTCGGCCGAGGGAGTACCCTCGGATGTGGCTGGGCCGTAATGACCAGCTAGCCTGGTGCCCCTCATTGCTTGGGACCGGACCCGTGGCGTCCTTTGATAGTGGCTCAATGCCTTGGTTTGCAGCCTGCGCACCCGTGGACTCAGAGCCCTATCCGGACCCAAGTTTCGGTGACGACGATGGGTGCGTCTCCATGTTCAAGAACACCTTCTCCGACGATCCGCGCTTTTGCGCCATTGGGCGGATCTTTGTGGGCTGCAGGAATGATCATTGCGCCGGAGATTGCAAGCCACGAGGCAACGGCCGCGGGTGCGCATGCATCCCGTCGGGCGGAGATCCACCCCCACCCCCACCGCCTGCAGAGTTGCCCTTCTTCTTGTTCAAATACTCATGTTGTTGCTGCCCAAATGGTCCTATCAAGTATCTGAACTCAGAATACTCGAAGGGGAAGGACAAAACGACCGCCAAATACGCTCTAAACTTTGGGAACAAGATCGAACTGAAGATCACGCTGAAGCACAAGGGCCGACCACCACTATCACAGAATCGCGGTTGCAAGTGCTTATTCAAGTGGGAGGAATTCACAGATACTCCCTACGGAGATCCCGAGAAGCCAGAGGAGTATGTTCCGGCAAATCAGTGGTGGGACCTCAGTGTCCCCCGCAGCGATCCCCGCGGTGACCGAC
>Ga0247727_10007418_pt1 | contig 20891 bp, 15 predicted proteins | sample WisWelCaveWW1625_FD_202498 | JGI IMG/M metagenome (GOLD analysis project Ga0247727, IMG submission 202498) | Biofilm microbial communities from Wishing Well Cave, Virginia, United States - WW16-25 | ecosystem: Environmental > Aquatic > Deep subsurface > Groundwater > Cave microbial mat | place... | reverse complement strand
CAGCGTCTCGACGACCTCACGGCGATGTGGAAGATCATCACCACAGCGTCGCGCGCGCCATAGACTTTCATCTCTGTGTCCAGTAGGCCAAATGTGGGTAAAGATCACGGCCTGCGGCAGGGCAGGCGTGGAACGATCTTTTTTGTTATTAAGCACCGCGCTAGCGGCGAAAAAGATACTTCCAGTATGACATGTTGCATGGGCACATATTAAGCATCACGTTTCGCGCCTCAAAACTTCAAATTCGCCGAAAAGCGGTTCGCGTTTCCCAGCCGGCCGAAATCGGTATAAGAAAGATCCAAATTGAGATGGAAAAAACTTAGCGGAACTGACAGGCCGCCGCCAAATGTGAAAGATTCCTCGTCGACGTTGGCGCGGTAGCCTCCGCGCAAGGCCACGTTGCTTTTCCACCAATATTCCATGCCAAGATTGATGTTTTCGGCGTTGTCGTTGGGGTGATTGAGCTGGATGGCCGTGGTGACTTGGTGTTGGTGATTTTGAATAATTTCCGTGGCAAACCCGATGCGAAAAATCGTCGGCGGTGAAAAATCCTGGAAACTGCTCACTCGAGTTCCATCTCTGAAAGTCGTCGTTCCTGAGGGTTTGATGTTGGTTCCGTAATTAACCACGGCCACGGCAAACCTGGAGCTGCCAAATCCAGTCCGATAATAAGTTCCGAAGTCGACGAGCACGTTGCGGGCGTGCAATTCCGCCAGCGTTTCTTCGATATATTTAACCGTTACGCCGGCGCTGAAACGATCGGTCATTTTTCTGGCAAACGTCAAACCCACGGCAATATCGCCGAACGAAACGAACCTGCCGGTGCCGAAGGGCTGAAACTCCGTGGTTTCTTCAAGATCGTCGGTGTGCAAGGAGGTGACACTGGCGCCGATGGCATTCGCGCCGCCAAAACGATGGACGTAACCGAAAAACTCGTGTCGAACGTCTACGGGCCAATTCACGTGAGAGAAAATGATCTCGTTCTTTTGCATTTGAGCGATGCCGGCGGGATTCCAATATAGAGCGGAAGCGTCATTGGCGACCGCCACAAACGTTTCTCCCATGCCCGCAGCGCGTCCTCCCACGCCGATTTTTAAAAATTGCGCCATCGCGGTACCGGCTCTTTGATTGCCCAAAATGGGAATAAGCTGGGCGCGGCAAATTTGGCTTCCGGCAAGAAGCGCAAAAGTGGTGGCGAGCAAAATGTTTTTAACATTCATTTTATTAATCAACCTTGTTTATAACTATTCAATTACATTGAAGGCAAAACTATTTAGGGCAAAACAATTCAAAGCTTTTTTAATAGTTTTGCTCAAAATCATTTTGCTGAATAGTTTACCCTTGTTTTCAACCAACTAGGCTACGCCTGCAGATCAAACATCCAGCATCCAGGATCAAGCATCCAGCATCCAGTTAAAACCTCACCGACAACCCCACCCGCACGTTGCGTTGCGTCAAAAACCTCGCGGGATTGAATGGAAACGGCTCCAACGGGGCTTGGGTATCCGGGAAGAACGGGTCATTCCAGCTCGTCGGCGTCGGATCGCCGAGATCATAAGCACGGCCGGTGATCGGGTTGATAATCTGAGAATTTTTGCGGTCCAATAAATTCACCACCTCGAGCATGAGCGTGTATTCGAGGCCGATGAGCTTGAAATATTTTTCAAAGCTCAGATCGAGCCAGAACCAGGTAGCGCCGAGTTGGCCATAAGGATCATCCGACTCGCCATTTTGATCCAGATCATCGTCGTACTCGGGCCGCCCATCCAAGAGGGTAGTGCCGGTAAAATATTGGGGTGTGTAGCGCCGGCCGGCTTGGGCAAAAGCCCTGGCGTTCAGGTTCCAATCGTCGGGTATTTTAACGCCGAAAAAGCGCGGGCCTTTGCCTTTGTTGACGTGCAAATTCGCCACGGCGCTGACTTGCCACGGCCGATCCCAGATGAGAAAATCTTCCGTAATGGGCTTTTCATTCAACGTGCCCCGGGCCACCAGAAACGCATCGTCCGGAGAAGAGCTTTTGCCGGTGGCGAGGGAATAGGTGCCGCTGATCGAGCCGGTCAAAAAGCTGCCGGCGCGTTTGCGATATTCCACTTCGAGGCCGCGGGAGCGGGAGTAATCCAAATTCAAATAAGTGGTAAAGGTTCTTCCCGACAGGCGGCCGCTGCCGCTAAAATTCACCGTGGTGACGTAATCGAAAATGTCTTTATAATAAGCCGTAATGGTGAAAACGTCATTTTCCGTAAATTTGTGGCGCAACCCCATTTCGTAGGCGACGGTGGTTTCGTAATCCAAATTGGGGTTGCCGAATTTTTGAAAAGTGGATTTGGCGCTGTTTTCGCCGAGCTTCGCATAAACGAACTGCGGCTTGGGGCGTTTGGAAAAGTGGCCGTAAGAGAAAAACAGCATTTGGTTGTCCGAGATGGGATGGGAAATGCCGAGTCTCGGGCTGATTCTCCCGCGCCAGCGCCGCCCAAACAGGCTGTGAGTTTCGTCCTTGAATTGTTGGCGCGTCGCAGCGGAAATGGTGACGATATCGGGATTGTCGACGGCGTCTTCGACAAACTTTCCCGGAAACCAATAATCAAATCGCACGCCGAGGTTCGCGATCAGACCCTTGAATTTGATTTGATCTTGGGCATACATGCTGCCATAAGCCGGGCGGACTTTGTAGATGTCATTGTTCAACCCCAAGCCGCCAAACCAGGGGCTGTAAATATCGATCATCTGCATCTCGGCGAAGCTGGTTTCAAGGCCGGCTTTGAATTTGTGCGTCTCGTGGCGGGAAAATCTGGAGAGGTCGAATTTTAAAGTATATTCTTCCACGTAATGGTCGTGCCAGGTGAAGCCGTTGCCGAAATCCCAGAAGCCGTCGCCGGGGAAGACCGAGACGAGCGTGCTGTCGTCGTTATAAAAATAATCGATGGGCCGGGTGACGATATCCTGCGGCTCTTCATACAGGTTCCAGAATTTGCCATTCACGTCGCTGCGCAGATGCGTGAAAAAACGGGATAATTTCAAGTCATAAAAAGTTTGGGGATTCAGCGTGTGCGTCCACGACAGCGCGAGACTTTTATTCAAATGCGTAAAGGTGTTGAAGTTGTCCAAATTGTTTTGAAAATCATACGGGAATCCCGGCCCCGGCTCCACAAATTCCAAATTGGTTTGCAGCGATTGGGTGTTTTGGTTGATGGATACCGATTGGTTGCCGGAGATGATAAGCTTGCGGGTCGGATCGATTTTCCAGGTGAGCTTGACCAGCCCCGACCAATTGTTGGATTGGCGAGGAGCAAAGCTGGTTCCGTGAAAAGTGGAAGAATGAAGCTGCGTTGCTCCTTTCTTCGTGTAGGTATCGCTGATGAGCATGTAGAGATTGCCAAAAAAGTTCAATTCGCCGGGCAGATTGATCCCGAGCGCCGGAAACAAATATTGGGAAAAAGGCTCCGGGCCGCTGAGGCTAAATTCCGTGACATCGGTATTGAAGCTGTGGCGGTTTTTATTGCTGAAGGTGCCGACGAGCGGCGTCGAAGCGTCAAAGCTGCCAAAATGGTCCCGCTTGTAGGCGAGACTGCCTTTGTATTCATCCGCGCCTTCTTTGGTTTTGACGTTGATGATGCCGGACATGGCCTGGCCATATTCGGCATCGAAGCCGCCGGTGATAACCTCCACTTCTTCGATGGCATCGGTGCTCAATTGCAGGCCAAAGCCGGTTCCTGCCAGCGGGTCCTGGACTGAAATGCCGTCGAGCAAATAGGCGTTCTCATAAGGACGCCCACCGCGTATATGAATTTCGTCGTCGGATTGCACGACACCGACCTGATTGGCCACGATGTCTTTAACGCTTTCAACCACCTCGGCCTTGATTTCGGCGCTGGTGATATTTCTCCGGCTGGCGGTTTCTTCGATGTTGAACAGCGGCCGCTCGCCGATCACGACGATTTCCTGCCCGAACGCGAGCACCGTGGATTCCAGTTTGAAATTCAGCGTCGTGGTTTGGCCGGCGGTTACTTTGACGCCGGTGTTCTGCACTTGTTTATAGCCGATGATGGAGGCCTGGATGGTGTAGACGCCCGGGTTGATGTTCGCGATCGTAAAGTTGCCATCGAGATCGGTGGCGGCGCCATAATAGGTTCCTTGAATGACCACATTGACGCCGGGCAAGGCCTCGCCGTTCTCACTGTCGATCACCCGGCCTTTGATATCGCTTTTGCCTTGGCTGAAGGCGAAATGAAAAGGGAGGAGCAGAATCGTAACGCAGACTGCCAGTCTGCAAACGAACCAGGCTGGAAAATCTTTATCCCGCAAGGCGGGATGATAATTTTTCCGGGGCAATGCTTTAAGACGAGTAGGGTGCTGAAAAACGTAACAATTGTCATTGTGAGGCGCTTTTTGCCGAAGCAATCTCGTGATTTTTAAAGATTGCTTCGCTGAGAAGCGCTCGCAATGACACTTTTTCAGCACCCTGCTAAACCAATACGGCCGCAAAGTGATTTTAATTTTCATATCAGAGGTCAACCCTTCACTTGGAGTTGTTCCCTCACGGATTGAAGAAACCCACCGATAAAGTGCAAGAATCTAATCCGGGGTTCTTCAATCTGTGAGCAAAGCTTGCTCTGGTTGTAGGCTAAAAAATGTCATTCAAAACTTTTTCGATAACTTGTTTCGCCGTTCCGAGGCCATCCAAAGAAGAAATCGGCAATCCGAAAAATACGAAACTCGAATTTCCATCGATGGCTGCCATGGCCGGGGTGCCGGGCCACAAGCTCGGGTTTTCCGGCAGGGCGTACAAGACGGTCGAGCTGATTTTGGCAACCAGCGGAAATATATTGGGAATGATCGTCACGCTGACTCTCAACTCGGGCAATCCCAAGGCTGTTGCTGCGGGAGTGGCTTGAACCGGTTGATTGCGCGTGATGCGGTTGATTCGTGCGCCCAAACTGTCCACCGGCGAAAAATCCAACGGATCGCCCAAGTTGGAGGTAAATTCCCGGAACATAGTAGTCATAATCAGTTTCCCGCCGCGGTCGAGAAAAGTGGGAACGCCGACCTGGGCCTTTTCCAAATTGGGATCCGTATCGGCGTACCAAAAAATGCGATCGAATAAAAGCAGGGTTTCGGTAAAAGCCTGGGACGACGGTGGATCCAGGGCGCCGTTGTTGCGTTTTATGTCCCAAACGTCGAAGTTTCCGACGATCGCTTGAAGCGTGGTATGATAAAAATTGGCGGTGTTGTCGTTAATATTGTAATCATCGATGACCAGAAAATTGCTCTTCGGCTCGCGCACGAACCAAACGCCGTTTTCATTGCGCGGCATGCGGATGATACGGCTGACCGCGCCGGCAATATCGATCGCGCGAAGATAAAAGACGTGCCGGCCCTCGGTCAAGCCCTCGGCTGCGGTGAGGAGAATGGTGTTGGTCCTCGAGTTTAGATCCCTCCATGCCGAGTCGTTGGTGGTGTCGTCCAAAACGTATTGGTATTTGGCGATGGTGTCGTCGCCATCCGGATCGGCGCCTCGCCAAGTAAAGCTGGCGACGGTGAAAGTGGTTTCCGGCACTTCAGTGCCGACCGGAAATTCCACCGCCGGTTTGGAGTTGATGATGGGAAAACGCTGCACCGCTGCCGTTGGGTCGGCCGCGCCTTGATCATCCACCGCTTTGACGCGGAATGCGTAAGTAGTGTCGTTGCCGGAAAGTTGCAGCGTGAAGGTTTCCTGGGTTCTGGTGGTGAACGTCCAATCCGGATTGGGCGCGCTGTTGCTCCAGGTTTCCACGTTGGCCGCGTTTTCTTTAAACGTATAAATGAAGCCCACGACCGCACCATCGGGATCGTCGCCCCACCAGTGAATCGTTTGCCGGCTGATAGTGGGGTTCAAATCCCGCTCCGTGAATATGGAAGTAAACGTCTCAGGCGGCCGGTTGGACTTGGGGTTGTCAGTGAAATCTTCCGAGCAGCCGGAGACGATCAAAAGTATCGCAAGCAAAAAGAGATTTCTGGAGATAAATTTAAGCATACCGACGAAAAGAAATTTATAACGACGCGTTCATTTTCTCCCCCACGGATTGAAGAACCCCACCGATAAAATTAATGGCTTAATCAGTGGGATTCTTCAGAGATCGCTGAGAAACGCAAGCATAAAACAATGGTGCTATATTCGTTAAGAGGTAGAACTACAGTCATTGCGAGGCGCTTTTTGCCGAAGCAATCTCTTCACTTTATAAGGATTGCTTCGCTGAAAAACGCTCGCAATGACTTTACAAAATAACCCTTAACAAGTAAAAAATCTAGAGGCCGATTTATCGGCCTTCCGTCTCTTAGCTGTGGAATTTATTCCACTGCATTTATTCCACTGCTATTTCAGCAATAGCATCTTGTGCATCTTCACGAAGTCCGCCGACTTCATTTGATAGAAGTAGACGCCGCTGGGAACGCGCACGCCGCGGTCGTTGGCGCCGTCCCACCGGATCGCGTAAGCGCCGGCGGGCTGGACGTTATCCAACAAGGTTCTGACCTTTTGCCCAAGAATGTTGAAGATATTGATGCTCACTGCTGCCTGCTTGGGCAACTCGTACTTGATGATGGTTTCGGGATTGAAGGGGTTGGGATAGTTTTGCTCCAGCGCAAAGGTGCGCGGCAAATTATCCGGAGTTTCTTGCACGCTGACCGTAAAGGGGCCTAAATCGGCGTTGTTGCGCGGCTGGATTTTATAGTTGCTGTTGTGAAAATGTTGGATGCCGCGAATAAACGCAATTTTTTCGCCGCCCTTCCACATCGTATCCAGTTGGGTGTAGGCGTGCCCGCTCTCGTCGTCAATTCGCAAATTGCCGGAGCCGTCGCTGACGGAAAATTCGCCGAAGTTGCTGCCGCCATCCGAAAATGGCACGGTGACGGTAACGTTGCGAACTTCGACCAAAACGCTTTCATAAGCTTCGGCATTGACGCCATTGGTGGCAATTTCACTGGTGGTGACCACGACCGGCGCCGGCACCGGGTTGCCCGAGCTGTTTCTGGTAAACGAAGTAATGTTAGTCAAACGCGTCAATTGAAAATTTTCTTGCACCGTGCCGGTGACCGTGACGTTATCGCCCAACCCCACGGAGTCCACCGGATCGAACACTTGAATGCCACTCCACAGCGCGGCGTCATCCTGAAGGTAGTAGGCGCGATTAATGAACGAGCCGTTGAAAAAGTTTTTAGCGGAAGTGACCGTGCCGGTTAACGTAACTTGCGCATCCGTAAATCCGGATCGGCCATCACGAAACGGCGTGAATTGAACATCCCGAATCGCCAGCCCGGCATCCTTTACAAAGTAGAAAAACTTGGCGGTGCTGGTATCCGGGGGATTGGAGCTGGCATTGCCTTGATTGTCCGTCGACTTGATGAAGTATTGCACGAAAGCAGTATTGGCTTGAGCCGGGATGACGGCCGTGTAGCTGGTGTCATTGGTCGTCGTCATGGCGACGGTTTGAAAAGCGCCTCTATTCACGTTATATACGACATTTGCTGAAGCCACCGTTCCATCCCCATCCCGAATGTTGGCTCTGACCGTGACGCCTTGCGCCGAAGTCGGAACGGCCGGGTTGCGGGAAGCGGCTGTAATATTCGGCGGCACCGCAGCGATGATAATATCCTGCAAAGTCCGGGGGTTGATGGTGATCAATCCGGCGGAAGTGCCTCCACGAACGATTCCCGTCACATTGATCTTCGTGCCAGCGGGAAAGCCGGGCCAAACTCCGCCATTATTGCTGACTGCCGTGCTCACGCTATTAAAATAATCATCGAGGATAATGGTACCGGTCTCATCGGAGGCGGTCATGGTATTGCCGGGGAGATTATTGGCCAGGACCGTCAGATTATCAAAACGGGCGAGGACGCTTTCCCAGCGCTCGGACAATGTTGGATCTGCGGAGGTGCCGCTGGGAGCCAGGCCTAAATCCCCGGGCTTCAATAAAATAGGTTGTGGCCGCGGTTGGTTGAAATCCACAAAGTCGATGGGCGTAACCGGGTTGGTAATCATGACAAATTGGGTAATGCTGGCAAGGCCTGCTCCGGTGGGAAATTCGCTTAGGACGCCGGTAATTCTGATGACATCACCAGGCTGGGCGGCGGTGAGATTCGTGCCCGAAACCCCTGGAGATGAGGTATCATTCTGAATGACAAAAAAGCCGCTCCAGGGGCCGCCGCGCGGATCCTGGAGGAATGCACCCCAACGGTTGCCCAGAAAAATTTCTCGCATGCCATGCATAACTATTGCGGTAACGGTTAACGTGTCCGCTCGAAACGGGGAATCGTCATTGACCGCACTGCCGATATCATCGGCCCGAACGAATTGCACATCAGCGACGGTCAGGCTGTCCGCCGCCGGTTTCGGGCTTAACGCTCGACGCCCCGGTGTTGCCGGCTCATTGATGCTCCAAATGCCGCCTTTCCACGAAACGTTTTCGCTGGTTTCATTGTGGCCGGTAAAGCCGTTGCCACCGGTCCAGATTTCCAAATCTTCGACATCCAAGCGGCGTTGCGCGCTTCTGCCGGCGTCGTGCGGATTTTCGTCGGTGTCGTTATCGGCGTTCACCACGGTTTGGTTGGTGATCGGGGTATCGGGCAGGTAGGTCTCGCCGTTGATGGTCACATTAGTCTTGTCAACCGCCTCAACCTTGTCACCCCAAACGGCGTAATCGACGTCTTTGACGAGGTTGCTGGTGCCGTTCCAGTAAAAAAGAATGACCGCCTCACCGTTGTCCGTCAATCCACCCTGACGATTGATGCTTCCCGTGGTGGCCTCGCGCATATCTGGGATATTGTCAGCAGTGGTTGCTTCTTCGTACAATTCGTAGGTGGGGCAACACCATAGGTGGTCATGAAATTATTGCTGCCATTCAGAGCAATGGTTTGATACGCTCCCGGTGCAATAGTGGCGCTGGCCGGAAATCTCGCGTTGAAATCGGCAAAGCTGCCGCCGCCGCCGTTGCCGAGCACGGTGTTGTAATAATAAGCCGGTGGATTGCCGGGAAAGGTCGCATCGGTGAGATAATAATTGCTCAGATCGATGGTCTGATCCGTGGGATTGTAAATTTCGACGAATTCCCCGGCGGTCGGCGTAACGACAAACTCAGTAATCAGAAGATGATCTTGTGCCGCCAAAGGCGCAACCAGAAAAGCTCCTAACAGCCATGCTGGGGCTACTACCGTTACCAATTTTCTCATTTCCGCGCTCCTTCTTTGGTTAGGGGTGAAGCTTGAGTGAATTGGAGGGTTGTTGTTTTCAATTAGGTCAACTGACCGGTCACTTCTACAACAATTTACACATCGTGATTTTGTGGTAGTGACCGGTCAGCACAATTTGACTTTCCATCATTTTTCCGCAAGAAACTACTTGTCATCGCGAGGCGCTTTTTGCCGAAGCGATCCTCTCCCATGTAAGAGACTGCCTCGCTGAAAAACGCTCGCAGTGACGGATTCTTAGAAGTCCATTTGCCCCTATTTGATGACCAAAAACTTTCCGCGTTGAATTTTGCCGCTATCGAAATCTTCAACCGTGTAGTAGTACAATCCCGAGGCCAGCGCCTGATCGTCGCGCGTGACCAAATCCCAGGCGTGCTCGCCGCCGGCAAACACGCGCTCGCCGCGCGCAAATTTTTCGTTCCACTGAATACCCTCTCCCGCGTAAGCGGCGCCGCGATGCTCGAATTTGTCAACCAGGTCGCCGCCCAGGCTGTAAACCCGGACTTCACAATTGGCCGGCAAGTTGAAGAAATAAAGCTTGCGATCCCTTTCCAAATTTCCGTCCCAGGCGGCGCTGACGCGATAGGGATTGGGATAGACTCCGACTTTAATTTCGGTTCCGCCGTTGGCCGCCATCTGCGCTTCCCGGCTCGGCGTCCCTGGAAAAACGCGAACGACGTTGGCTAGGCGGCTGCTTTCCAGGCTCAGCAAGCGAATTTCCGGATCACCGCGATCAAATGCCGTGACGGCATAGCCATATTGCCAGCCGTTCAAAAGATTTTCGTTGACGAATTTATAGCGGTAGAAGATCGTCTCTGGCGCGCCGGTAACGGGATTTAACGCCGTCTCGCCGAAAGTCACCGGCTCTGGCAGACGGATGAAATCGAAGCCGGTGTCGTAACCGACGCCGTTGATGGAATCAAAATCCGCAATCCGCGTAAAAGAGGAGAGCAAATCCTTTCCCGGCAGATCTTCGGCGAGTTGCGTGCGATACAGCCGATACCCCTCGAAATCTTTTTTGCCGCTGATGAAATCGACGGATTCCTCGGCTGAACGGTCCCAGTACAACGTCACTTTATTTTCGGCGGGAACGACTTTGATTCGCGGCGGCGTCGGCGGCGTCGGCAGCACGTAGCGGTCGATCTTGCCGTCGCGGTCGATGTCTTCGCCGGGATCGAGCTGATTGTTGCCGTTGCGGTCTTCGCCGTCATAAGCGGTCTGGGCCCAAAACGCGTTGGTGTACAAATTTTGTTTGCTGTTTTCCGTATCCTGGGTGGTGGGGTCGCTGCCAAACTTGCTGGCACAGACCATCGCAAATGCCACATTAATGGAAGAGTCCGGCTCGAGGCTGCGGAAGGGGCCGGTTGAAATCAGCGTCATGTGATTTCCGGGGACGCCTTCAAGAAAATTTTCGATAATGCCCTGAGTCAAAGGCGAGCGCATTTTATCGTAAGATTCGATGTCCGTCTGCGGGGAAAAAAACAAGGGATCGCTCGCATTTCTAAACAACCAGGCATTGTATAAGGAATTGACTCGGTAAATGGCGTCATTGGCTTGCGGTGTGGCGCCCAGAACTTTCAGGGCGACGTAGAGGCCGCTGTCTGTAAAGCCCGGGTCGCCGTCGTAATCATACGCGTAGCCCAGCCGCAGTGAATCAATATAACTGCCGGAGCGGTGCTGGTAAAACGGCGTGCCAACCCGGGGCGGGGTGATGTTGGTATTTCTCACGACCATGTCGGACCAGATTCCCACATAGACCTCATTCAGCCTTCTTCTGCCGGTGTTCTTGATCGTGTAATTCAGAATCACAAACGCATCGGCAAAAGGGAAATTCCAGGCGTAGGATTCCAAATGCACGGAAATATTGATGGGTGTGTGTTGGGGAATTCTGATGGTCGTGCCGGGAACCACGAGGTTGGAATCGGTGAAATCGGCGAGAAAATCCTGATGGCTGACGGCCTCGGGATCGAAGAAGGGGTTGTCGATGATACTGGAGCGCTCGCGCACCACGTCGTTGGGGTCGGCGGAATTGGAGAACTCAAAACCGGCGGCGACATCTCGCAGCGAGGGAATATCCCTGGCGCCCGAGGTGACGAGAATGGTGCCGTCATCACGCCTGCCGCCAACCCACAAGCCACCGACGAACAGGTGCTCGATGCCGGAGCCGCGCGGATATTCGCAGGAAGGTTGGTCGACGGGAGATTGCACGGCAAAGCCGTCGCCGATCGTGCCAAAGTTGGTGATGGTCAGTCCGATGCTGCCGACGGTGGTGAATCTCGTGTCGTCGTCAACGGTGGGCTTGGCGATTCCGGATTGAGGCTGAACTTGTGATAGGAGATTATTGGGAAAGAGTTGCGGCAGCAATACCAGAAAAAGGAAAAAACACGAAATCCTGAATTTCATGATATTGGGCGAATCAAGTTAAAGGGAAATGAGTTTTCAGCTACTTGTGAGCCTTCACGCCATCATCTCTAACAAGACTTTCACTCTGCGGGTAAAACAATCTAACCAACAAAAACCAGTTTGTCAAGTTGAAATCTAAAATTTTGCAAAGTTTTTTGGAGTTAGGCTTCAGCGTGAAAGCGGTATTGCCTCAGTCGTAGGTGGACTGACCGGTCGCTTAAAGTCGGGATTTGTCAAAATCTCAGTAAAATTCAGCGACCGGTCAGCACAATTTGATTTTCCATCATTTTTCCGTAAGAAACCACTTGTCATCGCGAGGCGCTTTTTGCCGAAGCGATCTTCTCACAGGCAAGAGACTGCTTCGCTGAAAAAACACTCGCAGTGACGGTTTCTTAGAAGTGTCGTTCACCCATAACTGAGGGTCACTGAAAGCGCAAATGTTCGCTTGACAAATCGCCAATAAATTTGTATTTTAACTTAAGCCTATTCCTAAATTAACCCCAATCAAGAGAGGAAAAAATGGCAGCCGTTGTTGAACCGCAAGCCGCTCTCGACGAAGAAAGAATGTTTGTCGAATTTCCGGCCCCGACCAAATCGCCGCCACCATCCGGCAAATTGACTTTTGAACAAGCCACCAAGCTGGCAAGCGGGCGACTTTTTGAGCTTATTCAGGGAAGGATGGTATTCAAAATGCCGGATGATCAACATGCAGATGCTCAGGGTTTGTTATGCATTGAGTTGGGCATTTATTTCAGGGCCAATCCCATCGGTCGCGTTCGCCCGGAATATATGCTCCGCCTGTGGCCGGAAAATCCGTACGAGGGGCGCATGCCGGATTTGGCGGTGATTTTGAACGAGAACTTTAAGAAAGAACGATACGGCAGCCGCGCACCGGACCTGGCGGTTGAAATTCTCTCGCGCGACGACGATCGCAATGCTCTCTTTGAAAAGGCCAAGCTTTATTTGGAAAATGGCAGCCGCATTGTTTGGATCGTTGATCCGTATCAAAAAGGCGTGATGGTGATTACTGCGAACGAGCGGCACTGGGTAACAGACATACTCACGTGCCCGGAGTTGTTGCCCGGTTTCTCAATCAACGTGCAGGATATTTTTCCTGAGTAAAGAGAAAAATGGCAGCCGTTATTGAACCGCAAGCCGCTCTCGACGACGAAGAAATGTTTGCCGATCTCTCAGCATCTCGAAAGCCGCCATCGGCGAAGGGGAAATTGACTTTTGAGCAGGCAACCGGGTTGGCCGATGGTGCATCCTTTGAGCTTATTCACGGAAAGCTGATTATAAAGGCTGCCGATGCTCAACATGCCGACGCCCATGCGCGAGTCTGTGGTTTTTTATACGAATATTTCAATGCCAACTCTGTCGGCCACGTGCTTATGGAGTTTACTCTTCTGCTCTGGCCGGATAATCCGTACGAAGCTCGCACGCCCGATCTCTCGGTTATTTTGAACGAAAACTTGCGCGAAGAAAATTACGGCACCCGTGCGCCGGACTTAGCGATTGAAATTCTCTCACGCGATGACGACCGCAATGCCCTGTTTGAGAAAGCCAAGCTCTATTTGGAAAACGGCAGCCGCGTGGTTTGGATCGTCGATCCGTATCAAAAAGGCGTTATGGTGGTTGATGCCAAAAGTCGGCGTTGGATAACAGATATGCTCACTTGCCCGGAGTTGCTGCCGGGTTTTTCCGTCAACGTGCAAGATATTTGGGCCTGGCCGGCAGCGCCAACGACGGCGGCGGAATGAATACAGCACCATCGCCTCAAAATTTTTTGAAATGAAAAAACCGATCCGGTTATAACAAAGAAATGTCTTGTATTTTCCCGTTGTGCTAATTATATTTCAAAAGCGAACTGAAGCAGATGTATCATATTTTGCAAGGAGAGTTTCTATGGAAATGATCGCTGTGGAAGACTTTGTTCATTCCGGAATATTTAAGAGCGGGGAAGAAGTCATTCGGGATGCGCTTCGCCATTTGACCCAAGCTCATCCTGAATATCGTACGCGCCTTGCTCTTTATCGGTATCAAAAACGAGAGATTTCGGTGGGAAAAGCCGCGGAACTGGCGGGAGTAAGTTTTGAGCAGATGAAAGAAATTCTGGCACAACGGGGTATTCAGCCCGAATTGGGCCCTGAAACGATTGAAGAAGCAAAAACAGAGTACGAAACTTTGGAGAAATATTTTAATGCTGAGCAAAGGAAATGAACGAATCCACTGCAAAGAAATGTGTATCTAATACGACGGTTATTTCTAACTTCTCTCTTATTGGCCGCTTGGATATTCTTGAAGATCTTTTCCCCGTGCTTTATATTACCCCGCAAGTACGTGAAGAGATAATAAGAGGTCTTCAAGAAGGCTATCAGTTTCTCGAGGCTGCTCTGCCCCATATCAAAATCTCCAGCGGGTGGCTGAGGCTCGTTGATTTTGAAACGGAAACAGAGCAAGAAAGCTACTACCAATTTTGCAATAAGCTTCACAGTGGTGAAGCTTCGTGTTTAGCTATTGCAAAGCACCGGAACTGGTTGTTATTGACGGATGATCAGGCAGCAAGGAAACTGGCAAAATCGAATCATGTGGAGTTATCGGGAACTATTGGCATATTGATTCTTGCCGTTAAGCACAAAATAATTTCTGTGGCAGAGGCGGATAATTCATTGATAGGCATGGTGAAGGGCAACTATCGGTCGCCGGTTGCCAGTATTTCTGAATTCATAAAATCCATTAATGAAGAGGGCTAAAACACTGCATGGCATTTTCCATAATTGGGCGCTCCGAAAAAGAAAAGGCTCCATCGATCACACGACGGAGCCTTTTTTATTTCCAAGAAATTCGCTCAACAAGAGCCGCATGAAAAAGCCGATCCGGTAATAACCGCATCGGCTTTTTTTATTAAACCGTGCCTACAAACTTTTAACCTACAGCCGGTCGTGCTCTTCCGGCTCAATATCCGGAACTTTTGACAGAAATTTTTGAACTTTTTCCCAACTGCCGCGCTTGGCTCTCTCCTCCATATATTCTTTGGCCATCCATGCGGATACCTGCGCCGACAGGGCGATAGCGACGAATTGATCCAGAGGCAGGTCTTCTCTTTTTGTCAATTCTTCAACCGGCTTATACAAAGAATTAGGAATTTTTGCGCTCAGGGTCGTCATTTGATTTCTCCGACTTTCTGCATGAATTCTTTCGGCGACAGCAATATAATACCAAATTTCTCGGCTTCTTGCAAGTCCTTTTTCTGCTTGCAATTGAAAAATGGAAAGCGTAATTTATATTACACAAGCGAAATCTTACGTAACCCTGACTGCGAGAAGCGTATGAACACGAAACCGGACCGCACGTTGGTCAGCTTTGATTGGGCCGCCAAGAAGATTTTGCGCGACAAGGCCAACTTCGATATTTGGGAAGGTTTCCTGACCACGCTGCTGAAGCAGGAGATCAAAATCATCTCCATTTTGGAAAGTGAGAGCACGCCGGAGCATCCGACGGACAAATTCAACCGGGTGGATTTGCTCGTGGCCAATCAGCGCGGTGAGTTGATCTTTATCGAGATTCAAAACAATCGCGAGGTGCACTATCTTGAGCGTCTATTATACGGCGCCTCCAAGCTGATCGTCGATCATTTGAAACTGGGCGAAAGCTACGAGCAGGTCAAAAAGGTGATCTCCATTAGCATTTTGTACTTTTTGCTGGGAGAAGGCGAGACCGATTACGTTTATCATGGCAGCACGGCGTTTTATGGCTTGCACGATGGCAGCCGGTTGGTCTTGCGGCGCCGCAAGCCGGAGGCCCTGCTGAATGGCCATATCGACGTGGCGAAAGAAATCTTTCCCGAATATTATTTGATCGAAGTGGAGCGCTTCCAGAATATCATTCACAGCGACCTGGATGAGTGGATTTACTTTTTCAAAAATTCGGAGATCAAAGAAGATTTCAAATCGAAGAATATTCAGCGCGCGAAGGAGAAGTTGGATCTGCTTAAAATGCCGGAGAGCGAACGGAAGGCGTATGAGCGCTTTTTGATGAACAAAGTGAGTGAAAGAGGCATGCTCGAGGCGGCAGCAATCAAAGGCGAAATCAAAGGCAAGACTGAACGCACCGTCGAAATGGCCAAAGCAATGCTGGCCAAAGGAATGCAGGTTGCGCTTATCGCTGAAATCACCGGGCTTTCCGAAGCAGAAGTTTTGAAACTGAAATAAGACTTCACTCTATGAGAATAAGCCAAAAAGGAGATTTGATCAGCTTTGATTGGGCCATCAGGACCGTCTTGAGGGACAAGGCCAATTGCGATATTGTGGAGGGCTTCCTGAGCGCACTTCTAAGACAGGAAATAAAAACGGAAGGTCGGGTCAATGGAATGGCAGAAGCTATGCTCGCCAATCATCAGCCGCTGGAAAAAATCAAGCTGTATACCGGGCTTTCCGAAGCAGAAATTTTGCAATTAAAATCCGGTTGACTTCGCCACAAAAGTCAAAATTTTTAAATAAAAGCCGATCCGGTGATAACCGAATCGGCTTTTTTATTAAACCTTACTTGTACAAGTTACAAAAATTGAACGCCTGATTCACTACCAAAGCCCTGTTGGAGAAAATCCAACAGGGCTTTTGGGCTTGCAGAACCTACTCAAAACTTGTAGCGGAAACCGAATTGTGCCGTCCAACGTGATAAAGTGTTGCTCGCGATTTTGGGATCGCTCACCAGCGTCCAGCGATATCGTGGTTTGCCGGCATTAGGGCCTGCTGTTGTTTGAATACTGTGGAAATTCAGCAGGCGGACCTCACTACTTGCTAGCCGGACCCAGCCCCAATCGCGATTGAGCAAATTGGCGAAATTCGTAACATCGAACGTCAACTCCACCCCATGTCCCATGATGTTCCCAATTTGCTGAGCAATCCGCAGGTCGATCTGTTTATCCGATGCAGAACGGGCACCGTTTCGCTCGGCGAATTTTCCCTTGTTTTTGCTCAAGTATTCATCTTTGTTAATAAAAGCGAAGAGCGCATCATAGTCGCTCTGTGGTGCCGGGGCTCCCGCGGAAGTGACGAGAATGACGTCACTCTGGTCACGGGGGATATATACGAGGTCGTTGTCGGATAACCCGTCGCCGTTAGCGTCACCGTTCACTATATATGAAAATGGGCGCCCGGAGATTCCGTTAAAGAAAAGGCCGATCGTCGTTGCCAACCCAACCTTACCCCAATCGTGACGGTAGGAAACTGTCCCAAATATCCTGTGGCGTCTGTCGGCGTCCGCGTACGCGAGCACAGGATCGTTGGGATTACCCGGAGTCGGGTTGAAACGCCATCCCGAGCTTGCCGTCGTGCTATTCGTGCCGCCGATGTCTTTCGCCAGTCCCCAGACGTATCCGACATTGCCGTAGAAGCCATCCCGAAGACTTTGACGCTGGAGTTGGACGATGATGTTGGAATTTGAACCTTGGTCGGTATTTTTTACAAGGAAGGCGTTCGTAAATCGCGTGCTAACCGTCCTTCCGGTTGTATTATAGGTGCCGTTTGCGTTGAGATTGCTCCAGACCTCGCGGTTTTCACCCACCAGCCTTCCACCTGGGGTGGTGCCGTTGTTTTCCTTCAATCCTGCCAGATTGATGTTCTGGTAGTAAACTTCATTTTGGGACTTGGAGAAAATTCCCTCGACCGACGCGACAAGATCGAAAGGCAATTGCCGGTCAACTGCAAGATTGAAACGCAAGATCGACGGCGCCTTGAAGTTCCGATCGGTGATGTTCACTTCCGCCGTTGGAAGTCCAGTTGCAGTTTTCGGTTGGTTGAAGGGATCGGGGTTGAATGTCGTCGGCGCTCCGGCTGTTGATGCCGTCATCGTAAAGAAATCCACGCCGGTATTGCTGTACTGATTGGATACCCACACGGCCGGGAATCTACCATAGAAAATACCGGCGCCTCCTCGAACTTGTATGCTGCGCTCTTCATCAACCGCCCAGTTAAAACCAAGCCGGGGAGAGATGGCAACGGAGGTTTTGGGCGGTTCACTAGTCTTCAAACCAAACACAGTCTCGAACGCATCATTGTTGTTTGGTTTATCCGTATAGTTGGGAAGGTCGAAACGAACTCCACCGACAAGATTAAATCTCGGACTCACCGTCCATTCGTCCTGAACGTAGAATCCAAATTGCCGGTATCCCCAGTTTGCTTCTTGCAGCGGGTCGTCGGTCGCCGAGTAACGGTGGACGTACACGGCCGGCCGGCCTCCTGCCAAGAATGCGGCGACTGAATTGTATTGGTAGAATCCGAAATTGTCGGGAATGAACAGATTGCGGAATTTGACGAAGTCTAGTTTTCCGCCAACTGTAATCTTGTGGGACGGAAGATAGTAGGAGAAGTTGTTGGTGATTTCGAGAACCTTCTGCTGAAGCTCGTTCCGGTGACGAAATTCCTCGGAACCGATCGCAAGCCGGTTTAGTGTTCCGTTTGCCCCAGTTGTACGGACTTCCACTGTCGGAAATGGCTGCCCCCTGAATACTGGCTGGTCGAGCTGGTTGTTGTAACCGATGCTTAATTCATTTGATGCCGTGTTGCTCAAGACGCTGGTCAATTGCAATGCAAAGGAGTGCGTCTTATTTTTCAAGTCGTAATCCGAATTCGCTGAATAGATGTCCGGCGTGTTGCGGAAACGTGAAGGGGAGTTGTTGCTTGTGGATTTCAGGTAGTTCCAGCGAGCCGTCATTTTATGCTTTTGACCAAGATTGTAGTCCAACCGAGCAAAGATCTTGTCGCTCTCATCTGGCCGTTTGATTGAGCTCCAGGAACCAGTCTCGTACCCGTAAGTCGTCCTGAGGAAATCCGACAACATGTTTAATGAGTCTTCGTTCGCAGTATAGGCATTTGTCCCGAACGCCGACTGGTTGAATGTACGGGTAAAGGGGACGTCAGCTCGAGCCAGTTCAGCGTTTGCGAAGAAGAAAAGCTGATTCCTAAAGATGGGCCCGCCAAGTCGGAAGCCATACGACTTGTTGGAGAATGACGGGAGTTTGGCCTGCAGTGCATCGGGACTCTTGCCCGACAGGTCTTCGTTTCGAGTATTGAAGAAAGCCGAGCCACTAAATGCGTTGGTTCCACTGCGGGTGATCGCATTGATCCCTGCACCCGTGAAATTTGATTGGCGAACATCGAAGGGAGAAACGACGATCTGAAATTCTTCGATCGCATCCAAGCTGATCGGGACCGTACTCCCTTGACCGCCGGGCGTACCCGTTCCTCCAAGACCGAACAAGTCATTAAAATTCGCCCCATCCACTTGAATATTGTTATATCTGTTATTTCGACCCGCCGCTTGGCTGCCGACACCGGTAAAATACGGTGAGAGCTTGTAAAAATCCTGGAAGCTGCGGTTGATCGTGGGGAGCCGGTCAATCTGTGCGCGCACCACGTTCGTTGCAGCACCGGTCCGCGAGGCGCTCATGATCGCATTCCGTTCTGCCACAACTTGAACTTCGCCGACCTCAACCGCCTCTTCGGTCAGCACAAAACTGATTTTCAAATCCTGTCCCAGCGTCAGATACACGTTTTCCGTTTTTTGCGTTCTATAGCCGATATAAGTAGCGGTGACAGTGTATGGCCCGCCAACGCGCATGCCCGGGATGTTGAAGCGGCCATCGGTACGTGAAGCCGCCCCGAAGATCGAACCGCTCGAGGTATGCACAGCCACAATATTCGCGCCCGGCAGCGTCTGCCCCTTGGCATCCGTTACGGTACCGTTCAAAGCGGCCGTGGTGACGCCTTGGGCAAAAGCCAGCGTCGGAAGCAACAGGCAGCAAAATAACAGCCGGTACAAACTCGAAACCTTCTGCATAAATCCTCCTCCGAGTTAGTTGAGTTTTAGAACAACACTGAAGAATTGGGGTTGCATGGATTTGTCAAAGTGGGACAATAAAAAAGCGCCTTAACTCTCTAACGCCTGGACGCTTTTTAGAGAATGGGTCAGCACAATTTTTAAAGTTCACGATCATCGCTGTGCGCTCATTACAAAACGAACCTTTTCGTGTCCCTTTTGTCACCTGTGTTGCCTGCCAGTAATAATAAGCAATTCTTGATAAAATGGCAAGAGAAATTTTTAACGCCGAGGCGAGGGCGAAGAACGTGGGGCGAAAGGCGATGGGCGATAGTGTCACCCTTCGCTCTTCGCCTATCACCTTTCGTTCCACGGGTTGCGCAATGCAATATAACGCCTTAACATTAACTCAAAATGAGTGTATGATTAAGAAATTGTAGCGGAGGCCTGCAAGCCACGGCTGTAAGCCAAGACAGAACGTTGCATCATTGCAAGTGAAATCTTTGTCGCAGACAACGCGCCACGCGGTGCAGAAAAAGCAAAAAGCTTTTTTTTCGGCGACACTCGGTGCCTTCGGTGAAATTCGGCGGAGGTGACTTCTCTGTCAGGGGGCTTTTGGGTTGCGGCCTACGGCCGTAGGCTCGTCCACGTTGGGTGGGGGAGAACTTTACGAATGTTGTGCCGATTCGGCCGTGATGAAGGAGAGACGGCAAATGACGATTTGAGTTTTTCAATCCTTGCCGGCAGAGTCTGGAAAGGCTTCCTCTTCCAACACGGTCACGCGGCGTTTCAAATCCTTGATTTCCACATCGTGCGACTTCGTGGTCTCATCAAGCTCGTCGCGAATCTGATCCTGCACCGCGCCCATGGTCAATTGCTCGAGCCGGAAATTGTCAATAACTCCGGCTTGCCGGTCTAATCGCGTTGTCTCTTCTTTCCTGAGTTTTTCCACCGCCTCGTCAGCGTGCGCCAGGGCCTGGTCGAATCGGTTCATGATCTTGCCTTCAAGTTGATAGAACCAATCTTGCACTTCTTTGTGAAGCGCCTGACGCTGCCGGTCAGAGCGGCGAAAACGTTTATCCGATTTGCGGTCAGAAGCTTCAAAACGGCTATTTACTTCGCCTCGAAACTCTTCCAATTTGCGGTCGGAAGCCTCGAAACGGCTATTGACTTTATCCCAAAGCTCATTAAGGATGTTTTTGAGGTCTTCTTTCGTGACAGCATTGTTTTCTGCCATGCCTCCTCCTGTTTCAAAAATGAAATGAATGGGATAAGATAACCTTTTTCTCGCAGAAATGCAACAGAATTTTAGAGCCGAGGCAACGGGCGCATTGACTCATAAAAAATGTAACCATCGCTTTGGACTGATGGTGTCGTTGCCTCATAATTTATGTAACCCAAAATTTGAGGCAACGAATCATGAACAACGGCTCCAAGCAAGAATACCTATC
>Ga0247727_10007417_pt1 | contig 20892 bp, 23 predicted proteins | sample WisWelCaveWW1625_FD_202498 | JGI IMG/M metagenome (GOLD analysis project Ga0247727, IMG submission 202498) | Biofilm microbial communities from Wishing Well Cave, Virginia, United States - WW16-25 | ecosystem: Environmental > Aquatic > Deep subsurface > Groundwater > Cave microbial mat | place... | reverse complement strand
TTGGCGTAGAGTCGGACAGACAGACTGATCAGCCGCATGAACTGACCGATGACCTCTAGCAGTACGATGAACGGAAGCATCACCTTCGGGACATCGGGGATCCAACTCTTGAAGTAGCGGATCGGACCGTTCTCGCGGATGCCCTCGATATGGGTGAAGACCCACGTCATGAGCGCGAGGGCGAGGGTTACCGACAGCGTCGACGTGGCCGCGAAGATCGCCAGTGTCGGGAGCTCCACGCCTGCGACGTCGACCTTCTCATCCGACAGCGGCAGCGGCACGAACCCGAGCATGTTCACGACCCAGATGAAGATCATCAGCGCGGCAACGTAGGGGAACCAGCGGCCGATGGCCTTCGTCGGCAGCCCCTGCTCCGCGACCTGCAGTTGTGCGATCTCGTAGATGGTTTCGCCGACGGCCTGGCGGCGGCCCGGCTCCTTCCCCACCTTTACGCGCATGAGCACGATCCCGATCACGCATGAAACCGCCGCGCCGAGCACGAGGTACGCGACGGCCTTGTTGACGTCCATGTCGAACGGGCCGATCTTGGGCAAGTCGATCCATGTCCCGAGGTCCCACTCGTGCGACGGGTCGAACTTCTCCTCCTCCGCACTCGTCCCCTCCGCTGCGAGGGCGACGGCAGGCAGGGCCAGCCAGAGTGCGAGGGCGAGTTGGAGCATGCGACTCACGCGACCCTCTTTGTCGGCTCGGAGAGAAGGTAGCGAGCAAGCGAGAGCGCGAACTCGAGCGTGAACGCGAGCGCGTAGAGGAGCGCAGCGGCAAGAGCGACACGCTCGTCGGCCGCCGATACGGCGACGAGCGGTACCCCTACAGCCACTGCCCGAAATATCGTCCCGATGCCCACCACGGCCTGGGCGGCCACGTTAGCGGGGTCGGTGTTCACGCGCGCCAGTAGCAACTGGAGCGTCTCGGCCGCTACCCAGAGCACCGCCGCGAGCGTCCAACCTCGCAGTGGCCAGCCCGCGATCGCGAACACCGGCAGCGCGAGGAGGATCACTGCGGTGCCCGCAAGCGCCGGCATCAGCCGGCCCGGAATGGGGCGCGGTGTCGAAAAGACGGAGTTCACTGCGTTCCGCCGGTGTAGACGCGGTAAACGACCGCGATCGAGAGCGGGATACCGGCGAGCGCACCCACCAGCAGCCCGATCTCCCAGGAGCCGAATGCTGCGCCGATGAGCGCACCGACGGCCATCGCAGCGCCGGTCGTACCCAGGAGCAGGCCCGAGGCGGTGGCGAGCGAATGAGGCGAGTTCGTCTCTGCGGCGGCCATCCGGGCGGGAGCATACCACCCCGCTTGTAACAGACGATTTCGTCTCTAGGAGCCGAAATCGGCTAAGTTCGTTACATGGAGCGGATCGTGCTCGTGCACGGGAGCCTCACCGGCGGCCGCATGACGTGGGCCTCCGCTGCGGACGCGCTCGCCGACCGTTTCGACGTCGTGGTGCTCGACCGGCCCGGGTTCCCGCCCGGCCCGCCGATCGACCGCGTCGACTTCGAGGAGCAGGCCGACTGGCTGTGCGAGCAGCTCCGCGACGGCGACCACCTGGTCGGCCATTCCTACGGCGGCGTCATCACTTTGCTTACCGCTTCACTAGTGAGCGACCGCGTGAGATCGCTCACCTGTATCGAGCCGCCGTGCACGAGCGTCGCGCTCGACAACCCCGCCGTTGCCGCGTTCGCGCGAGGCGGTGCACAGTTGTGGGAGCACGGGCCCCTGGACGACCCGGAGGCGTTTCTGAGAACGTTTCTCATCGCTGTGGGCTCGAACTTCGAGCCGCCGTCACCCCTGTCACCCGAGCTCGAGCAGGGCGTGCGTGCGCTGATCGCCGAGCGCGGGCCGTGGGAGGCGGAGATCCCGCTCGCCCGGCTCGCAGCGGCACCCTTCCCCAAGCTCGTCGTCTCGGGCGCTCATCACGCCGCCTTCGACGCCATCTGCGACGTCCTGGAGCACGCGCTCTCTGCGGACCGGGTCGACCTCCCCGGCTTCGGGCACAGCGCGCAGCGCCACCCGGAGTTCCCGGCCCGGCTGGCCGACTTCATCGAGCGCGCAAGGTGACTGTCGCCGGTTTCACGCGTGAAGCCGCTCCTGGTCCTCCGCGCGGTCGCGCCGCCGAATGCGCGGGTTGGCGAGCTTGACGATCTCGAGCAGGTAGACGATGTAAACCGAGTACGCGAGCGCCGCCAGCGCGATCGCGACGACAGCGACTGTCTCCCACACGTGCCACTCGCCGCCCTCGCGGAACGGGATGAAGCGTGTCGCGAGTGCGGCGGCACCGAGCGTCGCTGTCCAGCCCCACATCACGAGCGCCGCGCGCCGCTGCGAAAAGCCGATGTTGAGGAAGCGATGGTGCAGGTGGCTACGGTCGGCGGAGGTGATCGGGCGCCCGTACTTGAGGCGCTTGGCGACCACGAACGAGGTGTCGATGATCGGCACCGCGAGCACGACGAGCGGCATCAGGAGGACGACGGTCGACGCCGTCTTCAGGAGCCCGGCCACCGATACGGAGGCAAGCGTGAAGCCGAGCACGAGGGCCCCCGAATCGCCCATGAAGATCCGGGCGGGGAAGAAGTTGTGGCGCAGGAAGCCGATGCAGGCGCCGGCGACGATCGCCGACAGGATCGCGGCGTCCGCCTTGCCGAGCGACAGCGCGAGCACCGCGAAGGTGACGCCGGCGATCCCGCACACCCCTGCGGCAAGCCCGTCGAGGCCGTCGAGGAAATTGACCATGTTCATCACCGCCACGATCCACAGGATCGTCAGCGGCACCCCGACCCATCCCGGCACGTCGACGGCGCCGACGAACGGCAGTGTGAAGTGGTCGATCCACACTCCGAAGGCGGTGGGGATCGCGGCCGCCACGATCTGGCCCACCAGTTTCGGCACCGGGTCGAGGCCGCGGAAGTCGTCGACCGCACCCACGACGCACGCGACCGCTGCGCCGAGGAGGATCCCCCGCATCTCGCCGGAGAGGTCGAGGAAGGCGAGCGATGGAACGATGATGCCGAGGAAGATCGCGAGCCCGCCCAGGCGGGGGATCGGACGCCGGTTGAGACGCCGCTCATCGGGCCGGTCGACGACGCCGAGCAGGCGCGCCATGCCACCGACCGCAGGCGTGAGCACCACGACGACGGCGAAGGCGATCAAGGCCCCGTAGATGACCTCCGGCGTCGCCCGCAGGTCGCCCCACATGGCTAGTGCTCCGGATGGTGGCGATCTCGCGACTCTCGGACGCGAGATGCAAGCCAGGCTAGGACGCAGGGAGCGTGCATATCTGAAGATATGCACGCGACTGAGGACGACGCATGGCGCCGCAGACCGTGTGCGAGAGGCGCCCTGATTGCCGCCATCCGGAGCACGTATTACTTCGTACCGTAGAGGCGGTCGCCTGCGTCGCCGAGCCCCGGCACGATGTATCCCTTCTCGTTGAGGGCGCGGTCGATCGCGGCGACGACGATGGAGACGTCCGGGTGATCGCGGTGGATGCGCGCGATCCCCTCCGGCGCGGCGATGAGAGAGATCAGCCGCACTGAGGCCGCTCCGGCGCGCTTGACTGTCTCGACCGCGGCGGCGGTCGAGTTCCCGGTCGCGAGCATCGGGTCGATCAGGATCACGTCGCGCTCGGCGAGGTCGTCGGGGAGCTTCACGTAGTACTCGACCGGCTGCAGCGTCTCCTCGTTCCGGTACAGCCCGATGAACCCGACACGGGCGCCCGGCAACAACGAGAGGACGCCGTCGAGCATGCCGACGCCGGCGCGCAGGATCGGGCAGATAGCCACCTTCTTGCCCGAGATCCGCTCCGCGTCTATACGCTCGAGCGGGGTCTCGATCGGCACCGTCTCTGTGGCGAGGTCCTTCGTCGCCTCGTACGTGAGCAGGAGCGTCAGCTCGTTGACGAGCTGCCGGAACATCTGGGTCGTGGTCGTCACGTCCCGCAGCAGGCCGATCTTGTGCTGGACGAGCGGATGCGCCACTTCGGTCACCGTTCCAGTGACCGAAGTGGCTACAGAACCATCACGCATCGGTGCCTCCTTAGCCTTTCTCGCCGTCGAGAAAGGCCGTGTAGCCGCGGAAGCCCGGATAGAGGGGACGACGCTCGCAGAGGGCGAGACTGCGGGCGGCCAGGAGTTCGAGATTGGCGTCGGCGGCGAGCGCGCCAACGATCAGGCGACCTACCTCGCGAAAGTCCTCTTCGTCGAAGCCGCGGATGGTCGCTGCCGGCGTGCCAATCCGGATCCCCGAAGCGATCGTGGGCGGCCGCTCGTCGAAGGGGACGGTGTTGCGATTGACCGTCACCCCCACCTGATGCAGACGCTCTTCGGCGTCCTTGCCCGACCAGTCTGTGCGCCGCAGGTCGAGCTGGAGAAGATGGGTGTCCGTGCCGCCTGTGAGCACCTCGAGGCCGCCCGCGATCAGCGCCTCGGCGAGCGCGTCGGCGTTCGACCGCACCTGCTGCTGGTACCTGCGGAAGGCCTCAGTGCCGGCGATGAGGAAGCAGGTGGCCTTGGCGGCGATCGCGTGCTCGAGCGGCCCGCCCTGTAGGCCGGGGAACACGGCCCGGTCGATTGCCTGGGCATGCTCCGCGCGGCAGAGCACGAAGCCTCCGCGGGGCCCCGCCAGCGTCTTGTGGGTGGTCGAGGTGACGACGTCGCAGTCCTCGACCGGGTTCGGATGCAGGCCGGCAGCGACCAGCCCGGCGAAGTGCGCCATGTCGCACCACAGCACGGCGCCGACCTCGTCGGCGACGCGCCGGAACATCTTCGTGTCGACCGTACGGGGGTAGGCCGAGCCGCCGCAGAGGATCAGCTTGGGACGGTGCTCCCGCGACATGGCGAGAACCTCGTCTTCCTCCACGAGGCTCGTCTCGCGGGAGACGCCGTAATGGACGATCGTGTAGAGCTTCCCGGAGAAGTTGACCTTGAGCCCGTGCGTGAGATGCCCCCCGTGGTCGAGTCGCAGCGAGAGCACGGTGTCGCCGGGGTCGAGGAGCCCGAGGTAGACGGCCATGTTCGCCTGCGCGCCAGCGTGTGGCTGCACGTTTGCGTGCTCGGCGCCGAAGATCGCCTTCGCACGGTCGATCGCCAGCTGCTCGATCTCGTCCACGACCTCGCAGCCCGCGTAGTAGCGCCGGCCGGGGTACCCCTCGGCGTACTTGTTCGTGGGGACCGAGCCAACGGCCTCGAGTACCGAGGGCCAGGTGAAGTTCTCGGAGGCGATGAGCTCGATCTGGCCTCGCTGCCGTTCGAGCTCGTGCGCGAGCAGTGCGGCGATCGCCGGGTCGACCTCGTCGAGTCGGGCGGAACGCAGCGCGTCCGGTGTCGCGGCGGCGACGGCCATCGGCCGGATGCTAGTACACGCGTCCGTAAGTTCAGTCGTGGTTGGTGGTTCCCAGACCGAGCAGTCCGAGGACGCAGGGAACCCCGATACCTGCGGTATCGGGGTGACCGAGGACGACGGAATGCGAAGCGTCTGGGGGCCGCCAGACACACACGTGTACTTGCGGACGCGTGTACTAGTTCACGAGAGCACTACGGATTCGCTCGATCGCCCCCGCCTCGTCGCCCGCGCCGGACCGCAGCACCGTGGGCTCCGCGCCGGTGAGGTCGATCACCGTCGACGGGGCGCCGCGAAGCTCGCCGCCGTCGACGACGGCCGCGACCGCGACCAGGATCGCCTCCGGCACGTCCGTAACGCGGCAAGGGTCGGCGCCACCGGCAAGGTTCGCGCTCGTCGCAACCACCGCTCCCACCGCCTGCAGCACCTCCTTCCCCGGCCCCGCCAGCAGGGGCACCCGGACGCCGATCGCGTCCGGCCGCGTGCCGGTCAGCCACCGGAAGCGACGCGCCGGGTTCGGCAGCACGAGCGTGTACGGGCCAGGCAGCACCGCAGAGACGGCTGCCTCGCTGCCGCCGCGCAGCTCGGGGAGGCATTCGAGGAGAGCGTCGACGCTGGCAGCCACGAGCGCCGTCGGCTGTGTCGCGTTACGGCCCTTGACCGCATAGAGCTGCCGCGCGGCCTCCTCCGACTCCGCTGCGCAGGCCAGCCCGTACACCGTGTCGGTGGGAATCACGACGAGCCCGCCGCCCTGAACGGCCTCGATCGCGCGCTCGATGTCGCTCATCGCCGCCCCTCTACCACCCGCTCGTGACCGGCCAGGTCGCGCGTCACCACGACGTCGCTGAACCCCACGGTATTCAGGAGGGCCGTCGTCTCCGCCGCACCCGTCCAATGCGTCTCGAGCACGAGGGCACCACCCGGAAGGAGCTCCGTCACGGCCCCGTGGACGACCGCCTCGGTCTGCCCGTCCGCGACGATCGCAGCCACCGGCTCCCACTCCGCGACCTCGGGCGCGAGTCCGGCAACCTCGGCCGACGGCACGTACGGGGGATTCGACACCACGAGGTCCCAGGGGCCGGCTGGGAAGCCATCGAACAGATCGTGCGCGACGAGCTCGACGTCCACGCTGGTGCGGCTCGCGTTCTCGCGGGCGAGCGCGAGGGCGTCACGAGAGACGTCGATGCCCGTGACCCGGGCTCCCGGGTGCTCATGCGCGATGGCGAGTGCGATCGCGCCTGAGCCCGTGCCGACGTCGAGCACGCGCGGCTCGGCGGCGCCGTCGAGCAGCGCCAGGCATCGTTCGACGACGATCTCCGTCTCCGGTCTGGGAATCAGGGCCCGCCGGTCGACGGTCAGCGTCAGCCGCCGGAAGCCCCACTCGCCGAGAACATACTGGAGGGGCTCGCGCCGCGACCGACGCGCGACCAGCTCGCGCGCGACGTCCAGCTCCGCCTCCTGTAGCGGCCGGTCGAGGTACATGTACAGCTCGATGCGCTGCAGCCCGAGGGCCTTCGCAATGAGTAGCTCGGCGTCGAGCCTCGGAGTCTCCGAGCCGCGCTCCGCCAGATGCTTGGTGGAGCGGCGCAGCACCTCGCCGAGTGTCGGGGTCACAGGCCGCCGGACTCGAGGGCCCGGCGCCGTCCCTCCGCCTGCAGCGCCTCGGTGAACTCGGTGAGATCGCCCGCGAGGATCTGGTCGAGACGGTGCACCGTGAGCTTGATGCGGTGGTCGGTGACCCGATTCTCCGGGAAGTTGTACGTGCGGATCTTCTCCGCGCGCTCGCCCGTGCCAACCTGGGCCTTACGCTGCGCCGCAAGCTCCGCGTGCTGCCGCTCACGCTCGGCCTCGTAGAGTCGCGCACGAAGCACCCGCATCGCCTTCTCGCGGTTCTGCAGCTGCGAGCGCTCGTCCTGCATCGCGACCACGATCCCGGTCGGCTGGTGCGTGATGCGCACGGCAGAGTCGGTCGTGTTGACGCTCTGACCCCCGGGGCCTGTCGAGCGGTAGACGTCGATCTTCAGGTCCTTCTCGTCGATCTGCACGTCGACGTCCTCGGCCTCCGGCATCACCGCAACCGTCGCGGTGGAGGTGTGGATCCGACCCTGCGACTCGGTCTCGGGGACACGCTGCACGCGATGCGTGCCTCCCTCCCACTTGAACACGGAGAACGCGCCGTCACCCTTGACCGCAAGGACGGCCTCCTTGACGCCGCCGCCGTCCGACTCGCTGATCGACATGGTCTCCGTGCTGAAACCCCGGCGCTCCGCATACCGGGTCAGCATCCTCGCCACGTCCGCTGCCCACAGCGCCGCCTCGTCACCCCCCACCCCCTGCCGGATCTCCACGAGCACGTCCTTCGCGTCCGCGGGATCGCGCTCGACGAGGGCGAGCTTGAGCTCGTCGGCGAGCCGCTCCACCTCCACCTCGAGGTCGGACGCAAGCGACGACAACTCGGGGTCGCTCTTGGCGGCGGCAAGGTCGTCGCGGGTGGCGCGCCAGGCCTTGGCCAAGCGGTGCGCCTGCTCGAGCTCCTTGAGGCGACGACCGACGTCCGCCGCCTCGCGGTGGTCCGAGTAGACAGCCGGATCGGCCAACCGCTCCTGCAGCTCGGTGTAGGAGCGCTCGAGCTCATCGGCGAGGTCGTCGAGCGTGGCCATGCCGTCAGGGTACCCCGGCGCCCGCGCTGCGCGCGGGCGCTAGAAGGGCCTCGACCGGTAGTGAATCTCTAGTCGCCGTGCGCCAGCACGGCGACCAGCGTCACCTTGGGAATGCCTGCAAGCGCCATCGAGACGGGGCAGCCCGCCTTCGCCCCCTCCGCGTGCTCGCGGAACCCAGCCTCGTCGAGGCCGGGCACGACGCCGCTGACCACGATGTGCCCGCGGATGATCCCCTCGCCCGGCTGGAAGGTGACGTTGACGGACGTGCTGAGGCTCTCCGGCGGGTGGCCCGCACCCGACAGCGCGTGCGAGAGTGCCATCGAAAAGCACGAGGCCCAGGCGGCCGCGATCAGCTCCTCCGGGCTCGTGCGACCCGACGGCTCCTCCGCGCGGGAGGCCCACGTCACGTCGAGCGGCCCGAACGCGCCGCTGCCGACCGCGTCGATGGTGCCGGCGCCTTCGAGCAGCGTGCCCGTCCAGGTCACGGTTGCGGTGCGGTCGGTGGCCATCTCACTCCTCCGGTGCGAGCGTCGCGCTGACGCTGACGTCTGTGCCTGCACGCTTGAGCAGGCTCGAGAACGGGCACCCCTCGTCCGCGGCCGCAAGCGCCGCCTGCAGGTCGGCGTCGCCGGCCCCAGGCACGCGCGCCGTCGCCGTGATCGACGAGGCGACGATCTGGTGCCCCTGACCGTCGACCTCGTCCATCGTGATCGTGCAGCGGAGCTCCATCCGGTCGGGCGGGTGCCCGCCGCGGTGGAGCTCGCTCCCGAGCGAGGTGATGAAGCACCCCGCGTGGGCGGCGGCAAGGAGCTCCTCGGGGGACGTCGTTCCCTCCGGGTCGCCGATCCGCGAAGCGAGCGTCATCGGCAGGGCGAAGGCCCCGGAGCTTGTCGCCGTCAGCGTGCCGGCGCCGCGGGACACGGAGCCCTCCCAGGTCGCGTGAGCCTTCCTCACGATCCTGGGCATTAGGCCATGACCTCCACCCGTGCCTCCAGGCCGCGCTCCTCGTCGGGCTCCTGCGCCTCACGCCGGCGCACCTCGTCGAGTGCGTGGATCGAGACCTCAACCTGGTCGAGCGTCGGCTCGCGGGTCGTCAGGCGTTGCAGCCACAGCCCCGGCGCGAGTAGCACCATCAGGCCCCGGTTCGACTGGTGCTTGCCGGCGAAGCGGATCAACTCGTAGGCCAGCCCGGCGATCACGGGCAGGAGCAGGATCCGGCTCGCGATCAGCCACGGCCAGGAGGGACGGCCGACGAGCGCGAACACGAAGATGCCGATCACCATGACCCAGAGCAAGAACGCCGTTCCGCAACGGGGATGGATCAAGCTGAACGTTTGCACGCGTGACGGCGACAGCTCCGCTCCCGCCTCGAGCGCGTTGATCGCCTTGTGCTCGGCGGCGTGGTACTGGAACACGCGCTTGAGGTCGGGGATCAGCCCGATCAACGCGATGTAGGCGATGAACACCGACACGCGGATCAGCCCCTCGACGATCACGAACCAGGCCGTGTCGTCGATCGGAAGCCAACTGGTGAGGAGGGCCGGGCCGACCTTGAACAGCATTAGGGCGAACCCGATCGCGATCGCGAACGAGAAGATGATCTGGCCCCGTGTGATCTCGGTCTTGACCTCGCCCTCATCGCCCTGCTCCTGCGCGGCGTAGTTGGCCGAGATGGCGAGCGCGCGGAAACCGATCGCGAGGGACTCGCCGAGAGCGACGACGCCGCGGATCACCGGCAGCCGCCAGACGCGGTGCCGTTTCATCGGTGACGAGATGTCCCGCACCACCTGTGCGATCTGGCCGTCGTGCGTACGCACGGCGACCGCCCAGCACGACGGACCGCGCATCATCACGCCCTCGAGCACAGCCTGCCCCCCGTAGGTCGTGGCGCTCGCCGCGATGCGGAAGAGGCTAGAGACGATCCTGCGCATGGAGAAACGCTACCGGCGCGCGCAGAGGACGCGGCTCTGCCTAGGCCTCTCAGCCGGCAGGCTGAGAAGCCTTCGACTTCTCCAACCGCCGCTGGAAGCGCTCGACGCGTCCACCCGCGTCCACGAGCTTCTGCTTGCCGGTGTAGAACGGATGGCACGACGAGCAGATCTCGACGTGAAGCTCCGGCTTCGTGGAACGCGTCCAGAACTCGGCTCCGCACGAGCACGACATGTGCGCGAGAACGTACTCGGGGTGGATCCCTGCCTTCATCGTCGGGCCAGGATAGCAGAGGCCGTTTCGGCCCCGACGTTGCCACCGGAGACGACGACGGCGACACGCTCACCGTCGACACGCCCGGCAAGGACGGCGGCGAGTCCCGCCGCTCCGGCCGGCTCGCAGGCGAGCTTGACGTCGGCATACAGTCGTCGGGTGGCGACCTCGATCTCGGCGTCCGACACGAGGACGCTCTCGACCGAGCACGCCTGACAGACGGCGAGCGCATTCGCGCCGGCGTATGGTGCATCCAGCCCACCGGCGATCGTCTCCGGCCGGACGCGCACCGGTTCCCCGGCCTCGAGGGCGAGCCTCAGGGCCGCCGAGCCCTCTGGCTCGACGCCGACGACGCGCACGCCGCGAGGCGTCACCGCAGCCGCGATCCCAGCCACCAGGCCGCCGCCGCCGACGGGGACGACGATCACATCGGTCTCGGCAGCGTCCTCGAGGATCTCCGCCCCGACTGTTCCCTGACCGGCCATGACGAGTGGATCGTCGAACGGGTGGATGACGACGCGGCCGGTCTCGGCGACGATCTCCTCCATCCGGTCGAACGCGTCGACAGGGTCGCCCTCCACCAACTCGATCGTGGCACCGTACGCACGGGCGCGCGCGACCTTGTAAGGACTCGCACCCTCATAGATGACGACGACGCAGTCGATCCCCTCGCGCTCTGCCCCCCACGCGAGCGCCCCTGCGTGATTGCCCGCCGAGACGGTGATCACGCCACGCTCTCGCTCTGCCTTGTCGAGGGCCGTGAGGCGGTTGACGACGCCGCGTGCCTTGAACGAGCCGGCGTGCTGGAAGAGCTCTGCTTTGATCCGCAAGCCGGCGCCGATCTCGCCCGCGTCGAGCAGCGGCGTCCGCCTCACGATCCCCCTGATCGTGGCGGCCGCGCGTACGACGTCGTCCGGTGTCACGAGCAGTTCGGCCGACATCGCGCAAGCCTAACCGGAGCCTCTCATCCTGGGGTCTGACGCCTCCGAGGTGACACCCCGGCTGCTTGTCCCGCGCGCACAGCACAATGTCTGCGTGGATGCCGTCCCACCTTCGGCGCCCTCACGGGCCGACTTGCGCCCAATTCGGCTCGTCGTCACGGACGACTGCGAGCGGTCGCGGCTGACTGTCTTCTTCCGCGGGATCCTTGCCGTCCCCCACCTCGTCTGGATCCTCCTGTGGGGCGTTGCCGCGTTCGCGGTTGCGTTCGTCGTCTGGCTGGCCGTGCTCTTCGAGGGACGGGCGCCGCGCACGCTGCACGGCTTCATTGCCTCCTACGTGCGCTACGGGGTGCACCTCGGTGCCTACCTGGCCCTGGCGGCGAACCCGTACCCCGGCTTCACCGGCCAGCCGGGTTACCCGGTCGACGTCGAGATCGATCCCCCGCAGACGCAGGGCCGGTGGGGCGCCGGCTTCCGCCTCGTGCTCGCCGTCCCCGCTCTGCTGCTCGCGACCGTCCTGGGCGGAGGGTTCCAGGGCGGCGGCTCCACATCGGTGGATCCGGGCCTCTGGACGGACGGTACGAGTTTCGGCAGCCTGGGCACGAGCATCGGCGGCGTGGTCGCCATCGTCGCCTTGCTGGGCTGGTTCTCCTGCCTGGCGCGCGGGCGGATGCCCCGCGGCATGCGCGACCTGGCCGCCTACGCAATCGGCTATGGCGCACAGACATACGGGTACGCGCTGCTCCTCACCAGCCGCTACCCGTCTTCGGACCCGTCGCTCGTGCATCCTGCCGAGCTACCCGAGCACCCGGTTCGCATCACGGTCACCGATCCGCTCCGGCGCTCGCGGCTCACGGTCTTCTTCCGCTTGCTGCTTGCCCTGCCGCTCTTCGTCTGGGCGATGCTCTGGACGGTCGCGGTCGCGCTCGCTGCGTTCCTGGCGTGGCTGGCCGCCCTTGCGACTGGACGAGTCCCTCGCCCGCTGCAGCGTTTCCTGGCGGCGTTCGTACGCTTTCTCGCCCACCTCGACGCGTTCGTGTACCTGGTCGGTGGCCCCTTCCCGGGATTCACCGGGGCCGCCGGCTCGTATCCGATCGACGTGACGATCGAGCCGGCAGGGCAGCAGCGACGCCTCGTCACCTGCTTCCGGCTCTTCCTCGCCGTTCCCGCCTTCCTCCTTGCGAGCGGCTACGGCGGTGTGCTGCTCGTCGTGGCTGTCCTCGGCTGGTTCGCCGCACTCTTCACCGGGCGCATGCCGTCGGGTCTGCGGGATATCGGAGCGGCGGGCGTGCGCTACAACGCCCAGACGCGCGCATACATGCTGCTCGGCACCGATCGTTACCCGAACGCGACGCCGTTCCTACGCGGCAAGGCGCGGTCGGAAGAACTGGCGCTGAATCTCGAGCTCGGCGTCGACCCTGTCGGGGAGGCGACCTGAGGGTCGTTCGCGCCGCCGTCTGGATCGTGGCGGTCGGGGTGTGGGTGGCAACCGCCCGGCTGCTGCTCGAAGACGCCGTCCCGGACAGCCTCGCGCTCCCACGCGTCGACATCGACGCGACCTTCGGCGCCGAGCTCGTCGAAGACGCTCGCCGCTACGAGCGATTTCTCGTGATCGACTGGATTGTCGCTCAGGTAGTGCTCCTCGCCGTCCTCTGGGTGTACGCGAAGCGGGGCGTCCGCTTCATCGCGCAATCGGCTGCTGGACGGATCGGCACAGGGATGATGCTCGGCATGCTCGGGCTGGGCATCGTCTGGCTCGTGCAGCTGCCGTTCGGGGCGGCGGCGCTGTGGTGGGAGCGACGCCACGACACCACCGAGATTGGCTACCTGGAGTGGGCTTTCGGCGACTGGCTCGCGCTCGGCGCCTCGTTTCTGGCCATCTCCCTGGCGCTGCTGATCGTGATGGCACTCGCGGGCTGGCTCCGGGAGTGGTGGTGGATTCCCGGCGCCGGCGCCTTCGTTGCGATTGCCGCGCTCCTCACCTTCGTCAGCCCGTACCTGGTCGAGACGAAGCCGCTGGGCGACGCGGGGCTCGTCCAAGCTGCACGCGAGTACGAGCGCGAGCAGGGGATCGGCGAGATACCGCTGCGGGTGGAAGAGGTCAGCGGCGACACGAGCGACGCGAACGCGTACGCGACCGGTCTCGGCCCCACACGGCGGGTCATCCTGTGGGACACGTTGATCGACGGTCGCTTCGATGACGGCGCCGAGAGAACCGTGATCGCGCACGAGGTCGCGCACCACTCGAGCCGGCACCTGCCGAAGAGCCTGGCGTGGTTCGGGATGTTCGCGCTGCCGGCCGCGTGGCTCCTGATGCGGCTCACTCGGCGACGCGGTGGCATGCAGGCGCCGGAGGCCGTGCCGCTCGCGCTCCTCGTGGTGGCGGTAATTCAGCTCGTCGCAGCTCCATTCCAGTCGGCGATCAGCCGCAGCATGGAGATGGAAGCTGACTGGAAGGCGCTCACGTCGACGCGCGACCCCGAGGGAGCCCGGGAGCTCTTCGTCGGCTTCGCTGAGACGGGCCTCGGCGACCCCAGCCCGCCGGGGTGGCAGCAGCTCCTCCTCGGCACGCATCCGACGCTGGCCGATCGGGTGGCGATGGCCGAGGCGTGGAAGGTGATGAGGACGCCCTAACTGATTTAGGTCAGCGTGTACTCCGGCCCGGAGCCGCCCTCGGGCGGGGTCAGCCGCCCGCCTTTGGCCGTGATGGCGCCGCACTGGACGCAGTTCGACGGCGTCATCTGCACCGTCACCGTTCCGTCACCGTTGTCGTCACCCACCTCGTACACCTGCGCGGGGCACATCCACGACCACATCTCAGCCACGTCGCGCGGCACTCTGTGCTCCAGGCGCACGTGGTTCGGCTGGTCGTCCCGGGTGCGGTTGCCGGAGGCGAAGACCGACGACAGCTTGTCGAAGGTGTAGGCGCCGTCGGGCTGCGGGTAGCCGGCGGCGCGGCCCGTACGGATGAGCACGTGCGTGCCGTTCGGCTCGGTGCCGAAGTCCTTCGGCGGCAGCTTCCCCTTGCTGACGGTCATCGCGCTCGCGAGCGCGCCGCCAACGAAGAAGCCTTTGTCGAAGACCTGGCGCATGTTGCGCACCTCGTCGAGCTCCTTCCAGACATAGCTGGCGCGCAGCGCCTCGTCGTAGCCGTCCAGCGCACCCGGCCGCCCAGCGACCTCGCCCCGGTCGAGGGCCTCCACGATCGTCTCGGCGGCAAGCAGGCCCGACTCGATCGCGTAGTGGATGCCCTTCAGGCGCGGCACGTTGACGAGCCCTGCGCCCTCGCCCACGAGCAGCAGCCCCGGGGCGTTCAGCCGCGACGGCAGCGACAAAAGTCCGCCCTCGGTGATCGTCTTCGCGCCCCAGGCGACCCGCTCGCCGCCCTTCAGCATCTTCCGCACCAGCCGGTGCGTCTTGAACTCCTGCAGCAGGTGGTGCGCGGAAAGCTCGACGTCCCGGTACTCAAGGCCGACAACGAAGCCGATCGAGACCATGTCCTCGCCCATTGGGTAGACGAACGAGCCGCCGAACTCGCCGTAGCGGGCGCGCTTGCGCAGCGGCCACCCCATCGTGTGCACGATCCGCTTGAGCGGACGCGGAACCGCCCACACTTCTTTGACTCCGAGCGCCCACACCTGCGGGTTGCGGCCCTGCAGCCCGAAGTGGTCGATCGCAGCGCCGCTGAGGTGTCCTGCCGTCCCCTCCGCCAGCACAGTCACCTTCGCCGTGATGTCGGCGCCGGGCTCGAAGTTGCCGAGCGCCTCTCCTCCGCGCCCGCGGCCCTTGTCGCCGGTGCGCACGCCCACGACGCGGCCGTGCTCGAGTAACAGCTTTTCGCCCGCCGTCTCGGGCAGGATCATCGCGCCACCGGCTTCCGCCTGATCGGCGAGGAAGCGGCCGAGTTGGGAAAGGGACACGATCCAGTTCCCGTGGTTCCGCATCGTGGGCGGCGGCGGGATGCGTGCAGCCGCGGCCTTCGTGAGCAGGTACACGGCCTCCCCCTCGACCGGCCCGTAGGCCGGAATAGCGTCGAGAGCCGGCGAGCCCCTGAACAGGCGGCGCAGCGCGCGCGGGTTGACGACGGCGCCGGAAAGGAGGTGCGAGCCGGGCTGCTTGCCCTTCTCCAGCACCGCCACCGGCACGTCGCCGAGCCGTTCGCGCACGTCCGGGCGCGCCTCGAGCAGCTGCCCCAGGCGGACGGCGCACGCGAGTCCGCCCGGGCCGGCGCCCACGATCAGCACGCCGACGTCGATCCGCTCCTCGACCGGATCGGTCGGCGCTCCGATCGCTTCGGCGATGGAGAACGGCGGCGGAAAGTCTGAGGGACGGAGCGCGCTCACGCGCCCGACACTACCCCTTGCGGGCGCGAACGAGCTCTGCCAGCCGCGGCGCGATCTGGTGCAGGTCGCCGACGACGCCGAGATCGGCGAAGTCGAAGATCGGCGCGTGCGGGTCCTTGTTCACGGCCACGATCACCCCAGAGCCCTGCATCCCGACCTTGTGCTGGATGGCGCCGGAGATGCCGAGCGCGATGTAGAGCTTCGGCGACACCGACTTGCCTGTCTGGCCCACCTGCGTGGAGTACGGGTACCAGCCCGCGTCGACCACTGCGCGCGTCGCGGCGACGGCGCCGCCAAGCGCCGCGGCGAGATCCTCGCACAGCGCAAATCCTTCGGGCGCCCCAAGCCCGCGACCGCCCGCCACGATCACGTCTGCGTCCTCGATCGACGGGCCCGCCGACTCCTCGAACGTGTGCTCCACGAGCTGAGCTTGCGTGGAGAAGTCCTCGAACGAGACCTCGACCTTCTCGACCTCCGCCATCCCACCCGTCTCTACCGGATCGAACGTGCCGGAGCGGATGAGCGCCAGTCGCGGCGTCGTCGTCCAACCGCAGTCGACAAGCACGGTGTCGCCGAGCGCAGGCCTCTTCGCCACCAGCTCCCCGCTCTGCACGACCAGGTCGATGACATCCCAGTTGAGACCGGCCTCGATGCGCGCCGCAAGACCGGCTGCGACGTCGGCCGCGAGCACCGAGGCAGCGAAGAGCACGTTGTCGGCGCCGGCCCGTTCGACAACCGCGGCCAGCGCGTCCACGCGGGGCTGCGGCAGCGGCGATCGCAGCGCCGGATCGTCGACGACGTAGACGGTCGCGGCGCCGTGACGGCCGGCGGCGTCCGCCAGGCCTCCCACCCCCGAGCCGAGGATGACCGCCGCCGTCTCGCCGAGCGAGGCTGCCTTGGCAAGCAGGCCCAGCGAGCCCTTCGTCAGCTCACCGCCGTGATGCTCGCAAAAGACGAGGGTGCGCATCAGAGAAGCCTCTTGTCCGCGAGGTACTCGACGATCTTCTCGGCCGCGGTACCGTCGTCCTCGATCTTGACCTGGCCGCCCTTGGCGGCCGGGGGCTCCAGCGCGAGCACGGTCGTTCGCGAGCCGGCAACGCCGACCCGGTCGGCCGCGATGCCGGCGTCGGCCAGCGAGAGGGTCTCCTGCGGCTTCGACTTGGCGGTCATGATCCCCTTCAGCGACGGGTAGCGCGGCTCGTTGATGGCGTCCGACACCGCGACGACGGCAGGAAGCGGCGCGCGGATCACGTCGTAGCCGAACTCCGTCTGGCGCTTGCCGACGACGGCGCCCTCCTCAACCGTCAGCGCCGCCACCTGCGACACGAGCGGCCGGCGTAGACGGTCGGCGACCGCCGCCCACAACACCGCCCCATCGGCGTCTGACGACTGCTGACCGAACAGGATGAGATCCGCCGACTCTCGCTCTAGCACCTGTGCGAGGGCGTAGCTCGTGGCGAGGAGGTCGGAGCCGGTCGCCGCGTCGTCCGTGACGAGCACGGCGCGGTCGGCGCCCATAGCGAGGGCCTTGCGGAGCGACTCCATCGCCTTGGCGGGGCCGAACGAGACGACCATGACCTCGCCACCGCGAGCCTCCTTGATGCGCAGCGCTTCCTCCACGGCGTTCACGTCAGTCGCGTTGAGCGCGCCCTCGCCGCTGCGATCGAGCCGCTTGGTGCTGGCATCCATGCGCCGGGCGGCGGTGGCGTCGGGGACCTGCTTCACGCAGACGGCGATCTTCATCGCGCGAGATGCTAGCCACGAGCATCATCGGTAGCGCCGGGTGACTGTCACCACTGGCGCTGGCGGGGGTGACCGTCATGGGTTTGCGGCCGCGGACTGCTAGCCTCAGGCGACCCCGAGCGCGAACCGGAGCATGATCCGCCACCGGACGACAGCCCGAGGAGCTCTCCTCCTCGCCCTCGCCACCGTCGCCACCTCAGCGACGTCGGTCGCCCGTCCCTCCGGGGCAGGTGCGTCCGGCGACGGTACGGTGGCGGTGCCGCGAATCGTCTTCCCGTTGCTCTCAGACGTTCCGGTGTACGACAACTACGGTGACCCTCGCGTCAACGGCAGCCACGCCGCAATCGACATCGAGGGAGCGTCCCGCCGGACGCCGGTGCTGGCAGCCGAGGCGGGCCGCGTGCGGTGGCACACGACGTCACCGCGGGCCGGCTGCATGCTCTACCTGTACGGAGCGAGCGGCACCACGTACTTCTACATCCACCTGAACAATGACCGCACGCTGCGCAACGACAACCAGGGCCGCTGCGCCGACACGGCCTACACGGTCGCGGACGGCGCACGAGTGACGGCCGGCGAGCTGATCGCGTGGAACGGCGACTCGGGCGACGCCGACGGCAACCCGCACCTGCACTTCGAGGTGCACCCCTCAGACGGCGCCGCCGTCAACCCGCTCCCTTATCTCAAACGGGCCGACCGCCTGCTCTTCCCTGGCCGGCTGGGAACACCGTTCGCCCTCGGCTTGCGGGGCGTCCTCGTCGGCGCCGGGCCGGGACGCCTGACGGTGCGTGCGTCCGCCGTCCGCTGGTGGCCCAACGGCCGCTGGGTGACGCTCGACGACCGCGTCGTGACGCTGCGCATACCCGCCGGCGCCACGATCTCCCGCACGGAGGGAACCCGGGCGGGCGCGTCACGCGGCGACGCCCGCGACGACGTGACCGTATTCACCGCGCCGGCGAAAGTGACGCCCGAGGCGCTGCGCGGCGACGACTTCGCCCTGCGCGCCGCCCGCATCCTGGAGCCGGACGGCCGCGTGCTCGAGCTCGCCTAGCTTGCGCAAGACCGGAATCCGCTCCCGCGGATTCCGGTCGCGCAAAGATCTCTGAAGGCGTCCGCTTCGTGGCCGCGGCGCTGCTCTTCACAGCAAGCCTCAGCCGTCGTCGGGCAGCGCGACAGCTAAGCGAGCGCGCCTTCGAGGAATTCTACGATCTCACCCGTCGTCGCGCCCGGCCCGAACACGGCCGCGACGCCGAGCCGGCGCAGTTCCTCCGCGTCGTCGTCCGGGATCGTGCCGCCGACGACCACAAGCACGTCGTCCGCACCTTCGGCCCGTAACGCGTCGACGATGCGCGGCACCAGCGTCATGTGGGCCCCGGAGAGGATCGACACCCCGACCGCGTCGGCGTCCTCCTGAATCGCCGTCTCCACGATCTGCTCCGGCGTCTGGTGGAGCCCGGTGTAGACGACCTCCATGCCGGCGTCGCGGAGCGCCCTGGCGATGATCTTCGCGCCGCGGTCGTGCCCGTCGAGGCCGGGCTTGGCGATCACGACACGGAGCCGTCTCGTCACGACGGCAGTATATGAGTGTGCGGTTGACCGTCATCGGGTGCTCTCCTGCCTGGCCAAACCCCGGCGGCGCACACTCCGGCTACCTCGTGGAGCACGAAGGGCGTCGGCTCCTGCTCGACTGCGGGCCGGGCGTGCTGCCCCGGATGCGGCAGGCGGAGGCCTGGCCGGAGATCGACGCGATCGCGATCACGCACTTCCACCTCGACCACTGGGGCGACGTCGTGCCGTGGGTCTGGGGGGCGCTGTTCCGGCACAACGGCACCGGCCGCCGGCGCCCGGAGCTGTGGGTACACCCGAACGGGGTGGCCCACCTGGCCGATTTCGGCGAGCGCTTCGGCGGCGTGCCGAACATGTTCGACCTCGTGTTCGACATCCACCAGTACCCGGCCGAAGAGACCGTGACGGTGGCCGGATTCGACCTCACGGCCGTCCAGGTGCCGCACTACACGCTCGAGACCTACGGGTTTCGCGTCTCTGCCGGTGGAGTCACCGTTGCCTATTCAGGCGACAGCGGCCCGAGCGAGCGGCTCTCCGACCTCGCGCGTGACGCCGACCTGTTCGTCTGCGAGGCGACGCTCGCGCGAGGAGTGGCGGACGGGCCGCCCCGCGGCCATCTCTCGGCGGAGGAGGCTGTCGAGGCTTTCGACGCCTCGGGCGCGCGGCGCCTGCTCCTCACCCACCGGCCGGACGAGCTTCCAACCGCCCCCGAGCTCGAGCTCGCCTATGACGGGATGGAGATCGAGCTGTCCTAGCCGGCGCAAGACCGGAATCCGCTCCCGCGGATCCCACTGGCGCTGGGTTATCGCGTGAACATCCCTGAAGGCGTCCGCTTCGCGGCCGCGGCGCTGCTCTTTCACATCAAGCCTCGTCTACCGGAAGAGGATCACGTTGCGGAGCGCCTCGCCCCGCACGACGGCGGCAATCGCCTCGTTGATCTCCTCGAGCGGGTAGCGGGCGGTAATCAGCTCGTCGAGCTTGAGCCGCCCTTGCTGGTAGAGGTCGACGAGGGCGGGCACGGCGACTCCGAGCCGGGTCGAGCCCATGTTGCTGCCGAGAATCCGCTGGCCCTCGCCGGCGAAGTCGACCGCCTCGACAGCGAAGGTGGCCCCGGAGGCCGGAAGACCGACGACGACGAGGGTGCCGCCGCTGCGAAGCAGGCCGAGACCCTGTTCGATCGCCTCCGTCGAGCCGACGGTGATGAAGACGTAGTCGGCGCCGCGCCCGTCCGTGAGGATGCGAACTTCGGACGCCGGATCGCACGTCGCCGGATCGAGCGTATGGGTGGCGCCGAACGACGTCGCCGCGACGAGCTTCGCCGGCGAGAGGTCGACCGCGATGATCGGCCGCGCACCGGAGATGAGCGCGCCCTGGACGCTGTTGAGCCCGACCCCGCCGGTGCCGATCACGACGACGCTCGAGCCGACGGGCACCCCCGCCGTCGCCACGACGGCCCCGAGACCGGTGATCACTCCGCAAGCGAGCAGCGAGGCAACGTCGAGCGGCAGCGAGGCAGGCACCGTGGCGAGCTGAGACTGGTCGACCACGACCTGCTCGGCGAAGGCACCCGTCTTCATCGCCGGGTGGACACGGGCGCCGCCGGCGTCCGTAAGCCGCCCCTCCGAGTCGATGGGGAATCTGGTGTCGCACAGGTACGGCTCGCCCCGCGTGCAGAAGAAGCACCGCCCGCAGGAGCGAATCAGGCTCACGACGACGTGATCTCCCGGTCGCACGGAATGGACGCCGGGTCCTATCGAGTCGACGACGCCGGCCGCCTCGTGACCATAGACCGCGGGGAGCTTGCCGCCCCACGCGCCTTCGGCGAAGTGGATGTCCGAGTGACACACGGCGCAGGCGGCAACGTCGACCCTGACCTCGCCGTGCTGCGGCATCTCGAGGTGGAGGTCCTCCACGACGAGCGGCGCACCGAACGCCCGACAGACGGCGGCTCTCACGTCAGGGACACTACTGGAGGCCCAACGTGAGAGCGGGACGGCGCGGCCGCGAAGCGGATGCTCGGGGTCAGGCTTGAGCCTGACCCCGCCTTGCGCGAAGGGAGGGGATCAAGCTGAAGCATGACCCCCT
>Ga0247727_10007416_pt1 | contig 20892 bp, 18 predicted proteins | sample WisWelCaveWW1625_FD_202498 | JGI IMG/M metagenome (GOLD analysis project Ga0247727, IMG submission 202498) | Biofilm microbial communities from Wishing Well Cave, Virginia, United States - WW16-25 | ecosystem: Environmental > Aquatic > Deep subsurface > Groundwater > Cave microbial mat | place... | reverse complement strand
GTGGCGCTGGCGATTTGTTCTCCAAGACTGGCAAGATCGCGCCAATCCACCGAGGCGTGGGAGCGCGTGGCGGGGCTCATGCGGCTACCCCCTTCTTTTGATCATCGTGAGGACGTTGCTTCTATCTCTTCTGGATTCGTAGTGGACCTCGTCCATCAACTTGCGCATGAGGAAGATTCCAAGTCCCCCGATTTTGCGTTCCGATAAATCCGCTTTTAGATCCGGCAGGGGAATCGCGGAGGGATCGAAGGACTCGCCGTAATCCACCATGACGATGGTAATGGCGCCGTCCTTCACGCCGCACGAAATTTCCAACACGCCGTTCTTGACGCCCTCGTAGGCATGCTCGATGATGTTCGAAGCGGCCTCGTCGGCGGCCAACTGGACATTGTACACGTCCTTAGTGTCGAAGCCGCCGGCACGCGCGATATCGCCGACGAAATCCCTGATCTCGTCGAGGTATTCAAATTTCGCGATAAATTGAACGGATTGCATCGGATATTTAAAAGCCGCCTTCAGTAATGGCATCACTACTGAAGACGGCATCCTTCCTGAGAATTGTTTTGGGTCTCCGAACGTATCACGGATTCTAGAAATGTCCCACTGCCGTCAGCGTATCGTCGAAGGTCTTGAAAAGCTCGGTGAAACCGGCCAATTCCAAAGCCTCGCGGATGCGGTCCGGCACGTTCGCCAGCACAACCTCGCCGCGATTGTATTTCTTGCAGTTGCGCTGGGCGGCAAGCAGGGCGCGGAAGCCCGCGCTGGACATGTACTCCAAAGACGCCATATCTACAACCAGTTTATACTTCCCGCTTTCGTTCGCGGTTTCAAGCGCGCGCGCCACCTGGGGGGCGGTGGAGCTATCCACGCGGCCTTTGATCGTGATCAAATCGCAGTGTTTGAATTCCTGGGTTGAAAGTTCCATAGGGCATCCTCCATGTTGAATTTGAGCGCTGATGTTTGGAATTATATCACGAGAAGTTTGGATGCTATACTTGGCGCAGAGATGACAAGGTTCATAAGCGGCTTTTTCAAAATCCCCGAATACAGCGATAGGGAGTCGAACGTCGTCGCGAGATTGGTTTACGGCGCGGCAGTCGGCATGATCCTGTTTAGCCTGGGCTTTGTCGCCGCGGCGTGGTTCATCGCGCCGGATCTGGTCAAACGCGCCACAACGCTTGCCGTTACGATCTCGGTCGCAGCCATCGGCGTCGTCGCGTTGATCCGAAGCCGGCGTCTTCAATTGGCAGGCGCCCTGCTCGTCTCCGTGATGTGGCTGGCGACCACCATCGGCGCCATCACCGCCGGCGGCATCGCGGCGCCGATCTTCGTCGGTTACCTGATCGTCATCCTGACCGGCGGGTTGATATCGAACAATAGAATCGGAGTCGTCACGGCGGTCGCGTGCGTCATAACCGGAGTCCTGATCCTGATCGCGGAAAACAACGAACTGCTTCCCGCGCCGATCGCATATACGTCCACCGCGCGCTTTGGGATTTATGCCTTCTTTTTCATTGTAGCCATCCTGTTGCAAAACGTAAATCGGAGGAACATGCGGGAACTTCTCAAACAGGCGGCGGACAGCGAGACGAGATATAAATCCCTGCTTGAAAACATCCCCGCCACAACCTACATCAACAGCATAGACGAAGCGGCGCGCACGGAATACGTGAGTCCGCAGGTGGAAACGCTGCTGGGTTATCCGCGCGCAACGTTCCTGCGCGACCAGGGGTTCTGGAAAAAAATACTTCATCCCGAAGATTACGAGCGCGTGATGAACGCGAACCTGGAAAGCGTAAAGACCGGCGAACCTTTCGTCATGGAATACCGCCTGATCGCAAACGACAGGCGCGTGATCTGGGTCAAGGACGAGGCGAACCTCGTGCGCGATGAACGCGGCGCGCCGCCATACTGGCTCGGAGTTTGGACCGATATCACCGCGCGCAAACAAGCCGAGGAGGAGCAGGCGGACCTGGTCGGCGAGATGACGAAGCGCGCCATCCAACTCGAGACGGCGGCGGAGGTCGCGCGCGCGGCGTCCTCCATTCTGGATTTGAATACGCTGCTCCCCGCCGTGGTGGAACTCATCCGCAGTCATTTTGATTATTATTACGTGGGTATTTTTCTCATTGACGATGTATACGAGTGGGCGATCTTAAGCGCCGCGACCGGCGAGGCAGGGCGGCAAATGCTGAAAAGCGGTCACCGCCTCAAAATCGAAGACTCGTCCATGATCGGCTGGTGCATCCACAACCGGCAGGCGCGCATCGCGCTGGACGTCGGGGAGGACGCCGTCCGGTTCAAAAATCCCCGCCTGCCGCTCACACGCTCCGAAATCGCCCTGCCGCTGATCACGCACGGCAGGGCAATCGGCGCGATGACGATTCAATCCGCAACATCCGCGGCGTTCTCGCAGGCGGATATCACCGCCTTGCAAGCCATGGCCGACCAGATGGCAAACGCCATTGAAAACGCGCGCCTGTTTACCGAACGCGTCATCCTGACGGACGAACTTGGGACGCGCAACGCCGAACTCGAACGTTTCACGTATACGGTTTCGCACGACCTGCGTTCCCCGCTTGTGACCATCCATGGCTTTCTCGGCTACCTGCGTCAGGACGCGGCCTCAGGAGACCTGATCCGCTTCGACAAAGACATGAACCGCATAGCAAACGCCGTGGACAAAATGCAGGCGCTGCTGAACGATTTGCTCGAACTCTCGCGCGTCGGACGCGTCATCAACCCGCCCGAGGTCGTCCCCTTTGGCAGGATCGCCGCCGAGGCAGTTGAACTGCTTCACAGTTCGCTTGAAAAAAACAACGTCGCCGTGATCGTGCGGGAGGACCTTCCAAACGTTTATGGCGATCACGCGAGGTTGGTGGAGGTCCTGCAAAACCTGATCGGCAACGCCGTCAAATTCATGGGGGAACAGCCGCATCCCACCATTGAGATCGGCGCAGAAGGCATGGACGCGGACTCCAAACCGATCTTCTTCGTCCGCGATAACGGGGCCGGCATTGACCCCCAATATCACGATCGCATCTTTGGTTTGTTCAACCGGCTCGATCCGAGCGTTGAAGGCACCGGCATCGGGCTGACCCTCGTAAAACGAATCGTCGAAGTTCACGGCGGGCGGATTTGGCTGAAGTCGCAACCCGGCGAGGGCGCGACGTTTTATTTTACGCTTGGAGGAGCGGAACTTTGACGACCTCCCGGCGGCCCTCGGTATAAAGATAAAGTTTCATTGTACAATCAGGCAAGGCATAACCGACACACCGACACAAAGGAGAGAAAAAGATAAACGATTTTTCCATAACAAGCGAACGCAATGGGAATGTGACCGTAGCCTCTATTTCCGGCAGGGTGGATTCCGTCACCGCGCTAACGCTGGACACGGAACTGGAAAAGATGGCGCGCGAAAACAATAGGCTGGTCCTCGATCTCAAGGATACAGCGTACATGTCGTCTGCAGGGATGCGCGCCGTTTTGAAGACGTTGCAGAACGCGAAAAAATCGGGCGGCGCGGTCAAATTGGCCCGCGTTCCCGATCTCGTTGGGGAAGTCCTGCAAACCGTTGGGATGCTGGAAATGCTGCAATCGTATCCGTCGGTGGATGAGGCGGTCGCGAGTTTTTGATTTTTATCCACAACCGAAATTGAACCGTCGGAACCGCGCCATTAAGCCGCCTCGCCTGCCCTCGCGCCAAATTTTCCCCGCCCTTTATGTAACAAATCCGGCAAGTCAGGTATTGACACAGAATCCCGAAAATCCTATAATCGAGTTTGTACCAAGATGTACCGGGTGGAGGATTAGATTGCCGCAAATGTGGCGTTTATGATGGGCAATCTATACGCATCGAGGGACAGGATGATATATCCATTTTTCAGGAAATTAGTCCAATTTTTTGGGCGCGTTACGGAGTTTGAAACTTACAGCCCAAATTTATAACCATTGTCATCATCAACATATTGAACGACATGGGAGGTAATCTACCATGGAATCCAACGACAACCCCGCTGGCGCAAATAAATACAATCCAAACGATATTGTGAGAGATTATGTACTTAAGGAACAGCTGGGCGGAAAGCATAGTTCTACATTTAGGGCAGTTAGCAATCTGACGCAGGAAACTGTAGCCATTAAGGTGATTAGTAAGCTTTTCCCCAATTCAACCACGCTGTATAAAGCCGAGATTGACGCCTATAGATCATTGAGAGGAGTAGCGGGCACTTTACAACTCAAGTATAACTGGGAGGATGATGCGGCCTATTTCATTGTTACGGAATATATCCAAGGCGGCTCCGTACGAAATATTATCAAAACACACCCTGAGGGAATGAGCGTCGAAGACGTCATACAATTGTTCTCGCCAGTCGCCGACGCGATTGATCGTATTCATGGAAAGAACATCATTCATCGCGACTTAAAACCCGAAAACATTCTGCACCACAAAACAGACACAGGCTACAATACTTTCATCACCGATTTCGGCGTCGTCAAATTCGTCACCGTCTCCAAACAATTCCGAACAGAGACCACAGCAGGAACGTCATGGTATATTGCCCCCGAAGCATTATATGCTGATCCAAAATCGCCCCAGACGAGGGCCGTGGACATTTACGCATTGGGAGTAATGCTTTACGAGGCATTGGAGGGGAGAGCTCCGTTTGAGTATATAGACGATGTTCTGAGAAATAAGCCGCTCTATCCGACACGGACGAGTCAGAAGACAGACGCGCTGGTTGTGGACTGTCTGTTGAGGACAATAAGTTATGACCCTGAGCAACGACCGAAGTCCGCAAAAGAAGTTGTTGACGAGATACGAAATGCTCACGCGGGAAACCTGAGCCCACAGCAAAAGTGGGTCGGGCGCAAATTTAAATTTTATGATGTCGAAGACGTGCTTGGCGTGGGAAAAATGGGCATCTCCCTGCGTGCCAAAGATACCCAAACCAACACACAGGTTGTCCTAAAGGCTTTTATACGATCCTTGTCGGGAAACGCGATTCAGGCGTACGAAAAAGAAAAAAAGAGCCTGGATCGGCTGGAAAACGGACATGGCGTTTTGAAGCCGCGAGACGGTTTCGAACACGATGGCATACTATTTATCGTAACCGACTACCAGAATGGGGGATCGTTACGGAATTTACTGGACCGGAGAGCCAAACTTACTCCCGCTGAAACACTGGAAATCTTTACGCAAATAGCAGAGTCGATTGATTATCTCCACGAAAAGAGAGTCGTCCATCGCGATATAAAGCCTGAAAACATCGTCTACAACACGCACAATGGGAAAATAACTCCCTTCATCACGGATTTCGGGGTCTCGATCATTCTTGCCAGCACGCAATCGTCTTTCACGACGCATGAAATTGGCACGCCTCGATATATGGCGCCTGAACTATGGGACCCTAACACCAAGGGAACCAAAGCGGTTGATATTTATGCCTTTGGCATCATGTTATATGAGGCGCTTGAAGGACGCGCGCCCTTCGAGGCTAATCACCCGGCAATTATAAAGCAACATCTCTCCCAGACTGTGCCACCGCCGCAAAAGACTTTGGAAGACCTGGGACCAAACGCTAGAGACGTATTACTTCAGACATTGGCCAAGGATCCGGAAGAGCGTCCAAAAACTGCAACCGAAATCATGCAACAGATCAAGGGCCAACACGCCATGTTCCTCGGGCAAAGGTATGGCAAATACACAATCGAAAAATTCGTTGGCCAAGGCACATACGGAGCCACGTATCGGGCCTTTGATAAATCCAAAAACCAACGAAAAAAGTTCGCGTTCAAGGTATTAACAATTCCCCGACCATTGATGAATGAAATCGAGCCGTTAAAAAAATTAGGAGATCACGAAGGGATAGTGCCGGTTCTTGACGGTAATAGCGAAAAAGGCATCAACTACATGGTTACGGAATTTCGTAATGGAATGAACTTTCGTGAGATGTTGCAAAGCAATCGGCTGGGTATGAATCTCGATGAAGTCCTGAAAATATTCAAGCCTGTAGCGAAAGCCCTCGATTATTTGCATAGTAACGACATTGTTCATGGAGATCTAAAACCAGAAAGCATTATTTTATGTAAGGGTAAGACTAATGACGATCCCCTTGAACCCGTCGTCACCGGCTTTGGAGTATCCAAAATCGCGGGGAAAGTTCTGCCCTATCACTCCAAAGACAACTGTAATTACATCGCGCCTGAACTGTGGGAAGACAGGGAGCCGTCGCGGGCGAGCGATGTCTACGCGTTTGGCGTGATGCTCTACGAGACGCTGGAAGGAACGCCCCCTTTCAATGCAAAAACCCTTGCAGGCATAATGAGACAGCATCTGTATGAACACGCGCCCACCCCAAGAAACCTGCTCCACTCCAGCGGAAAAGAGGCTGTCCATGTTCTCTTGCAATCCCTGGATAAAAAGGCAGAGCGCCGCCAAAAATCCGCCACGGATTTGGTTTCTCAACTGGCAGATATAGCCCAAAATCGCGTTCCCTCCCCCTTGGGACCACTGATGGAGAGATTAAACCGAATTTCTAATGCAGGGAAGCAAAAAGTGGAGGTTTCGATATCGCGCCTTGCAATTTATGCGATTGCATTGGCGGCGATATTTGCATTTGTTTTTTATCAAGGCGCACAATATATCTTCGTTCCCCCTACTGTTACGCCATTGACGCCAGACTTGACCCAACCATTCGCAACCGAGGTTACTTCCACAGAAATAATACAACCGCCGGATCCCACCGCTCCCCCAACAACAGATATTCCAATCACTCTTACGCCTTCGAAGCTGCTTGAATGCCACCAGTATCCGCCGGATCAGGAAGGATGGCCAAAGGAATATCCTAAAGATAGCTACATCGAATTGCTGGAGTTATATCAACGATATTATGGACCGCAACGAGACAAATACGATCTTTATGCTCTGGCTTACTACAACAATCGCAAAGCGCTTGAAACAGATTTATATCACATGATCGATCCCGTAGAATTAGGCATCGAAAGGGGCTGGAATGCTTTTCTGCCTCACGTCTCCTGGATCGAGGCGTATAAAGAGTTTCCGCGGCCGGTATTGGAAACATTCGAGCCAGATAACGGGTATACTACAATTAACATCTCGGGAAGTTCGACGCTTTACCCTTTATCGCTGCAAATTGCAAGGTGTTTTGAGGCCGCGACGCCATCTCACGACATCCAAATCGAACCCAATAACACAAGGTCTGGACTGATTGACTTCTGTCAGGGCAGTGTGGAAATATTTGGCGCAAGCGAGGAAATTACCCCAGAGATGATCACTGGGAATGGATGTCTGGATGTTGAATTTCTCAGGTTTGCGATTGCAAAATATGCCGCGGTTATATTTATCAACGATAATAATCCGTACGCTGATGAAATAAGAGAAAAACCTCTCAGCGACGAGGAGTTGGCAAGGCTGCTGTTTTCGGCGAAACTGTGGAGCAATGTGCGAAACAACTGGGCTGGGGAACCCATTATTCGGTATTTCCCTCCTGTCGAAGGCGGCGCATTTGAGATTGTCAGAAACAAGATACTTCCAATTCTGAGTTCGAATGCGGAAATCGCCAACCTGAAGAGAATTGAAGAAAGCAATTTAATACCGCTAATGGTAACCGGAAATGAGTTCTCCATAGGATTTTCGAGTTTTGCAGATTATCAGGGCAGGAAAGGCGATCTTATAGCAATTCCCATTGGTAACGTCCTGCCAAATTTGGAAACGATCAAAGGCGATAAATATCCATTAACCCGCCTCCTCTATTTGTACACCGGCAAAACCACCTTTGATGAAAACCCATTGCTGCGCTATTTCATCAACTATTATCTGGCATACGAACTCGATTTCCTTGAGGAACTTGGATACTTTTATCCCAACAAGGATGGATTTTTAACGGACCAATATTATCCCAAACCGAAATAACAAATATCGCGCCAAAATTGCGAGACCGCCCACAAATCTCGGACGAGGTCACATTTTTTATGTTACGCTAACCCAAACCAAGATGTGCGTCGCTGGTAGATTATTTACAATTTTACAAAAGTATTCATCAATAGATCAAGGAGAATTTATGTCATGGCTATATTGAAGGGAATTTGGCGCGACATTGTTAAAGGGGAAAACATTGACTTATACATCGCGGTTTTCGTTGCGTTCGCAACAGGCATTGTAAGCCTTTTAAATATTGCAGACCCAAGAATAACGACCGCTATTATCTTGTCAGCCCTTGGTATTCTTACAGTCTCAGCGCTCCGGGACAAGCATGCACACGACAATATGAGTTCCCAGGTGCAAAAAGCACAAGAGGAGATAAAAAGACTGAACGGCACTGTTGGAGAAAGCCTGCACATTACCAACACCAATCGCGTCAACGAAACTCAACTTTTAGAAAATCTATCCGCACTCGTAGGAAACATTCATGAGCAAATACATGTGTCACAATCGATTCTCGACGCAGGCCTGATTGATATCGTAATGCAACCTAGAAATCTAAATTGGGATACGTTTTTTAGTAAAGTCAGAGAAATTGATGTGTTTTTCACCTATGCTCGCACGTGGCGTCACACAAACAATAATCTGCTTGATTCGTTTGTGAGACAAGAAGGAAACAGGTTAAGAATTATTCTTCCCAATCCCGGCAGCGACGTAATCTTACAAGAGTTATCCAATAGATTCACAAAATCGCCGGAGGAATTTCACAACTTGATTGACGAAGCGACAAGGGATTATTCAAAACTGCGCGATTTAGCTGAAAAACATGGCGCAAAAGTCGAATTATGGTATGCATCGGCCACGCCGATGTTTACTCTGTACCGATTCGATAAAACCGTAATACTTGCGCTAGGCTCGTACAAAACATCGAAAGGCGATGTGCCTCACTTTATTTGTGAAGCAGGCGGATCATTACATAGATACGCGACAGAAGAATTTAATACTCTTATAGGAGAGGATGGCAGGTTTATTTCAAACAGGATATTATGATATTTGCACTGTTTGAGTTACGACTCAAGTATGCATCAAAAACTCATTCTCATCGGGGTCAACGAAGCGCGCTTCCTGGTTGCCCAATCCTTTTCCATAATCGTGGCGGACAAGTTCCGTCGTGAAGACGATCTCGCTGACCGAGCCGATGCGCGGATCGTTTTTATCAGTCAGTTCCTGTAATGCGATATGGGTTACGAGATCGTCCTTGGTAGAACTCGACCGCCCGCGCCATATCACGGACGTAGATGGCGATCATTTGCAGGTTACTGATCATGGTTGCTATCCCTTCTGTTTCTTAAGATAATCCGAGATCGCCTCTTCGAAAGCGCGTTTGCCTGATTTGGCGGCGGCTTCTTCGTATCCGGCGCGGAGTTGCGGGTCAGCCAGAGCGGAGCGGGCGTAGGCGACCGCCTGACTGAAACGTTTGCGGTTTGCCGCCTGGGCGGGACTCCACTTTACCCCCGACATATCCGCCCTGCGGATCAGGCTGATTCCGCCGTTGCGCGTGCGGCGAAAAACCACCTCCCCCAATTTGCCATGCAGTTCCAATAAGACCGGGTTTAATTTAGCTTTTGCCATTCTTCTACTCCTTATTAAGTTCTGCGATAATCCTACGATAATCTTACGATATCAATGATATGATTATACGCAGGAAGTTGTTACTTGTCAGGAGATGAGAAATAATAAGTTGTTCCCTGCTTGATAAAACAAAAGTGACAGTCGCTCTCACGAAGGCGACTGTCACTCCGTGCGCCGCGCAATTCTCTTTTGCCTTGCTTGCTCTTTTCCCTATGACAAAGTTTTCATTGTAAAATCAGGCAAAGCGAAATCCTATGACAATTACCCCTCAGGATTTCGTCAGCAACTGACTGAAAGCCAGTTGAGCATATCATTCCAGCTTGCGCAGACAGATTTTTTCCTGTATGCTTGCTCCTGTTGTTCAGCCAAAATTCTTATCCATCCGAGAGACTTCGTGTATCAGATTGAAAATTCCAGCGACCTGATTAAGAACAAGCGCAGGCTTTTGCGTTCGTATACAGCATGGTTGAGTGTGGGCCGCAACGTGTTCTTCCTCGGCCTCACCAGTCTTCTCACCGACATCTCATCCGAAATGGTGACAACGACTCTGCCGCTATACTTGTTATTGACATTACGCTTCGCGCCTCTCCAATTCGGCTTGATTGACGGCCTCAATCAGGGCGCCTCGGTATTGGTTCGCATTGCCAGCGGCCTGATTGCTGATCGTTGGAGGCGGCCCAAGGAGGTGGCGACGGCAGGCTATGCGTTCTCAGCAATGTGCCGTCTGGGTTTATTACTGATTGGAGGAAACTGGTTGGCGATCTCAGGTGTGGTCTTGCTGGATCGCATCGGCAAAGGTATTCGCACTGCGCCGCGCGATGCAATGGTCGCAGCCAGTGTCCAATATGAAAAATTAGCCACGGCTTTTGGCGTGCACCGCGCGATGGACACCGCCGGAGCTATGCTCGGACCACTTGTGGCCGCAGGGATTTTGGCATTAGCGCCTGGCGCGTATGACGCCGTTTTTGTCGTGAGCCTGTGCATCGCGATCGTGGGCGTAGCGGTCATTGCGCTTTTAGTAGAGTCGCCGACTCCTGGCGATTCTCCGGTGAGTGTCCCGCCTGTCTCGTGGCAAGTCGTTGGGCAGTTGCTTGCTCGTCCTAACTTTCGCACACTAGTATTGTTAAGTAGCGGCCTGGCTCTCGCTACATTAAGCGACAACTTTATTTACCTGACTTTGCAAAGAGAGTTCAATTTTAGCCTGAGCTTGTTTCCATTATTATATGTCGGGACCGCATTTCTCTATATGGCGCTGGCCATCCCTATTGGGCGACTGGCCGATCTATTGGGGAGGCGCCACATTTTTCTGGCCGGGTATGGGCTGTTGGTTGTTGTCTACAGCCTGCTGCTGATTCCCAGCCTTCCCCAAGTTGTCGGTCTGAGCGTATTGCCCTTGCTCGGACTCTATTATGCGGCAACCGATGGCGTGCTGATGGCGCTGGCCAGCGCGATATTACCAGAGACCTGGCGCACCATCGGGCTGGCAGTGATGACCACCGGGACGGGCATAGCGCGCCTGTGCGCTTCTGTGGCCTATGGAGCATTGTGGGGCTATCTCGGCCCCGGTCAAGCGCTGGGCGTATTTCTTCTTGGTTTGTGTATAAGTTTGTTACTTGCCTGGGTTTTCCTGGGCCGGGTGGAAAGGATTGCGAATGAACCCGCCAACTAGCCGCCAATTTCGCCAGAAGATGTTCGCGCGGATAGCGCTCGGTTGCATAGCGCTGGCCACAGGCTATTTTCTGTGGGCTATCCAACGTCCCAAAACCAGTCTCGAGAGCGTTCAACCTGCATCGTCCATGACTCTCCTGCCAACTTCACAACCTAGTGAACTGGAGGCAGTGCAAAGCCAATCTCATTTGGTTGTCATCAACCGCGAGAATCCATACATTGGACAAGTGAAATTGATCGGACTCGATCCCGCCTCGCCGCAAAGCGCGCAGACAGAGCTTACTTGTGATCGGGTACATTATGCAGCGGGCAGGGGTATTTGTTTGACGGTCGATAGGTCCGTCGAGGATGATCTTGTCTGGGTTACACTGTTTGGTTCGGACTTCGAGCCTCAGCACAGATTCTCCATGGCGGGCTTTCCCAGCCGTACGCGCATCTCACCGGATGGTAAATACGCAGTCTTCACTGTGTTTGTCACCGGGCACTCCTACAATGATGCGAACATGTCCACGGCTACCATCCTGGTTGATACGGTCAGCGGCGCAATCTTAGGCAACGTGGAAGAGTTCGAGACCTGGAAAGATGGGCGCCTGTTTCGAGCGCCGGAGTTCAACTTTTGGGGCGTAACATTTGCCAAAGACAGTAATCGGTTCTATGCCACACTGCGGCATGGCGACACGACATATCTGGTGGAGGGCGAAATTGCAACCCGCAGGTTGACAGTTTTACGTGAAAACGTCGAGTGTCCCTCTCTTTCACCCGATGGCGCCCGCCTCGCATTCAAGAAACGCACCCTGACTGGCGACTGGCATTTGACGGTTTTGGATTTAGCGACCATGCAAGAAACGCCCCTGGCTGAACCAGAGAGCATAGACGATCAAGTGGAGTGGTTGGACAACTAGCGCATTTTATATCAACACATTGACCCTGACCCTCCGCCATGGCTGAGCGTATTCGTGATACCGGCGGATGGCAGCGGTAAGCCCGAAGTATTCGCTTCAAATGCGGTATCGCCAGCCACCGTTCCCTGACAGCACATACGAGATTAAGAGCGCCAATTGAACGGCATCGAATGCAAAGCGGACGGTATCTTCGCGTTCTTGATCGAGATCCCCATACTCACGCGAAACCCAGGCGCGCAGTTCATCCAAACTCGCCTGATAGATCGGTACAGGGATGGACCAGGTATCCGAGTACATGCGGCTTTCAAACCGATCCAATTCCGCGCTCAATGTGTAGACATGGGGGAAGCGGACGACCTCCACTTCTTTCAGGCGCGCGCCCAGCGATCCCAGTTCGTCCCGTATCTCCTCCTCGCCTTGTGCGCGTTCATTACGTCCGTGCGCAGGATGTACAAGCCAATGAAATGCTTCTGGCTGGCGAAGCCTACTTCCACTTCACCGTTCCGCGAGTAGCAGGGTCCGCCGTATTCCATCGACTCCTTGAAGCCGGTCAATGTGGCGCGGCACAGGTCACGCAGTCGTTTCAGCGCGGCTTTCCGCTCGGCGGGGACTTCTTTCAGGTAGGCGGTCACGGCTTTGGCAGAGGATTGCATTTATTCATTCGATTCCAGCCAATTGATGAACTCGCGCCCAGAGATAATAGGAATGGAACGAAATTCCTTGAGGTCGAGCAGGTGTTTGTCTCCGCTAACGATGAAATCAACTTTACCTGCAACGGCGGCGTCGAGAAACTTATCATCGTCGGGGTCGGCTTCGACGAATCGAATCCGTTCTTCGGGAACCACGAATTCCGAAAATTGATAAAGATAGCGCGTGATCTTGTCTATTGTTTCCTGCTTCAATTTAAACTTGGGGCGGTTGAGGACTTCAAAATATTCGCTGAGAATTTCGCTTGTAACAATGACAGTAAACTTCCCATCCGTCCATTTTTCCAAAATCAAGACCAGCGCGCCTCCCAATGCGCTGGAAACGACGATATTGGTGTCCAGGACTGACCGCTTCATTTGCCTTCCCGCACGGCGCGAATTTCAGCGTCAATGTCTTCCTGGGTAATGTTATATTTTTCGGCTGTAGCGCGCGCGTCCTTCAAAGCTTCCCTGAAATCCTCCCTGATTTTTTCTTCATTCGGTAAACTGATCTTAAGAAAGCGGACAAATGCCAAAACATCCGCCTGCCGGGATTCTGGCAGGGTGGCAACTTCACGCAAAAGAGTTTGTTCAAAAGTAGTCATGGTTCACCTCTGCTTTAATTATAACAACAACCAGTTCCGCCAACAGTTGAACTGCTGGCGGAACATTTTCTACCACACTAACACTCACTAAACCCACACGCGTAACACTTGCGGCAACCTTCTTCATTCACTACAGCCGCTTCGCCACATTCGGGACACAGGTCGCCGATCTTCATGGTCGAAGATGATGGCAGCGCGAGTTCTGCTTCTTCTTCAATCGTGTGACCGCCGCCGCCATTGCCGTTTCCATTTGTATTCTCCTCCATCACTGGGGACGCGCCGGATTTCTCCACAGGACTGCTTCGCTTGTCGCGCAGATACATGTCGAACACCTGACCGATGCCGTCGGGCAACGAACGCACGCGGTTGGGACCGAGTCCCAGCGAGCGCCCGCCGCCGATGCCGGTCAACTGCCGCACCACTTCACGCAGGCGGTCGGTCGGCTTGACCGGCGACACCATTCGCAGAATGTACGAGATGAGTCTGCCAATCGCTTCGGAGACGGCGGCGGTTTCAGAACCAGCCTTGGCGGTGTTGATGAACGCTTCGAAGGGTTGCTCGCCTCCGTTTTCGTTGATGGTGACAAACGCCTTGCCAACGGGTGTCTCGACGTTGTACGTTCTGCCCGTGAGCACGCGCGGTCGCGGCTTCTTCGGATCATGGAAGAATGTCGGCGACAACTCAGGTTTGGCTGTCGCGCCGAGCGGCGTTGGTTGAGTAGAGCGAGCGCTTTTCTCGCTCGTATCGAAACCAGCCGTAGTCGAAGCGCCGTCCTTCTTCTCCGCCGTCGCTTTCGTCTCCAATACAACCTTTTCGCGCGAGCCGGTCACGTACACGGTAATGCCTTTGCATCCGAGTTCCCATGCCAGCATGTATGCCTTCGCGACATCTTCTTCTGTGGCGGTCTCAGGAAAATTCACGGTCTTCGAAAGCGAGTTATCCACGAACGCCTGTAACGCGCCCTGCATCAACACATGTTCCTCGGCGGTGATATCAGACGACACAACAAACGTATCGCGTACCGACTGCGGAATTTCCTGGATGTGTTGGCATGTGCCTTCGCGCATCACCTGTTCGACGATCTCCTGCCGCTTCTCCTCGCCGAGTCCGAGTTTCTTCAACGCCTCATCAAAGCGCGGACTCGCATACGTCAACTTGAGGTCTTTGCCGTTGTCGTTGACGTGGCGAATATACGCCAGCGCGAAGACAGGTTCACAGCCATAGCCTTCACAACCTGCGACGGTGGCAATTGTGCCAGTCGGGGCGACAGTGGTCTGCGCGGCGTTGCGGATGCCATGCTGTTTGATTCCATCCACTGCCGCCTCCCATCCGACCTCGGGCCTGCTCCAGTTATTCTCGAACTTGATCGGCGTCTGAGGCGGAGTCCATGTCATGTTGTTCTTATCGTAGATGGAGCCTTCGATGGCAGGGAACGCGCCGCGCTCTTTCGCCAGGTCAATGCTGGTCATCATCGCGTGATAACGGACGAACTCCATCACCTGCGCGCCGAACTCCTGACCCTCCTTCGAGCCATACCGCACGCCCGCGTGATACATCAAATCCGCCAGACCCATGATGCCGAGTCCGATGCGGCGCGCCTTGTGCGCGGCTTCGGTGAGTTGCGGCACGGCAGGCACATACGCGTTCGCTTCAACGACATCATCAAGGAAGCGCGTGGATAACACAACGCTCTGACGCAGTAATTCCCAATCCACTGTGCCGTCAGGTCCGCAGTGCTCGTTGAGATTGACAGAACCGAGACAGCAGTTTTCGTATGGTCCAAGCCATTGCTCGCCACAATTCGCTGAAATAATTCCATTCACGGCGAATTGATGAAGAGGATGATCTACTGTTATGTTGTAAACTTCTTCTGCAATTTTTAAATCTTCAATAGAAATCACAATCGCATAATCGGCAGACTTTGTATCACGCCAATTCTTTTGCAATACGGCATTTGCCGCGGCTTGCTTCAAAGAATTTTCCGCAAAACCGACCAGTTCCATAAAACGAACAAATTGGTCAGCATTGACAGTAACTTGCCAGCGTTGATAGAGTTTATCGCGCCCTGCAAGTTTGTTTTCAGAGTGTCTAACGAAAGAACGAATTCCAAATGTTGATAATAAAACCTGGACATCTTTCGCCAACTTTTCGTGCGCTGAAACCAATCCCAATTGACGACGTTCCTTTTTGCCTTTTCCTTTTACAGACACATAACCGTCGGCAGAGAATAAGCCTCGTAAATAGCCGCGTTGGAACTCACGATTGCCTGTCATCACAGTAACAGGAATACCGTCGCTTTTATGAACAGTGCCCAATTCCTCTTTGAAATATTCCACAAAAGAATGATTCGTTGTGGCCAATTCCATGACGCCGCGTTCAGGGCGCACCTTCAATTCGGGTGTTCGTACAGGGATTCTTTCTGCAATTTGACTTTGGATTTTTTGAGCGATCTGATAATCATTGTTGCCAAAGACAAACCCCACCTGCCAGGCTTGAACCTTTTCATTTGAATGGTAGGTCAACCATCCATCGCCTGCATTCCAGCCAAGAAGAAAGCCTTCATCCTCACTAAACCGGTATGAGGCAAATTCAGGTTGAATAGCGTATTCAGAGAGCTTTACTTGATCGCCAAGTTTCAAATCCTTGACCATCCGTTTTGAATCGTCATTCATAATCAGATTATGATTTTCAGTCAGATCAATCGTTGCGCCATTGCTTAAGGACACGCGGAACAATGGTTTAATTCCTGTAGGGTATGCGGTAGCGCGCGCAAAATCACCATCTGGCGTAACAACTTGAAACTGATAACCGACCAAATCCTTAATAGGGACTACACCCAAGTCAGTGTGAATAAGGTTTGTCCCACGATGGCACGGGTTCGTCGCCTCCAGCGGATACAAATGCGGAACGGGATTGCTGCGATTCGCCGCGTCCAAAAACAACACGCCGGGCTCGCCGTTATGATGCGCCTGCTTGACGATCTTATCGAACAGCTCGCGCGCTTTGACTTTCTTGTATGTGTGAATCGTGATTCCCGCCGCTTCGGCTTGTTCCAATGTGCCGCTGAATCCTTTTTGCTTCATCTCCTTCAAATCAGGGAAGCGCAATTCCCATTCTTCATCGTTCTTCACCGCGCGCATGAATACGTCCGTGATGCCAACGGAAATATTGAAGTTCGTAATTTGATTCTCATCAATCTTGCAGGTGATGAACTCCTCCACATCGGGATGATCCACGCGCAGGACCGCCATGTTGGCGCCACGCCTTGTTCCACCTTGCGCAATCTCACCAAACGCATGATCGTACACGCGCAGGAATCCAACGGGTCCCGTTGCCTGACCTGCCGAGGTGTGAACCATCGCGCCTTTTGGTCGCAGGCGCGAAAACGAGAACCCATTCCCGCCGCCCGTCTGTTGGATCAACGCCGCGTCGCGCAAGGTTTGGAAGATGCCCGCCGAGTCGCGTCCCATGTCGTCGGTGATCGGTAAAACAAAACATGCCGCAAGCTGACCCAGCGGAGTCCCAGCTCCGGTAAATGTCGGCGAGTTCGGGAAAAACTTCTTGCTGGATAGTAAATGGTAATACTCAACAGTCCGCGCATGAACGTCCGCGCCCCATTCCTCCTCCACCTTCGCGACGTGATACGCCACGCGCCAAAACATCCCCTCGACCGTTTCGGCGGACTTGCCGTCATCCCCCCTACGGACGTACCGCTTCATCAACACCTGCCGCGCGTTGTCCGTGAGATTCGCTTTGGGCAAATCCTTCTGCATGGGCGGCGTTGGAAGTAATCCATTTTTGACCTGGGTAGTCGAAGACGCTACTGCTTTGCTTGCCATGACACACACTCCTCAACAAATGATATTCGTCCCGAGCGGAGGGTCGAGCGAAAGTCGAGACCCGCAGACGAAGGACAGACAAAAATCCGACAGCCTTTTACACTCCGCCCTTGTGGCGGAATGTCGAAGACTGTCGGTTATTTAGCTTTCGAGCAGATGATCGATTTCTTTGCGGATGGACTTCAAGTCGTCGAGACCGAGGTAGACAATCGCATAACGGACATAAGCAATCTGGTCCACTTCCTTCAAGGCTTCCATGACCAAATCGCCAACGACGCGGGAGGAAACTTCAGACTTGCCCAGCTTCTGCAATTGCGACTCAACCTGCCCGATCACACGCTCGATGTCCGCGGCGGAAACGGGCCGCTTCGCGCACGAGATGCGGATGCCGCGCGCCATCTTCTCGCGGTCGAACTCTTCACGCGTGCCGTCCTGCTTGATCAGCAACGGCGTCGCCAGAATCGGGCGTTCGTACGTGCTAAAGCGCTGACCACAGTTGAAGCACTCACGACGACGGCGAATCCCGCCATGGCTGTCGTGAGACGTATCGAGCACTTTAGAATCGTGATGCTGGCAATACGGGCATCGCATTGAGAAAAATTCACTCCAAATTTAGAACGTTTGTTACCGCCAAATGTGGGCGTGTAGGCGTTGCATCCCCGTACATATTGGCTGATCTTGCATGGAATTCTAGCACGGACACGAAACAGATTCAAGAGGACGCGCGGGGGATTTACCTTAAAATTTTGGATGTTTTAAGCGGCGCGTAGAGGAAGCGCGCGCAAATTTCAATTACATTCGCTCCAACGATAATCGAAAGACCTCGTGTTTTGACGTTGCATTTTCAAAACAAGTTGATACAATTCATAAAGTTGTCCTCCCTGATCAGAATCGCAAAAGGAATAAAGATGAATATCGCGGCGGCGTTTGTCCTGGGCTTGCTCATCGGCTGGCTGGCTGAGTGGATTATTGACTGGTTCTATTGGCGCGGACGCATGCGCGCGGCGCTGGAGGAAAACGCGCGACTGACAAACGAGAATATGGCGCTGGTCAGGGAAAACAAAAACCTGGATGAAGAGAGTACAGACCTCAAGCAACGAATCGCCTCCCTTGAACAGGAAAGCAAGGCAAGACCGCCATCCATTGAACTAACGTTCCTGACCGACAAAGAGGGCAACGATAACTTTCAGATCATCAAAGGGATTGGTCCGTCCTTTTCAAAGCGACTGCGGGAGGCGGGCATTCACACCTTTGAACAACTATCCGAACTTACGCCGCAGGAAATGGAGGAAATTCTCGGAACCTTATTCAAGCGTTTCTTCTCGAAGGACAACAACATCCTCGCGCGGGCAAAAGAATTCGCGCAGTTAAAGGCGCAGACGAGGTAGCCGACTCCATGGATGCCTCCTCGCGCGCCCCGGCTTACGATCTCTTCAAACTGATCGTCGCGATCATTCTCTTATTGCTTTCGTTGTTTCTACTAATCTGGATTCGACCCGCTGACGCTCAACGACTCGCGCTCATGCCTGAGACCTCCACCCCGCCGCCTCCTTCGTTTACAGTTGTTCCTGCCTCTTCAACCTCCATCCCGCCCACAGAGACTCCCGCGCCTACATCGGCGCCAACAACTGCGCCGACCGTTACGTCAACGATCATTCCATCTCCCACTTTGTCGCCCGTTCCTGAAACATTGCCCACGCCCATTGTTGAAATCCCCGCCGAAACGGATGTCTGCGCGGCGATTTCGCGCTCGCAACTACAAGTTGGCATGAAAGCGACCATCCTCCGCAATTTGAACTTTCGCGCCTCGCCAGGCATTATGAACAACTGGATTTTGACAAACCTCCCTGGTACCCAGGTTGAGATTATTGGCGGACCCGCTTGCACACGCTACAAAGGCGGAGGCGCCTATCTGTGGTGGCAAATCAAATTGCCAAATGGTCTCATCGGCTGGTCTGCCGAGGCGTCGGCATTTGGGAAGTTCTATTTTATGGAACCCGTCCCGTAGGACGAATTGGCAATTTGTCCTAAGAACTCCAACGCCATCTGGTTGAATTCCTCCGCGTTCGATTGATGCGGCACATGCCCGGCGCGGATTGACCTCCCCCACGCGCGCGGCATCGCTTTCACCAACTTCGGAAAAGACGAAGGCGCCAGCGTCTGGTCGCGGTCGCCCCAGATAACAAGAGTTGGGATATGAATGTGGGAAAGAAATTCCGTCATATCTGAAATGACATTCGGAATATTGTATACGCCCGGCGCGGCGCGCGTGTAATCGAGCGCGGTCTGCGCGCGGACGCGTTCGGGCAGGGAGTGCAGCGCGCCGTTGCCGCGTCCCATGGCGACGCTCGTCATATCAACAGCCGCGCGGAACATCCATACGGGAGTCATGCCGGCGAGCAGGCCTCTCAGATTAAGGCGGCTATATGAACGCCGAAGGAGGAGGTTCAACTGCGAGCGTGAATAAAATGGATTGATCAGGATCAGCCCCCGGGTCCAGGCAGAGACGCGGCGCGCGTACTCCAGCGCGATGTATCCGCCCAATGAATGTCCAATGATGAAGGCGGGTTCAGTCAAATGAAGCGAACTCATCCAATGATCGAAATGCTCGAACAGCCAGTCCATCCGATACGCGCGCGCGTCCGGCTTGGGGCTGTCGCCGTGACCGAGCAGATCGAGCGCGTACGACGCGTATCCGTTTTTCGTAAGTTCGGGAATCAGATCGTCCCAATCATGTAATGAAGCGGCGATGCCGTGAATCAGTATCACAGGCGCGCCGCGCCCTTCGTGAATAAAATTTGCGGTGGTTGGAATGGTTATATTATTCTGCAGCGTGCTTTTCATATCTTCTTGCCAATTCCCTGCGTAAAACTTTACCGATGAACGTGCGCGGAAAATCATCCATGAAGACGACGAAGCGCGGCACAAGATGAGACGGCAGGCGGCGTTTGCAATAGGAAATCACCGCGGCGGGCGTTGGAGATTCTTTGCCCGCAATCACAAACGCAAACGGATTCCCCGCCACGCCGACAACCGCCACCTCTTTGATTTGCGGAATTTCATAAATCACCTCTTCCACATCGCGCGGGAAGGCAGGTTGTTTTTTGAGTTGGGTCGGATACCACATGTCCGCTTTGCGCGCGATAATGCGGACATATCCATTCTCGTCGGCTTGCGCGATATCGCCCGTGAGAAGCCAGCCGTCATCGGCAATCACATCCTTCGTCGCGTCTGGATTTTTCCAGTAACCCATCATCACCTGCGGACCGCGAATCGCAAGTTCGCCAATCTGTCCCTGCTTCACGTCTTTATTGCGGCGCGTCAAATCGGCAATCCTTGATTCAGTGGAGGGAAGCGGAATTCCAATCGTCCCGACTTTGCGATTCGCGCCAAGCGGATTCGCATGAGTCACAGGCGCTGCCTCGGTGAGTCCATAGCCTTCCACCAAACGTCCTTTCGTCAATTTCTCGAACGCCTCCTGCACTTCCACATGCAACGGCGCGGAGCCGCTGATGCAATACTTGATGGAATTGATGCCATAACTTCTCACGCCGCGAAAATTATTGATGGCGACGTACATGCTCGGCACGCCGGGGAAAATGGTCGGCTTATATT
>Ga0247727_10007415_pt1 | contig 20893 bp, 27 predicted proteins | sample WisWelCaveWW1625_FD_202498 | JGI IMG/M metagenome (GOLD analysis project Ga0247727, IMG submission 202498) | Biofilm microbial communities from Wishing Well Cave, Virginia, United States - WW16-25 | ecosystem: Environmental > Aquatic > Deep subsurface > Groundwater > Cave microbial mat | place... | reverse complement strand
GCAAGGAGATTAACTAAGACCGTCGGCGCCGCGGTCTCGACCCGCTCGAGCGCGAGAACCGGCTCGCTCTCCAACCACTTCATCACCTCGTCTTTTTTCACTTTGCGCGTGGCTGAGCGCGGGAAGTCGTCTTTGGGCCAGAGCGACCAGGTGGAGATTTGCTGATAAGAAGCGAGGTATTTGTTCGCCTCTTCTATTATTTTTTCCGGCGGCATCTTGGCGCTTTCTTCAAGCAGGAGCGCGGCATGAATTTCCATCCGACCAGGCGGCTTGCCCAAGCCGACAACACAACTGTCTTTGACGCCCGGGATTTTATTGAGTTCAATTTCGATATCCTCCGGATAGACGTTCTGCGCCTCCGGCCCTTTGATGAGGTATTTCTTGCGGCCTCTGATGAACAAAAAGCCGTCTTTATCGAACTCCCCGATGTCTCCGGTTTTAAACCAGCCGTCGGCGGTAAAGGCCTCTTTGGTTTTGGCCGGATTTTTAAAATACCCCTGAAACACGTTAGGCCCTTTGGCGAAAATCTCTCCGTCGCTCGCGATTTTTACTTCCACGTCCGGCAAAATCTTCCCAACCGAGCCGATTTTGCGACTTTCGTAGCTGTTGGTCGATATGACCGGCGATGTTTCCGTAAGGCCGTAGCCCTGCAGCAAGTCAATGCCCATCGCCTCCCAGTCCTTTTCCAGCTCGGGGTCCAAAAACGAACCGCCCGACGCGACCGTATCCAGCGCTCCGCCCAGTTTTTTATGAACCGGACTGAAGATAAGGCGGCGCAAAGTTTTGGACGGGGCGGCTTTCCCAAGCGCGAACATTAGGCGAGGAACCCGGGCCTTGATCTTTGCCATCATAATTCGCAAAAACTCCGGGACGGCCACCATTTTGGTGATACGGTGCTCGGCGAGAAGCTCGGTAATGGCGGTCGGGCTGTGGGCGTAGGCGATTTGCGCGGTACTCGCAAACGGTATCAAGAAACCGGCGAGCTGCTCAAACACGTGACCTAGCGGCAGAATGGATAAAAATCGGTCGTCCCCGGAAATTGGTATGGCTTTCAACATCGCCTCAAGGTTTGATGAAATGTTCGCGTGGGTGAGAATCACGCCCTTTGGGTCGCCGGTTGTACCCGAGGTGTACATTATCTCGGCGATGTCATCATCTTTTACTTCCGGTTTTTCAAAGCCCGAGGAATCGAGCCCCGCCGTATCTTCTTTGATTAATTCAACATCATAAGTCTTGAGGCCGGCCGGAATTTCCTGCTTGAAATAAAGATGTTTGAAAAATACCTTTGCTCCGGTTTGGTCGGCGATTTTTTTGATGATTTCAGCGGTGCTCTGGACGTTTAGGGGAACCATAACTGCGCCGCGAAGAAGCGTTCCCCAAAATACGCAAAGCCAATAAGGGGAGTTGGGTGCAAGGAGCAAAACCGGGTCGCCTTTTTTAACTCCGCTTTTTTCCAAAAGAATAGCCACTCGACGGGACAGCTCGTAAACATCTTGGTAGCTCAGGGCAGCCGTGCGGTAACCGAACCGCATCACTGCCGCGATTTTGCCGGGGAACTCTTTTGCGTTTCTTTCCAAAATTTCCGTCAGAGGCATATTTAGCAATTATATATAAATGAAAACGGCGGCGGCGAGTACGTATTCGCCGTCGTGGCTGATGCTCAAGTCGCGGCCGGCGATTTTGTGTCCCGTTTCCAGCAACTTTATTTCCGGACGTCCGGAGCGGTCTCTGCTAATTTCGATTTTGTGCCAATCACCGGCTTTTAGTCCCAGCGCTTTTATAACCGCCTCTTTGGCCGCAAATATGCCGGCGAGCGTTTCCGGTGCGACACCCGCAAGTTCCCGAGACGTAAAAATCTTCCCCAGCATCGCTTCCCCGCCCCGAGCAACCGATTTTTTGAATTTCCCGAGGTGGACAATGTCGCAACCGATTTTCACCTGCATATTGATTATATTATGCCTCATCTGCTCAACTTGACAACTTGACGCTTTTTTGCTATTGTTGCGGCATATTCAACCTATGAAAAAAGCCCTCTTTTTGAGCTTGTTTGTAGCGATTTTGGCTTCCGGCCTCATTTTGCCGTTGGCTAAAGTGGAAGCCCGCTCCATCCACGACCGGCCGTTTTGCTATCTCCTTTTCTGGCGGGACGACCGCTGTGATGACGACGATGGTGATTACGCGCCCGCTCCGGCTCCTGCTACGACTGACACCAATCCTCCAAATAATTCCGGTGTGCCTGTCAGCACTACTCTGGCTTATTCTTACAACCGGGCTCCGGTCTGGCAGCCGACGAGCGACCGGTCCGTTTTCGCCGGCCAAACCCTGCAGTTCACCATCACTGCCACCGACCCGGACAGCGACTTTTTGTACTACAGCGCTCTCAACGAGCCGGCTGGCGCCTGGTTCGAGCCGACCACCCACACTTTCTACTGGACTCCGGGCAACGAGCAGGTTGGCAACTACAACGTCACCTTCAGCGTTACCGACACTCATTACACGCTTTATAAAAACGTTGCCATCACGGTTCTTACCAATCCGTCCGCTCCAGCCCCGGTTCCCGCTCCCACTCCCATTCCGGTTTTCGCCAATAATCCGCCGCAATTCTCCGGCTTCGCCCCGACTAGCCGCGCGGTTGTCGGCCAGCTCTACACTTACGACGTCAACGCGGTGGACGCGGACAACGACTTTTTGACCTATTCCCTGCTCTCCGCACCGAGCGGCATGGTTATCAATCAGTCCAACGGTTTTATTGCCTGGGTTCCGGTTGCCAATCAGGTCGGCTTCAACTTCGTCCGGGTGGCCGTTTCCGACGGCAGAGTCCAGATCACGGCGGATTTCCAGGTCTTCACCGATGGCGCTCCGGTAGCCAATCCCGCGCCGAATCCCCGTCCGACTCCGGCCCCGGTTCCGCCTCCGGAAAATCCGGCTGAAGCTCCGATCGTCTTTTCCGACATCAAGATCGAAGTTATAGACGAGGAAACCGTGGTCAGCTGGAAAACCAACATCGCCTCCGGCTCCCGCGTTATCTACGATACTCTCTCGCAGGCGGAAAAGACCCGCAACTACACCTACGCGAACGCCACGCCGGATGACCGGAATAACGTGACCGACCACCGCGTCAACCTCGGCAAACTGGATAAGAACACCGTTTATTACATGCGTGTCGTTTCCAAGACCGACCGCCAGACCGCCGTCAGCCAGGAAATCGCCTTCATCCAATTGGAAGGCGGCAAGGTCCGGAGCTTGTTCGGCGCTTCACTGATAGACATCCTCGGCCCGCTGTTCAACAGCCCGTGGTTCCTCTGGCTGGTCATTATCGCTCTCGGCGCCACCACTTTCGTTTTCTGGCGCAAACACAAGAAAGCGAGCGCCGTTCTTTAAGCTAAAAACCCGCCTTAAGGCGGGTTTTTAGTTGCCGTGAAATACTTGACTTTTTAATACATTTTGTGTTATAAATTACGCGTCGCCAGATTAATGGCAACACCTGCCGCGGGGTTTCGCGGAAAAAGTTCATTTACAGGAGGTGGATGATGACTTGGATCGTTTCTGCCGGCGCGGCTGTCGTGGTTTTTCCGATTCTGTTTCTCATGGCTCGCAAGCTTCGCAGGAGCACGGATTCGGAGCTAAGAGGCGTCGGAATGGCCATGATGGTCGTGGCTATTTTGCTCCTGGTCGGAGTGGTCGGCATTTACACACCGCTCGCCTCCGCTCATCAGATACCGGCTGGCAATATCGGCATCGTCTACCAATTCGGTGAGATCAAGGACCAGATCGGCGAGGGCTTCCAGTGGGTCGCTCCCTGGCGCAATGTGAAGATGGCCAACATCCAGATACAGCGCCACGTCTTCGAGCGGCTGGAATCGTTCAGCAAGGAAACCCAGACGGTCTACGTCAAGGCCTCGCTGAACATCAGCGTCAGCCCGCAGGCGATCCAGCAACTCTACCGAACGGTCGGCGAGGGATACTTCGGGGTGCTGGTGGAATCGAGAGTCCATCAGAACTTCAAGGACGAGCTGGTCCGGTATAACACCGTGGACATCGCTCCCAACCGCGAAAACATCCGGAAGGCGGTCCGCGAACGTCTGGAGCACGAGCTCTCTTCACACTCCATCAAGGTGGAGGATCTGCTACTCGACAACGTCGATTTCAAGGACGAATTCGAGCACGCGATTGAGCAGAAGCAGGTCGCCACGCAGAAAGCTCTGGAGGAGGAGCAGAAGGTCGTGGTGGAGCGCCACCGGGCCGAGCAGGCGCTAGAAAAAGCCCGTGGCGAAGGCAACTCGATCCTGGCAATCGCGGAGAAGCAGGCCGAGGCCAACCGCAAGCTCGGCGAGTCGCTGACGCCTACACTGGTCCAGTACACCATGGCGCAGAAGCTCAGCGACAAGATTCAGGTGATGATCTTACCGTCCAATCAGAGTTTCATCCTGGACGGCAAGATGCTGAAGGAACCGCAGCAAGAAAAGTAATCCTAAACAAAAAATCCCCGAGACGAATCTCGGGGATTTATTTTTTAATAAAAGGTTTCGTTGCAAAGGTCCGGCTGGTAGCGGCTCAACTGCTCGTTCCATTGATAGGAGTAAACACCGCAGTTCTTTGCGGAGTTCTCTCTCCCTAATTCCTCGAGGCGCTCCTCATGTATGCGCTCGAGGTGATACCGGAGGGTTGTCAACGTAATGCCGTGGGTGACGACCAAGATGCGATGCCTGTCCCGGTTCTCGCGGAAAATGGCATCCAGGAACTGGTGGGTCCGCATCGCCACATCGGCCCAGCTCTCACCGTTCGGCGGCCGGAGATAGAACTTGCCGGCTGTCTCCCGGAGTTTATAGAACTTCTTGTACCCCTCATTGATATCTTCCGGATCACCGATGCCTACATCGAGATCGCCGAAGTTCTGCTCCATCAGAAACAGGTTCCGGAAAAGCCGGTTCGCCATTTGTGATTTCGCCGGCTCCGGAAACTGCGTGAAAATTAGCATCGCAGTTTGACTGGCCCGTACCCAGGGGCTGTAGTAGACCTCGTCAAAAGAACCGAAGAGCTCAGCAAGCTTCTGTCCCGTCTTCACCGCTTGAACCTTCCCATCTTCACTAAGCGGCGTCCGATTGTCCGGAATTCCCTTCAGCTCCGGCGGGGCCTCCTTAACCTGCCCACGCTTGTGGGGCGCCATCCGGTTCCAAACCGACTCGGCGTGCCGGACAAAAACCAACAACTGCGGACGATATTCCATATGACTGCCTCCTTCCGATATATAACGCCTTCAAAGTTCCGCCTAGATAATATAAGAAAAATCGGTTTGGGTCAAAACCCCTGGATAAATCGGGGGCTTTTTTATTGTGGATAAGTGCCGCCGGGCGGGGGCGGCTGAATGCTATACTTATGAAAGTATCTTTTTCGGACTTGAAAGAGTCCCCAGAAAGGTCGATCAAAAAGTTAAATTATATGAATCCAAAGCAATTTCTTCAGATCGGTGGCGCAGTCCTGGTCCTGATTGCGGTCCTCGGTTTCGTCGGCGTTATCGGCCCGACCCCCGAAAAGAGCATTTTCGGCGAGGCCTGGTGGTTTGACGGCGGCGAGAACTGGGCGCACTTGGTCCTGGGCGTTGTTGGCATTGGGGCTTCCTTCGTTTTGGGAGCGGGCCAGCAAAAGATGCTGGTTAAGTTGCTGGGCATCATCGGCGTCTTGATCGGTCTCTACAGCTTGTTCGGTTACAACAACTTCCTGGGAGCCAACCTTGAGAACCCGCTTGATTCCCTGCTCCACTTGGGTGTCGGCGCCTGGGCATTACTCGCCGCTCGCGGCGGGAAGATGATGGGCGGCGCGATGTCGCAATAGATTCGAGTGCGTTTATACAAAGATCGTCCGGTGTGAGGCCGGGCGATTTTTGTTTATACTTATATTTATGAAAAAGGATACCGGCTGGGGCGAGGAGGCGGTCGTCGGCTATTACCAGAAAGAAGTCATCTTACCAAATCTCCACCGCCTGGTCGCGCCGGAAAAGGATGAGGTTATTTTGGACCTCGGCTGCGGCGAAGGGTTTTTTGCCAAGAAATTCGCCAGATCCGGCGCCGAAATTATCGGCGTGGATGTTTCAAAGAAGCTCATTGCCGCCGCCCAAAGAACGGCCGGCAAGAATGAGAAGTATCATGTCGGCTCGGCCGCCGATCTTGCTTTCATCAGGAATAGCAGCGTTGATAAGATCCTTTTCATCCTCTCCCTTCAGAATATGGATAACGCTCACCTGGTCCTTAAGGAGTGCCACCGCGTACTCAAGCCCGAGGGCAGAATGTTCTTCGTGCTGAATCATCCCGCTTTCCGGGTGCCCAAAGCGAGCGGCTGGGGTTACGACGAAGGCATGAAAACGCAATACCGGCGCGTTGATGCCTATCTGTCCGAGTCCAAAGTAAAGATCGCGATGCATCCGGGCGACCAACCTAACGCCTACACGCTTACTTTTCACCGGCCGCTTCAGGTTTATTTCAAACTTTTGAAAAACTCCGGCTTTGCCGTCACTAACCTTGAGGAGTGGATTTCTCCCAAGGCCAGCGAACCGGGCCCGCGCGCGAAAGCGGAAAATGCGGCCAGAAAAGAAATTCCTTTGTTTTTATTTTTAGAAGCCGCTAAAATATAGCCATGCGTCTCCACCGCTTCATCGGGGATTTCGACTTTTCCAAAAAACCGTTCCGGGTTACGGATGGAGAGCTCTTAAACCAATGGGAAAACGTGCTCCGCCTCCGCCCGCACGGCCAAATTATTCTCGCCGACGGACGGCTGAACGAGGCAGTGGCGGAAATCAAGTCGATTTCCAAAGACCTGGCCGAACTGGAGATCGGGGCAATTTCCAAAAATGAAAAGGAGCCGCCGATTGCTACCTCGCTTTTTTGCGCGGTTTTGAAAAAAGAAAACTTTGAGCTGGTGGTGCAAAAAGCGACCGAGGCCGGGGCAAAAGAGATCATCCCGATAATTACCGGCCGAACCATTAAAACCAAACTTAACCTGGACCGCCTGGAAAAGATCGCCAAAGAAGCCGCGGAGCAATCCGGCCGGGGTATCGTGCCGGCTATCGGCTCGCCGATCTCTTTCGAAGAGGCCATGAAACACGCGAGGGAAAATAACGCGCCGCTGTTTTTTGAGCCCGGAGCGCCGCTCTTTGACGCGGCTCGCCTGAAAAATTCCGGCGCGAAAAGCGCTTCGGTGCTTGTCGGCCCGGAGGGCGGTTGGGACGACTCGGAAATAGAAACGGCGCGCAAGCAGGACCTCAAAGTCGTCGGCCTGGGCGGACTGACGCTCCGCTCCGAGACGGCAGCTGTTATTTCTACGTACTTAGTTGCGAACGCGACGAATTTGTAATACTCTGTTGTTAGTTTTTTGATAGTGGGGGGTGCGTGAAGAATCGCCCTAGGCGAAAGCTCCGGGACGCCACCTTGCTTCAGCACGGCGCTTATGAGCCGCGAGAAAATCTCGGCCATCTGAATCCCCCGCTTTTCTTGGATATCGCGCCGGTTCAGCCGGACGTAAAGACGGCAGCCGAAGTTTTCGCGGAATCGGAACTCGGCTTCCTTTATTTCCGGAAAGGCCACCCGAACGCGCGCCTCTTGGAAAAGCGGCTCGCGCTCATTGAAGGCGGCCAGGACGCTCTGGTTTTCTCAAGCGGTCTTGCCGCTACCAACTGCCTGCTTTTGGAACTCGCCAAACGCAGTCAGCGCATCGTCGCCCAGCAATCGCTCTATGGCGGCAGCTTCGCGGTGATGGCTAAAGATCTGACCGATGCCGGCCGCTCCGTCCGCTTCGTTAAAAATCCTCTTGATTACGACGAGTGGTACAAGGCAGTGGACGAACTCACCAAGGTAATGTGGGTGGAGATGCCGTCAAACCCGACCATCGGCGTAGTTGATCTTGAGCGATTGGCAAAGCTGGCGAAAGAAAAGGGCGCGCTGCTTATCGTGGACAACACGTTCGCGCCTTTGATCTTCAAGCCGCTTAGCTGGGGCGCCGACATTGTGCTCCGTTCCGGTTCCAAATACGAGAATCCGGGCAATACCTCGGGCTACGGCATTGTGATCGGCCCGCGCGCGGTTCTCAACCCGATCCGGAGCGGCCGCTACGAACGCCTTGGCGCTCCCGCGAGCGCTTTTGATTGCTGGCTCGCCGAACTGGGCCTCCGCACCCTGGAGTTGCGCATGCGCCGCCATTCCGATTCGGCTTACGCGATCTCCGATTGGCTGGCGCAGCGTCCCGAGGTTGAGAAAGTCCACTACCCCGGCTTGCCGGAATCCCTGTATTACGATCTCGCGAAAAAGTATCTGCCCCTCGGCTGCGGAGGCATACTCGCCTTTGAGCTCCGCGGCAATTCCGGGAAATGCCGGCGCTTCATCGAGGCGCTGGAGATCTTCAAGCACGTGGTCAGTTTGGGCGACACCCGTTCGCTGGTCACCTACCCGACCCTGACCACTCACTCCAAAGCCACTCCCGAGCAGAGAACGGAAATGGGCATTCCCGACACGATGATCCGCCTTTCCATCGGCCTTGAGGATCCGGAGGATCTCATCGCCGACCTCGAGCAAGCACTGGAAAAAATCTAACCCCGCGTAATTGCGGGGTTTTATTATTCTTGCTAACCTGTCTCTAGAACTTTGAAGAGGTGACTGATGCATGATCGCCTTCTTGAGCTCTACAGCAAGACGGTTGATGAGCTGAACGCCTTTTCCGACAACGCCCAAGAGGTCGAATCTTTCCTGATCGACCGGCTCATTCCGGAAGTGCTGGCGCTGCCAGCCAATGAAATTTTCCCGGACGTCCGGGAATTCTTCAATGACTGGGATACCAAACAACGCGAGGCGCACCAGTCCATGGACGAGGAGGGACCGGAACCGAAGGATCATCAGGAGGAGATGGCACAGCACGTCCGCAGCCACAAAAGCTCCATTTTCTTTCTGGAAGCGCTCTACAACTGGATGCTGGAGAAGGCGCCCAAAAGCGTGCCGCCGACCATCATCTACTACGCTCTGGACACGTACAACCGGGCGATCGCGAGTATGCGCGCCTGCATGGCCGAGACGCTCTACGGCGACGAGCTCAACGGAAGGCCCGATCCCGATGACGGCCCCGAATCCGAAGAGCCGGACGACGATGCCGAACCGGTTTAAAAAAACAAAAGACCCGAAAACGGGTCTTTTTTGTATTATAATCTCACCATGCGCATCATCGCTCACCTGGATATGGATGCCTTCTTTGCCGCCGTGGAGGAACGCGACCACCCGCGCTTCCGGGGCAAACCAGTAGTCGTCGGCGCCGACCCCGAGGAGGGGCACGGCCGCGGCGTCGTCTCCACCGCTAACTACAAGGCCCGCGAATACGGGATCCATTCGGCCCTGCCGATCTCCAAGGCCTGGCAACTCGCCGAAAAAGCCCGCGCGGAAGGCAAGCCGCGGACGATCTTCACCGGAGGCCATTTCCGCGTTTACGGCGAGGAATCCGAAAAAATAATTGCCATCGTCCGCAAATATTCGCCGCTCGTGGAGGTGGCTTCGGTGGATGAGGCCTATTCCGATTTGAGTTTGCTCAAAAGCTGGGCGGTGGCCGAAGCGGTCTGCCGGAAAATCAAGGCGGAAATAAAAAAGAAACGCCGGCTCACCTGCTCCATCGGTCTCGGCCCAAATAAACTCATTGCCAAGATCGCAAGCGACATGCAAAAGCCGGACGGCCTGACCATTGTCCGCGACGAGGAGGCCGAAAAATTCCTCGAACCCCTGCCGATGCGCAAAATTCCCGGCATCGGCCCCAAGACCGAAAAAATGTTCAACCAGCGCGGCGACAAGACCGTCAAAGACCTAAAGAAATACTCCCGCGACCAGCTCCGCCTGATGATGGGCAAGTGGGGTGTGGAGCTTTACGACCGCCTGCGGGGCATCGACGACTCCCCCATCGTCGAAGAGTACGAGGCCAAATCCATCGGCGAGCAGGAGACCTTCCGCCAAGACACGCTGGACGCGAATTTTATCACCGAGCGCCTGCGCGAACTCGCCAAAAGCGTCATCCGCCGGTTCATGAAAAGCGATTTTCAATCGTTCCGCACCGTGGGCATCACGGTCCGCTTCGAGGACTTTGAAACCAAAACCCGCGCCCATACTTTATTTAAGGGTGTGGATAAGATCGGCGACTTGTTTAACCACCCGACGCCCAAAAAGCTGCTCCAGATACTCGAATTCGAGGCGCTCCGCATCCTCGCCCCGTTCTTGGACAAGCGCGAAAACCCGAAGCGGAAGAAGATCCGCCTCATCGGCGTCCGCGTGGAAAAATTGGAATAAAAATCCCCGCTTTTGTTATGCTTGACAAAGAAAAAGATTTGTGATACACTATCTTAAGTTCTCTTTTTGGAGGTTGCTATGCTAATGTTGGAACTGTACTGGTTCCGTGGCGGAGTCCGCGAGTCGGTGATCCTGATCGTGGGGCCCTTCGAGTCGGTTTCCCAGCGCGCGAGGTGGAGCCTGCTGGTGGAAAAGCAGATGATCGCTCTCAACATCCGCCTGGACCTCGAAGGCGCGCGTCAGATCAAGTTCGACTTCGAACAGCTGCCCGAAGGCGCCAGCGTGCCCGGCTACACCGCGCGCAAGATGATGCCGGAGGACGTGGCCCGCATGGCCGAGGAGCGCTACGCCGCCCTCGTGACCGAGCGCTCGGTCTGAAGTCAAAAACCCCGCAATGGAAATTGCGGGGTTTTCTATTTGCTTTGCTATAATAAATTAGATGAAACACAAACTATTAATATCCGTTTTTTCGTTGGTGATCGCGGTCGGACCAGCCGCGCCGGTTTTAGCGCAATCTTATACAGCGCCAGCCGTGCCAACACAATCAACCCAGCAGCTCCAGGACCTGATCAACTCCCTCCTTGAGCAGGTTAAACAGCTCCAGCAAAAAATCGCCGCCCAGCAACCGGCAACGCCGGCGGCTATCAACCAGTTCGCTAAGCTCCTTTCCCGCGGCAGCTCCGACCAAGAAGTCAGGGCGCTTCAGGAATATCTTAAACAACTAGGCGACTACCCCGAAGGAATAATCAGCGGCTTTTTCGGACCGCTCACCGAAGCGGCGGTTAAAAGATTCCAGCAAAGATTCGGGATTCCCAATACCGGCGTTGTCGGCCCGCTCACCCGGGCAAAGCTCAATGAGCTCTTAACGGCGGGTGCCGGGCAATCGGGGATCATCCCGCCCGGACTGCCGAGCGCTCCCGGAATTCAGGGCACTGCCACTACGCCGCCCGAGCCGGTGGCTCCCCCGCCGCCGGCGCAGGCACCGGCAATTTATCTCTTTGGCGGCTACGACCAGACCGGCGGAGACAAGAACGACGTCTGGAGATCCACCGATTTTAAGAACTGGACGCAGGTCTCGCCGCATTCAGCCGCGCCGACCGACAAGTGGAACCCGCGACGCGATTTCGCTTCCGTTTATTTCGACAAAAAGATCTGGGTACTCGGCGGCTATTCAAAAAGCGCGTCCGACCCCGCCGCGACTCTTTACGGCGATGTTTGGTATTCGGCGGACGGCGGCGCTACTTGGCGGCTTGCCAACGCGTCGGCCGGCTGGGGCAAGCGCTATGGGCATGAGGCGGTTGTGCACGACGGCAAGATCTGGATCATCGGCGGCCGGGACGGCGGCGCCAACGTGCTCAAAAACGACGTTTGGTATTCGTCAGACGGCGCTAACTGGACCGAGGCCGCGAGCGGCTCTGCCTGGGGCCAGCGCATTTATCACTCCTCGGTTCCGTTCAACGGGAAGCTCTGGGTCATAGGCGGAAATGCGAGCATCACCGGTCTGTATGTCAATGATGCCTGGAGCTCAGCAGACGGCGTTAACTGGGACCGCCTGACCGCCGATGCCGCTTGGGAAGGCAGCGAGGCGCACGCTTCCACGGTCTACAACAGCCGGATGTGGGTTTTGGGAGGAGGCGGCAATAATGAATACCGGAAGGAGGTCTGGTGGTCACTCGACGGCGCGACCTGGAACCGCGCCACCAATGCCTCTGGCTGGGACATCCGGAAGCATCTCGCGGTCACCGTTTTTAACGGCAAAATGGTTCTGTCGGGAGGCATGAACGCGAGCAAATTCTTCAACGATGTCTGGACCTCGAGCGACGGGGAATTCTGGAGCGACGAGACAACTTCCGCTCCCTGGACTCCACGCGGCCAGCACGCTTTGATCGCGACGGACTAAGTTATCAACAAGCCGGCAAGTCGGCGTGTTAAGATTAGGAAATGAATAAAAAAACATTGCTCTGGGTTGCTTTAGCGGCTGCGGTTTTAGTCGGTGTTTATCTGGTCTTCTCTTCCGTGCAAAAACCGGCCGAGGAGGCCATGCAAGAAGAGATGACTGGGGCGGCGCCAACAGGCGCTAAACCGCCGGCACCCACTGGTCAAGTCGCTCCGAAAGGCGGCACCGTTCAGGTGGATATCAAGGGTTTCGCTTTTGTTTCGGAAACGGTGCGCATCGCTCCCGGCACCACGATCATTTGGAAGAATTTTGATGACGCCCGGCACACGGTGGTCGGCGCGGAATTTCAGAGCAAGCTTTTGTCCAAAGGTGATACTTTTTCCTACACTTTCACCAAAGAAGGAAGCTATCCCTACTTCTGCGGCATCCATCCGAACATGAAGGGCGAGATAGTGGTCCGCGCCGGCACGTTCTAGAAAATAAAAGACCCGCCCTGAGCTTGTCGAGGGGGCGGGTTTTTAGTTGATCGGGTCATCCTCTTTTTGATGTTCGGCGGTGATGATCCGCTGGAGCCGCAGCTCATCGCGCAAAGCCGCTTCCATGCTGTCGGCTTCGAAGATCGGGATGAAGTTTGGGGAGAGGATATCGTGTCGGCCGGGAAGATAGGACCGGTCGGTGGCGATGAAATAGCTCTTGCCGGTATCCTTGGTGACCACTGTAGCGATGACGAAAGGATAATCGAGAGGCAGGGCGGCGTTCAGACCGGATATGATGTACCCGACGACCCGCGCCCAAAGCACGTCTTCAACCTCTTTGGAATTTTTCACCCCCAGAAGGTCCAGGAAACCATCTAGGGCGCCGTCGATGAGGTGCTTGGTGCCGGCAATGAATTTGCTTGAAGACGCGTTGATAAAGCGGCCTTTGATTTGCCGCAACTCGTCCACCAGCGGGTCGAGAACCCGGATGGAAAACTGGCGCAGGATTTCCTTGCGCTTGTCTTCGGTCATCTTGGCCTCTTAGAAAGTACCTTTTATATTCTAGCAGATAATAAAAAAGCCGCCTTTGACAGGCGGCTTTGGGTTCAGGCCTATGGCCACTCGTCGTCCGGAGTGAAGATCTTGAGCTCAAATCGCAGTTCTTCCACGTCATCCCGCGTTTCGGCGACTATGAACGGAATTATCTCAGTGCTGATAAGCTCGTGGAACGCCCGGTGGTTGGACCGGCAGAGCGCGACGAAATCGTAGCCCAGCTCGGTTTTGATTTTGAGTACCGCCACGGCATAAGGGTAGTCAACCGGTAGAACCGCGTTCATGGCGGCCGCGACTTCGCCGTAAACACTGGCTTCCGCCTCTTCATCCATCACCTGCTTTGTTCCCGGATCTCCAGCGGCAACGGCAAGCGCGGACAAAATGTCCAGAATGACCGCTTCGGCGGCGGCGCTGAAGCGCTCGCCCGCTCCGCCGGCGAGCAGCGGCGTCTGCTCTTTCCACTTCTTGATCCGCTCAGGCAAAACTCTCTTTTTGAGGATCACGACGACGTCTTCGGCGATTTTCACGCCCGACCTCCTTTAAAACAACTGCCGCTACTTTATCACAAAATTGAGAAAATATCAAGCGGCGGGATTGTGCTAGAATTAAAAAATGTCTTGGCTGATCCGAGGGGTTCTGATTATCGCCATCGCCGCTCTCGCGGCTTGGGCTTCGTTTTATCTCTCCGGCACCCTGAATATCCCGGAAACTTTCCGCAAGCTGTCTTCGGAATTGAGTATAGAGAGCATTCGCCAGCAGATCATCGCGCCTCCGCCGCTTCGCGCCACTAGAGAATACGATATCTCCGTCCTGACAAAAGCCGGTGTGATCAGCTGGACCAATACCCGCCGCGCGAACAATGGCGGCCTGCCGCCGCTGACGGAAAACGCGCTCCTCGACGCGGCGGCGCTGAAAAAAGCGCAAGATATGTTCGCCAAGCAATATTTCGCGCACGTTTCCCCCGCCGGCGTGGACGCCGGAGAGCTGGTGCTGAACGCCGGCTACGACTACATCCTCGTCGGCGAAAATCTCGCGCTCGGCAATTTTGCCGACGACCAGGACCTGGTGCGGGGCTGGATGGACAGCCCTGGCCACCGGGCGAATATCCTGAACACCCGCTTTACCGAGATCGGGGTGGCGGTCGTCCGGGGAACTTACGAGGGCCGGACGGTTTGGATGGCAGTTCAGGAATTCGGCCTACCTCGTTCGGCTTGCCCGAGTCCGGATAAAGCGTTGCTCGGCAAAATAGAAATGGACCGGTCGCTAATCGATGAATATCAAAAAACGCTGGACCAAAAATCGGGCGAACTGGAAAATACCCGTCCAAAGAGCGGATCGGAATACAATCAAAAGGTGGATGAGTACAACGCGCTGGTGGAGGAATACAACAAGCTCGTGCAAGCCGCCAAGGCCTTGATTAGCCAATACAACACCCAAGTGGACGCCGCCAATACTTGCGCCGAGGGATAAAAAAACCCCACTTTTTAGGCGGGGTTTGGGTTTTCGGTATCGGAGTGCATCCATTCGGCGTGAATTCGCGTTGCGGGATTCATGAGCACGCCGCGGCTTTTGACGTATACAAACGGCACAACGCCGCTGGTAGTCATTTCGTGCGCGCCGGGAATCGTTTTCCTTTTCATTGAACCGAAAACTGTCGTGTTCTCGTCCTCGATGCGGGCGGCAAAAACGATGTAAGGGTAATCGGTCGGCAACTTTTCATTGAACAGCGAGACGATGTAGACAGTGAAACTCGTCTTCAGCTTCGCGCTCCATTCTGCCGTCGAACCAGCGCCGGTTAAAGCCAGGAATTCTGCAAGGATCTGCTTCACGAGAATGTTGACCGCCGCGTTGAAAACCTCAATCGGTTGATCCTTGATCTCGCCGGCAGCTTTTTCCAACGCCGCCGCGTGCTTTGGCATCACTTCCTTCTCCAACTTCTCGACAAGTTCATCGTCGTTCATCGGAAGTTATCCTCCATCTTGGGTTCGGAGAGTACCGCGCAACTTTGCTTGTGCGCTTCACCAAACCCGATGCGGATATTCCGGCCGCAGTTCGGGCAGGCCTCGCAGCACGGGAAAAAGTGTTTGTCGCCCCCGGTGTGGCAGCCGCAATCGCAAACTTCCGGTTCCTGGACGCAACCACCATCGGTCACCATACAACTTCTCCTTTAAAGAGCTGGCGATATGGTAACATAAATCACATGATAATTAAAGAGGCCCGCGCGCATCTGGTCAGCGAAGGCGGCTTTGCCGAGGCCCCGCCTCCGGCCAAAGCCCATTATCTCGGCGAATTCTTCGCTGTTGCCCTAATTACCGCTTTTATCGTCTACGCTATATTCAAAGGCAAAAAATAGCATGCCCCGCAAAGTCGCGATCTTTGATATTGACGGCACGGTCTTCCGCTCCAGCTTGCTGATAGAGCTGGCGGACGCGCTGGTGCAGGAAGCGGTTTTCCCGGCCGCCGCCCGGAAGGAATACGCCCACGCCTACCGCCTTTGGTCAGAGCGAAAAGGCGCCTACGAAAAATATATCGACGGGGTTGTCCGGTCATTCCTCAAATACATAAAAGGGGTGCGCCACGCCGATCTCGTCCGGGTGGTGAAAAAAGTGGTCGCCTTCCACCAGAACCGCGTCTACCGCTATACCCGCGACCTGATCCGGGCGCTCAAGAAGCGGGGTTATTACCTCCTCGCCATTTCCAAGTCGCCGATGGAGATCGTCCAAGGATTCGGCAAGACGCTCGGCTTTAACAAGGTTTATGGCTACGTCTACGAAGTCGGGCTGAATAAAAGGTTCACCGGCCGGACTCTCCATGACAACTTCATCAATGATAAAGCCAAAGTTTTAAAACGGGCGGCGGAAAAAGAAGGATTGACCCTCGCAGGATCGGTGGGTGTCGGCGATACCGAGAGCGATATCGCTTTTTTGAAGATCGTGGATAGGCCGATCTGCTTCAATCCGAACAAAAAACTCTACGATCACGCCAAGCGTTCCGGCTGGAAGATCGTCGTCGAGAGAAAAGATGTTATAATTGAGCTATGAATTGGCGCCGATTTTTGCGAGATACAAATTTCAAATGGTGGCAAAAGAAGCTGCTCGAGCTTTCGATGATCGCCCTGGGCATAATCCTGGGCGCCACCTTCTGGGGGCCGCTTTCCGATCTGATGCCGCTCTGGTGGATCATTTTCTTAGCCGGAGGCGGCTACATCGGATATATTTGGTATAAATAGATCAATCAATGACTTTTGACGAATACCAAAAACTTTCCCGCCAGACCGCTATATACCCCAACCAGGGCAATAATTTGATTTATCCGGTGCTGGGGCTGGCCGGCGAAGCGGGAGAGGTGGCCGAGAAAATATCAAAGATCATCCGCGACCACGGCGGTGTTGTCGGTGACGGCCACAAAGAAGAAATAAAAAAGGAGCTTGGCGACGTTCTGTGGTTTGTAGCCCAAGCGTCAACAGAGCTCGGTTTTTCCATGAAAGACGTGGCGAGCGCGAACCTGGATAAGCTTTTTTCGAGAATGGAAAGAAAAAAAATAACCGGCAGCGGCGATAACCGCTAACCATGCTCAAAGAAAGCGGCAAAGAATTCATAGGCAGCGAAGAGCCGTACCAGACGTTGGAGGCGGAAATCAGCGAACTCGGCCAGAAAGCGGCCGAGCTGGAGGAGACGGCTCAGACGGCCAGACGGGCAGGTAAAAAAGCGGAGGCCGAGGATATCGAAGAACGGCGCGCGGCGGTGCTCGCCGAGCAGCGCGAGAAACTCAGGAAGGTCGCCCATCTAAAAAAGGCGCCGCTATGAGGCGCGCCTTGCTTTTAATCGGCGCTGTCGTAGTAGCGGCACTAGTGGGAGCCGCCGTTTTTTACGCGAGGAACGTTCGCCTTGGCCCGCTCATTAGCCCGCCGCCCGCCAACCGGCACGCCATCCTCGGCGAGCTGAAAGTCGCTCCGGGTTTTGAGATCTCCATTTTCGCCGAGGGGCTCGGCAGCCCGCGGGTCATCATCCGGGACACCACCGGCAATCTTTTGGTCAGTATTCCCGCCGCCGGAAAAGTGGTGGCGCTGCCGGACGAGGACAGCGACCGCCGCGCCGACCAGATCATGACCGTCGTTGATGGGTTGAACCGGCCGCACGGCCTCGCTTTCGATTCGAGGGGAAAGCTCTACATCGCCGAGGAACATCAGGTGGTCAGCTACGATTACGACCAAAGGACTCTCAAGGCCGTCAATCCCAAGAAGTTGGTTTCTTTGCCAGCCGGCGGCAACCACGTTACCCGGACACTGCTATTCCGGCCGGCTCCTTACGCAAACGAACTCCTGATATCGGTCGGCTCTTCCTGTAATGTTTGTGAAGAAAACGACGAGCGCCGGGCGGCGGTGCTTTCCGTCAATGTAAATTCTCCAAACCCAACGGCAAGGGTTTTTGCCAAAGGACTGCGGAATACCGTTTTTATGACCATCCACCCGGTAACCGGCCTCGTCTGGGGCACCGACATGGGCCGCGACCTTTTGGGTGATGACCTGCCGCCCGACGAGATCAATATCATCCAAGACGGCAAAAATTACGGCTGGCCCACCTGCTTCGGTAAAAACGTTCACGACGCCGCTTATGACAAAAAAATCTATATCAGGAATCCGTGCCTGGAGTCGTTTGAGACCCAAAGCCACATCGATATCCCCGCTCACTCTTCGCCTCTTGGGATCGCCTTTGTTCCGGAGGAAGGCTGGCCGGAAGGGTACTGGTACGGAGGGCTGGTTGCCTACCACGGTTCCTGGAACCGCACTGTCCCGACCGGCTACAAAATAGTCCGCTATAAACTAGCTCCCGGAGGCGCTTACATCGGGGAAGAGGACTTTATCACCGGCTGGCTCAAGGACGGCAAAGCGCTCGGCCGGCCGGTGGGGATCATCACCGAGCCCGGCGGCAGGGTTTACATAACTGATGACAAAGCCGGGCTCGTCTACCTCGTCTCCCGCTCCCAAGAGCAGCCGTCAGGCGTGCCGCTCGATATGGAGCTGTTGAAGCTAGAATCCCCTGCCCCGGGCTCGTTGATCAAGAGCCCGCTGACCGTCACCGGCGAGGCGCGCGGTTTTTGGTATTTTGAGGCATCCTTCCCGGTCCGAGTTCTGGATGCTAATGGCAAAGAGCTCGGGGTCGGCATCGCACAGGCGGAAGGCCCCTGGATGACGGTGGACTTAGTGCCATTCCGGGCAACCGTGGAATTCAAAGCCCCCGCTACCGACACTGGATTTCTGGTTTTGGAAAAAGACAACCCGTCCGGCCTGCCGGAACACGCGCAGGAGATCCGTTACCCGGTAAGGTTTCGCTAATACGCCGTTTTGATGTAAAATTAGCTTATGGGAGGAGGCCGCTTCGCTAAAATAGACGATGCCATAGTGAATTTCGCGAAAAACATTTTCCCGCCGCTGGCGCGAATCGCTATTTTCACGATTTTTTTCTGGTTCGGCTTTCTAAAAGTGATTGGCGTGAGCCCCGCCGGCCCGTTGGTGGAAAATCTTCTCGGCGCCACCGCCACCGGCGTGCCCTTTGAACAATTTTATGTCCTTTTTGGCCTCTACGAGATGGCGGTCGGCATCGCCTTCGCTTTCCCGGGTCTTGAGCGGATCGCCGTTTTCCTGCTGGTTCCACACATGATTACCACGGCCTTGCCGCTCCTTCTCCTGCCGGATATCACCTGGGCGAGCTTTTTGGTGCCAACCCTAGAGGGACAGTACATCATCAAAAATTTGGCTATCGTCGCGCTGGCGGCGGGCATCGGCGCCCAGCTCCATTCGCGATTTCCAAAAGATAAGCTATAATTTACTTATGCCGGAAAAAACTTCGCCGAAAGACATCTTTCTCCACCTCCTCTCCATTGTGACCCTCTACACCTGTGCCGTTGCTTTTTTGGTGCTGGTTTTCCAGTACGTCAATGTTGTTTTCCCGGACCCCGTTTCGCCCGACGGCTATGGCTATTACGCGGCCTCCGGCTCCTACCGCGCCATCCGCTGGTCAATCGCCTCGCTCGTTGTTTTCTTCCCGGTTTATCTTTTGACCATGCGTCATTTGGAAAAGAGCTACCGGAAAAGCCCCTCGAAGCGCGACCTCCGCATCCGAAAATGGCTGGTCTATTTCACGCTTTTTGCCGCGGCTCTTATTATTCTTGGCGACCTCGTCACTTTGATATACCGCTTTCTTGAGGGCGAGTTGACCGCGCGTTTCATTTTGAAAGTGCTGGCTGTTCTCTTCGTGGCTGGTTCTGTATTCGGCTATTATTTCCAGGATTTAAAAAAGCATAAAACGGACTAGGCGATGAGATATTTTGTTTATTTTATAATTGCTGTCGTCGCCGCCGCTATCGTCGCCGGATTTTTTGTGGTCGGGTCGCCGCAAGAAGAACGGCTGCACCGCTTTGACGACCAACGCGTCAGCCATCTCCAGATACTGCAATCGGAGGTTGTGAGCTACTGGATAAACAAAGGACGCCTACCTGCCGCCCTTTCCGATGTTGAAGACGACATCCGAGGCTTCCGCGTTCCGGTTGATCCGGCCACCGGCGCAGAATACGCCTACAGTGTTACCGGCCCGGAAAGTTTTACGCTGTGCGCCGCCTTCGCCTTGCCTAGCTTGGGCGCGCCCAGCTTCACCAAGCCCATTCCCCGGCCGGTAGAACCCTACGGCGAAATCAGTCAGAATTGGCAGCACGACGCCGGCTCTATCTGCTTTGACCGGACTATAGACCCCGATTTCTACCAGACTTTTAAACAAAGATAATTTGTGCTAGAGTTGTTCCAGTTATTTTAAGGAGTAGACTGTGTCCAAAAAGGTATTTGCAATTGGCCTTACCGCGGTTATTATTTTTGAACTGGCGCTGATCAGAACTCTCCTCTTCTTTGTTCCTGTAAAAGTTCTATTGATAACGGCGGGCATTGTCTTTCTGCTTTCGCAGATCACAATCCTCTTCACTTCGGTATATCTGCATCGGTCGCTGGCCCACCGAACCGTAAAGCTCCATTGGCTAGTCGCGCTGTTCATGCAAACATGGCTTTGGGTTTTTACGTATCAAGTAGCCAGAACCTGGGTTGCCGTCCATCTTAAGCATCATTCGGCCGCCGACAAGGAGGGCGACCCTCACAGTCCATACGTGTTTGGAGTATGGAATATCTTTTTCTGGGGTGTTTATTACTACGACCAAGAGACCAGAAAACCAGAAACTATTGCTAAGTACGCAAAAGGCGTACCCCATAGCAAGCTGGATTTCTTGCTGGAGCGCAGTTTGCGCGGGCTAGCCGCGGGAACGCTGTTGTTCACGGTCGGTTTCAGCCTCTGGTTGGGCGTCTGGCCGGGGGTTGCCGTGGGAATCGCAGCTCTCCTCGCCGGCATTCTCATTTACCAAGCTATGGGCAATGCGGTAAACAGCGTCTGCCACTGGTTTGGCTACAAGAACTTTGACAACACCGCCACCAATGTTCCCTGGGTTGGCCTCTGGACCGCCGGCGAGGGTTGGCACAATAACCACCACCACGATCCATTTTCTCCTAAGTTGGGCTATCGATGGTGGGAGCTAGACGTCTCCTGGTGGTTTATCAAATGCCTATCCGCGGTCGGACTTGCCCAGCCCCAGCTCACGATCAGCGAAAAAGAGACGGCCGAAAAAAT